>Ga0209253_10004000_pt1 | contig 12895 bp, 17 predicted proteins | sample FrelakmetBRP12BR_FD_187145 | JGI IMG/M metagenome (GOLD analysis project Ga0209253, IMG submission 187145) | Freshwater lake sediment microbial communities from the University of Notre Dame, USA, for methane emissions studies - BRP12 BR (SPAdes)... | ecosystem: Environmental > Aquatic >...
GGTCTTCGCTTGTGCCGATAAAAATCCTCAGTGCATCAGGTGTTTCTGACTCATAGGAGCCGAGTCCATGGCCGATTTTTGCCATTGTAAAAGAAGGGGTGCCATGCATGTCTTTGACGTAGTACCGGACTATTGCCGCACCGGTTGGTGTTGTCAGTTCCAGGGGTATGTCAAGAAACAGAAGATTATAACCTGTAAGGATTTCCACAGTTGCAGGCGGTGGATTGGGCACAACACCGTGGGAGATTCTAATCGTTCCCCGCCCCATCGGTACAGGCCCGCAGTAGATCTTCTCGATGCCGAAGTAGTGCATGCCTTTGGCAACGGAAACAACGTCAATAAGGGTATCAATGTGGGAAAGCTCATGGAAGTGTACTTCATCCCTCGGCACGCCATGAACCTTTGCTTCTGCTGCAACAAGGACGTTGAGCATACCTTTCGCATCATCCTTGATTCTGGGCTCTGTGTTCATGTCTTCGATGAGCCGCTCCATCTGAGCAACAGAAAGGTGTGTTTTTGAGTCAGCAATTTCGAGATGGGTCCCCTCGATGATTCCTTGCCTCTTCCTGACAGGTTTCATTGACGGCATATCCACGGGGATCGTTTTTAAAAGGCCGTCAAGCTCCTCGAAGGGCATACCGGCATCCAGGAAGGCGCTGATCATCATGTCGCCGCTAATGCCAAAAATGGGATCAATAAAAAGTATGTTCATAGGCGGTTGATAAGGGTTGCGAAATATGCTGCGCCAAAGCCATTGTCGATATTGAAGACTGAAATCGTGGAACAGGAGTTGAGCATTGCAAGAAGGGCGGTAAGTCCCCCGAAGCTTGCCCCGTATCCGATGCTTGTCGGTACACCGATAACCGGGATTCCCACCATGCCGCCAACTACCGAGGGCAGGGCACCTTCCATGCCGGCAACAACAATAATTACTCGGGCTTCTTTTATCAAATCAAGATGTTGGAAGAGTCGATGGATGCCTGCAACGCCAACGTCGTAGAGGCGTTCAGTTTTATTCCCGAAAAACATGGATGCTATATACGCTTCTTCAGCTACCGGAATGTCACTTGTACCGGCAGACATGATAAGTATGGACCCTTTTCCCTTGATTGAGAGGTCTTCCTTGATGTAGAAGCAGCGTGCATCAGTATTGTATGTGCCGGACGGGAAAAGGACATTGAGTTCATTACCTGCTTCTTTTGATACCCGCGTTACGAGGATGTCGAGGTCTTTTTCTCGCATGGCGCGGACTATATCCGTAATCTGGCTTATACTCTTTCCCTCCCCGAAAATAACCTCCTGAAGACCTTTCCTCAGGACCCTGTGATGGTCGATCTTTGTATGGCTCAAATCTTCAAAGGGTAAATCTTTCAACTTTTCATATGCTTCTTCGACAGTTGTGTCTCCGTGGCTAACGTGCTCAAGCAGTTTTCTTATTTTATCGTCGGTCATATTTTCCACCAGATCAAGTGGCGATAGGCGATAGGCAAGAGGCTATAGGTGTGAAAATTTCCAAACCCATTGCCTATGGCCCAACTTGTCCCGCCCAAGCGGGATAGCCCAATGTATCATTTTTCATCTACTCTTCCACCATAAAAGCGTTCTTGATAATCTTTACCCCATCTCCGTCTATGCCGACAACATCAAACCGTACTCTCCTGTTAAATGAATCATGGCTCTTCATATAGAACAACGCAGATTTGATCAAGTGCTGCCGTTTCTGCCTATTGATGGCATGAAAGGGATCGCCAAAGGTTGGCGTATTTCGCTTTTTCACTTCTACAAAAACGAGGCAGCCTTTCTCCTCGGCAATGATATCTATCTCTCCAAATCGGGTCCTGTAGTTTTTTTCAATAATTGTGTACCCTTCCTTTTTCAAGGTTTTCTCCGCCCTTTCTTCTCCTTCTCTTCCTTCTTCCTGTTTAGACAGCAATGCACTCCCTTACACCTTTAAAGGTTTTCCTGTGGATGGGCGATATGCCATAACGCTCAATGGCAAGTCTGTGGTCTTTTGTCGGGTATCCTTTGTTCTTCCTGAAATTGTAGTGGGGATACTCCAGGTCATACTTGTCCATGATATTGTCCCTGGTAACCTTTGCAACGATGGAAGCGCAGGCAATGTAGAAGCATTTCCTGTCGCCCCTCACGACAGGCCTTCCGTCGGGATAGGATTGAAGACCGAATTTACCGTCAATGAGGAGAAGGCTAGGCTCGATCCCTGAATTCTTCAAGGCCCTTTCCATGGAAAGGAGGCTTGCCCTGAGGATGTTGATTGCGTCGATTTCCTCATGAGTTGCGATGCCGATTCCTACTTTGAATGCATTCCCTGTGATCCAGGGGAAAAGCTCTGATCGTTGTTTTGCGGTGAGAAGTTTCGAGTCGTTGACCTTTCTTGAGCGATCCGGCGGGCCGTTCCAGACGACACAGGAAGATACAACAGGGCCTGCAAGAGGCCCTCTTCCTGCTTCATCAATGCCGCCTATGAGGCCAGCCAGGGCACAAATCATTAATCCCGTTTTTCTTTGAGCTTTGCAGCTTTACCCCTGAGGTTTCGCAAGTAGAAAAGCTTCGATCTTCTTATCTTGCTCTTACTCAATATCTCAATTTTGTCAATGAGGGGTGAGTGCATGGGGAAGGTTTTCTCAATACCTACACTATAGGAAACCTTTCTCACAGTGAATGTTGCCCTTGTATTGCCGCCCCGTCTTCTTATGACGACACCCTCGAAAACCTGGATTCTCTCTTTTTCGCCCTCGAAGATCTTTGTGTAGACCCTGACGTTATCGCCGACACTGGTCTCCGTCAAATCTAGCCGCATATGTTCTTTTTCAAGTAGATCAATCATCTCATTCATTGTATCCTCCTCTTGCGCCAAATATTCTATCGAGAATTATGCCAAGGGCTACTCTCAAAGAGAGATGATTATAATCCCCTTTGCCCCTGATCGGCATAAGCATTTTCTCGCATTGGTCAATCACTTCGCTGGACAATCCCCACCCTGTCCCGAAGAGAAGCAGGAGCGGCCTTGTCTCTTTCTCTATCAGGGCCTGGATCTCCTGGTAACTGATGGATTTACCTGGTCTCTCTTTCGAGGAGGTACCCACAATGATCGGATCCCCCTGTATGTGGGCGACCATGTCATCCATCCCGGTCTTGATCACTACCTTCTTGAGGGCTTCAGCCCTCACGGGGTTATAACGGGAGCCGTAACCGTCTGTCCAGTGATGTATCAGCTTTTCCGTAATCTCCCTTTGCTTCGCCAAAGGTGTAACAATATAGCACAAGTTTAACCCAAAAGTCATACACGTTCTTGCGATATCGTGTATTTCAAGGTTTGTTACGCTGGTAGCTACAATATCGCCGTTTTTATCATAAACGGGGTAGTGAATGATGGCAATGCTCACGTTACCCAGGAATTTCCTCCATGACTTCCCTCATGAACTTCCGGTCTTCTTCGGTTGGCGTGAACCTGTTCATCAGATCCGGCCTTTTGAAGATAGTCTTTTTGAGCGCTTCTTTTCTCCGCCATTTCCTGATTTCTTCGTGGTTTCCCGAAAGGAGCACTGAAGGCACTTCCATGCCATCGAACTCATCAGGCCTTGTATACTGAGGATATTCGAGCAGGCCCGTGCTGAAGCTCTCATCAAGGCTCGATTGATCATTGCCAAGCACCCCCGGAATACATCGGGTGATCGCATCGATGAGGACCAAAGCCGGTATCTCCCCGCCTGATAAAACATAATCCCCTACGGAAACCTCTTCGTCAACAAGGGTAAGGACCCTTTCATCAAGACCTTCATATCTTCCGCATACGAGGCACAGGTGTTTGTTTCGTGCGTACCGGATTGCGGTGTCCTCATCGAAAAGCCGTCCCTGTGGTGAAAGCAAGACATACCGTGGTCTCCCCATAGTTTTTTCAAGGTGTTCCATTGCCCGGTATATGGGTTCAATTTTCATGACCATTCCCGGTCCGCCTCCATAGGGAGCGTCATCGCAGGTCTTGTGGACATTCTCTGCATAATCCCTGATATTCACGATGTTGAAGCTTACAAGCCCCTTTTCAACAGCCTTTTTTGTAATGCTTTCCTGAAGAGGCGAATCGAATATACCGGGGAATAGGGTTAAAACAGAAAAGATCATTGGGAAAGTGCATCCTCATCGATGGCAATGAATGAATCCTCAAGATCAATCCTCACAATAATGCCTTCCACCATAGGTACCAATATTTCCTCTTTGCCTGTCACAACAATAATGCTATTCACGCCCGTGTGGATCACCTGGGTTACCATACCGATCTTGTCACCCATGTGGTTTGTCACATGAAGCCCTATTAATTGATAATCATAGTACTCGTCATTATCTAACGGAGGGAGATCTTCCTCTCTTACACACAGTTCCTGGTTGATGAGAAAGGAGACCTTCTCTGAGCTGTCCAAACCATCAAACTTTAAATAGAAGAAGCCTTTGCTAAACCTAACCTCTGTCGGCTTAAGTTCTGTCTGCTTTCCATCCTTCTCGACGATCAATGAGGCATAGCGGTAAAAGTCTTCTGTTGCCTCGTTGTAATACTTAAACTTGACTGCACCAGCGAGACCGTGGTCGGCGACGACCCTTCCGACAGGTATAAACCTCATTACTCAATGATTTCGAGGACCGACCTTTTCTTAACCTTTGTCGATGCTGCGCTCAGAATGGTTCTCATGGCCCGCGCAGTTCTGCCCTGTTTCCCGATGACTTTTCCCAAGTCATCCTTGGCAACATTGAGCTCAATAACAGAGGTTTTTTCACCTTGAATCTCAGAAACTCTTACCTGATCGGGATTGTCTACCAATGCCTTTGCGATGTACTCGATTAGCTCTTTCAACACAGGCCCTCCTCCATAAGTTATCGTGTTATTTCGCTTAACACGCCCTCTTTTTTGAAGAGATTCTCAACAGTCCTCGTGGGCTTTGCCCCCTTCTTGTACCAATCTTTTATTTTTTCTCTGTCAAGGCTAATCTGCATAGGCTCCTTCAACGGGTCATAAAAGCCTACCCTCTCGATGAATCTGCCATCCCTCGGTGAACTGCTATCAGCCACAACAATCCTGTAAAAAGGTTTTTTCTTTGAACCATGCCTTGACAATCTAAATTTTACCGCCAAATTACTCACCTCCTTATCTGAATAGTAATTGTCTCTGGAGGCCTTTCATGCCTCCCTTTGTCATCTTTTTTATCATCTTTCTGGTTTCCATGTATTTCTTCAAAAGCTCATTTACGTCATGGACCTGGGTACCGCTCCCTTTTGCGATTCTTACTCTCCTGCTTCCATCAATAATGTTCGGGTAGAACCGTTCCTTTGATGTCATCGAGTTGATAATAGCTTCAGTCTTTTTAATGTCTTTCTCTGCTGCGCTGAAATCGATTGCGCCTTTAAGCTTGTTTAGACCAGGTATCATGCCGATTATTGATTCCACTGAACCGAGTTGTTTGATTTGTTTGAGCTGATCCCTGAAGTCTTCCAGGGAGAACTCGTCTTTTCTGAACTTTCTTTCTAACTCTTTAGCTTGTTTTTCATCGAATACTTCCTGCGCCTTTTCCACGAGGGAGACCACATCTCCCATACCCAAGATCCTGGAAGCCATCCTTTCAGGAAAAAAAGGCTCTATTGCATCGAGTTTCTCGCCAACGCCTATGAACTTTATAGGCTTGCCAGTTACTGCTTTAATCGAGATTGCCGCCCCGCCCCTTGTATCACCGTCAAGCTTTGTAAGGATGATGCCATCAATGCCAACTTTCTCATTGAAGGAGCTTGCGCTGCTCACCGCATCCTGACCTGTCATGGCATCGAGGACAAGGAGGGTTTCGCGAGGTTTAAGAAACTCTTTTTGCTTTATCAGCTCTTCGATCATCTCGTCGTTGATATGTAGACGTCCTGCTGTATCGACGATCATGGTGTCGAAGCCATTTTTCATTGCATAAACTTTGGCTTCTTTGCAGATCGTGATGGGATCATTGATATCCTTTGACAAGAAGGTTGAGATGTTTATCTGCTGGCCTATTCTTATGAGCTGATCGATTGCAGCAGGCCGGTAAACATCTGATGGAACGAGGAGCGGTTTCCTGCCTTTTTTGCGCAACTGGAGAGCAAGCTTGCCGGCTGTTGTTGTTTTACCTGAGCCCTGGAGGCCAATGAGCATTATTGCTACAGGAGGAGACCCGGAAACATCCAGTGGGCTATTTACCTGGCCGAGGAGGTCACAGAGCTGGTCATGGACAATCTTTGTAAAAAGCTGTCCAGGTGTTATGCTTGTAAGAACGCCCTCTCCGATGGCCTTTTCTTTGATCTTCTCAAGAAAGTCCTTTGCAACCTTGTAGTTGACATCTGCCTCGAGAAGGGCAATCCTGACCTCCCGTAGAGAGTCCTTAATATTGTCTTCTGTGAGCTTCCCGTAACCCCGCATCTTCTTGAAGGTGGCTTCAAGACGCTCCTGCAGTTTCTCAAACATAATCTATTAGAATAATCGAAAACTGGTGAATAGTCAATGGATTTAACAGATTGAATTGATAAAAGAGGGCTATAGGCTATAGGCTAGAGGTAAGAGTCAATAGACTTGGAATTGAATGCTATCGCCTATCACCTCTCGCCCCTTGCCTGTTTTATACTTCTATCTTTGAAAAAAGATACGCGCCGGCGAGCATAACGAACGCTGCAATAGAGCCAAGGACACAGAAGTCTGTGACAAGGCCGAAATGGGCCATATTGATGAGGGTTCCCCGAAGTCCATCAACACCGTAGGCGAGGGGATTTATCATAGATATAATGACCACGGCTTTCGGCAGGCTTTCGAGGGGAAACAATGCACCGGAAAGAAAGAAAAGGGGCATGATCAGAAAGTTAATAATAATCTGAAAACCCTGCATGTCTTCTATAAAGGATGCAATGGCCGTTCCGAGGGCTGTAAATGTTACGGCGATGAGTACCATGTAGAGAAGGGCGAGAGGCATCATGGATATGGATGTGGGCCTGAACCCAACAATGATAGAGAGAAGAAGGACAATAAGGCCCTGTATCACTGCAACGGTAGCACCACCGAGGGTTCTGCCAAGCATAATTTTGAGACGCGACACAGGGGCAACCAACGTCTCCTTGAGGAACCCGAAACGCCTGTCCCACAGGACTTCAATACCGGAAAAGGTAGCCGTGAAGAGGATGCTCATAGTGATGATGCCTGGCGCCAGGAATTGGATATAATCACCGCCTCCAGCCTTCGTATAGATTGGTCCAAAACCGAATCCAAGAGCTACAAAGAAAAGGAGGGGCTGCCCCAGGGATCCTATGATACGCGCTTTGGACCGGAAGTAGCGCTTCAACTGCCTGAGCCAGAGGATATAGATGACCTTCACCGGCGATGCCTACCGAACATTTTGCGCCGTGTCCGCATCTGCTCCAGGTTGTTTGGTTCTTCATCCCTGATATCGCGGCCTGTGAGGGCGATAAACGCACCTTCAAGGGAATTGGTGCCTGTTTGGTTTTTCAATTCATCAAGTGTTCCCTGAACGATAAGCCTGCCGTGATCAATAATGGCGATGCGGCGCGCAACCCGCTCGGCCTCTTCCATGTAGTGGGTGGTCAGAAAAATCGTTGTCTGTTCAGACTGATTGAGTCCTTTGATATAATTCCAAATGAGGCTTCTTGTCTGCGGATCAAGTCCCAACGTTGGTTCATCGAGGAAGAGAATCCTGGGGTGGTGAAGAAGGCCTCGTGCTATCTCAAGCCTTCTTTTCATGCCCCCGGAAAACTTTTTTACCTGGTCTTTCCTTCGATCCCACAGCTCCACAATCTTGAGAAGTTCTTCTGTTCTTCTTGTCCGTATGTCTCGGGGAATGCCATAGAGAACACCATGATAATCCATGTTTTCCCCCGCTGTCAGATCCTCGTCAAGGCTTGGATCCTGGAAGACGATACCGAAGCTCTGGCGGACCATATGGGGTGATGTAACCGGGTCATACCCATTCAGGATGATATTTCCGCTCGTGGGGCGTAGCAGTGTGGTAAGCATATTAATAGTTGTAGATTTTCCTGCACCATTTGGCCCGAGAAAGGCGAAGATCTCACCTGTGCTGACAGAAAAGGAGACATGGTCCACAGCGGTAAAACCATTGAAGACCTTTGTTAGATCTGTCACTCTTATGATGTCTTGGTTGTTCATTTTTGATCCAGGGTAAAATAGTTATAGCAGTTACCACGCAGGTGTTCAATGCAAATTAATGGAAAAAAATCTTACCTTTTTCTTGACATATCTTTTATTTGTGCTATTAACACCATATAAGCTTTTAAAAAATAGTACAAAACTAAAGGAGGTTATTATGGCAGGGAGCGTGTACGTCGTTAATGAAATTGTAGGTACCAGCACAAAATCATGGGAAGATGCAGCTAAGCAGGCCGTAGAGACCGCTGCAAAGAGCGTCGAGGATATCCGTATTGGCGAGGTGGTGAAACAGGATCTAACGGTAGAAAACGGGAAGGTGATTAGCTACCGGGTAAGGCTCAATATTTCATTCAAGTTTCACACAGGGAAATAGCCCTACCTGAAAGTAGGCTGCACGTAAGCAGTAATTTTACAAACTGATGTTTAATGCCAGGTAAAGGTATCGGGGGGTCAGCAATCAGGGTTCACCTGGCCCCCGATACCCGAACCCAATCGATGACTTAACTCAGCCTTATTCTTTGTGCTTTTCCTATCCTTTGGTTTTTCCTGATAACTGATAACCGTTTACCGATAACAAGTTGTTATGGATACTGCGGCAGGGCTGTGAGCGCAGCTATCTCAGCAAAACCCAGAGCGATGTTCATGTTCTGGATAGCCTGGCCCGATGCCCCTTTGACAAGGTTATCTATAGCGGAAATAATAACGATGCGGCCATCATCAAAGCTCTTGAGGCCGATATCGATGTAGTTGGAAAATCTCACAAACCGTGTGTCAGGATATATCCCTTCATCCATGATCCGCACGAAGGGCTCGCCGTGATATGTCTTTCTGTAGAGGGCGAGTACATCTTTTGTATTGAGGGGTTCTTGCAGTTTGCTGTACATTGTGGTCAGAATGCCCCTGCTTATGGGAAGGAGATGGGGCACGAACATGATTTTGAGGTTGGAGAGTTTGCTCACCTCTTTCTGGATCTCCGGTTCATGACGGTGGACACCTACCCCATAGGGCTTGAAACCTTCTGAAACTTCGCAGAAGAGGCTTCCGAGCTTAGCCTCCCGTCCAGCGCCACTCACGCCTGATTTCGAGTCCACAAAAATATCGCCTGCCAGAAGGCCAGACTTGAGGAGCGGGTACAACCCCAGAATAGCGGATGTGGGATAACAACCAGGGTTACCAACAAGCTTTGCACCTTTGATCTTGTCCCTGTAGATTTCAGGAAGGCCAAATACCGAATGAGGGATCAGTTCCCTGGCGGTATGCGGTATGTAAGCACCTTCGTAGGTCTTAACGTCCTCAAACCGAAAATCAGCGCTGAGGTCAATGATCAACGCCTTACCGTCGTAAAGCGTTTTTGCTGCTTCCATGGATGTTCCGTGAGGCAGGCAGAGAAAATAGACATCGCATTTTCCTGCGTGGTTATCATCTGTCGGCGTAAGGGTTTCTTCGAACCTCCCCTTCAGCAGAGGAAAAATGTCAGAGATTTTTCTACCCTTGTAGGTATTGGATGTAATAAGACTGATTTTTATATCGGGATGTGAAATGAGTGTTGAAATAAGGGCCAAGCCGGTATAACCGGTGGCCCCTATGATACCCGCCTTCAACATTTTATCTCTTGGAGAACTGAAAGCTTGCCCGTGCTCCTTTTTTACCGTACTTCTTTCTCTCTTTGGCTCGTGGGTCTCTGGTAATGAGTCCCTGCTTCTTAAGGGTGGTTCTGAAATTTATGTTGTATTCAAGAAGAGCCTTTGCGATCCCGTGACCTAAAGCCCATGCCTGTGCGGGAACGCCTCCGCCATATATATTGGCTACCACATCAAACTTCCCGAGGTTGCCGGTGAGGAGTAAGGGCTTGTTCACCATAAGTTTCAGTACTTCAAGGGGGAAGTAGTCTTCAATGGTCCTACCATTGATTACAAAATTACCTGCGCCCAATTTAATCCAGACCCTTGCTACAGCAGTCTTTCTTTTTCCCGTTGCGTAGTACCTTTTTTCAGGCACCTCGTACCTCCTTAAAAGCGAATTCTTTCGGCATCTGAGCTTTATGGGGATGTTCGCTTCCCCTATAAACCTTCAGCTTTTTAATCATTTTTCTGCCAAGGGCATTCTTGGGTAGCATGCCTCTCACGGCAAACTTAATGACATCTTCCGGTTTCTTGTCCAGCATGGTTCTCATATTCACAACCTTAAGGGCCCCGGGGTATCCCGTGTGTCTTTCATAGGTCTTCAGGTCAATTTTTCTTCCTGTAAGCCTAACTTTATCCGCATTGATAACAACGATAAAATCACCAACGTCAGTATGGGGCGTGAAGGTGGGTTTGGTCTTGCCCCTTATCATCATTGCTATCTGGGCTGCAAGTCTGCCGAGGGTGGCACCTTCAGCATTGATCAGGTACCAGTCTTTTACTATCTCATCTGTTTTTGGAAAGTACGTTTTCATCACTTTATCCTTTAAAAATTTGTTTACATTAATATATTTATGGGGTTCAAGTCAAGGAAAAGTTTAAAATGACCAGGCACTGGGCCATCCCGCTTGGGCGGGACAAGCTAGGCAATGGGCTATAGGAAGCAAGACTAGAAGGGAGGCAAAGAAATTGAAAAGTAAAACGTTGAGTTGTTAAGTGGTTGAGTAGTTGGGAGTCCGATTACCAGTTACGGGTTGCAAGTTGCGTTCCCTCGGTTTTGCCTTAACACCGAACGGTGAAGACTGATAGCTTTACCAAACTGATCACCGATAACGGATCACGCGTCACGGATTCACAGGTTGATTGCCCGAAGGTAAGCGTTCCTATCGCCCATTACCTATCGCCCGATTCTATTGATTTTTCCCACTGCCCGTGATATTCTTCACAAGCATTTAGGCCGGAAATATCTAGTTTCTGGAAGCTTATACACAACAACTGGAAGGTGCCCATGCAACGATTCAAAGTGCTCGTTAGCGATAACATTTCCCAGGAGGGAATTGAGATACTCAAAAGGGAAGGGGATATTGATGTTGACATCAAGGTCGGCATTAAAAGTGATGAACTGAAGAAGATCATTGGTGAGTATGACGCCATTATCACGAGGAGCGGAACCAACATACCGGCAAGCCTCCTTGAAAATCCTGGGAAGCTCAAGATGATAGGCCGTGCAGGTGTCGGTATTGAGAATATCAACGTCGAGGCTGCGAGCAAAAAAGGGATTATCGTGATGAACGCCCCCACCGGCAATACCTTGGCTGCAACAGAGCTTACCATGGGCATTATGCTTGCTGCAGCCCGAAAAATCCCCCTCGCGAACAATTCCCTCAAGGAAGGGAAATGGGATAGAAAGAAATTTATGGGGATACAGCTTTACAATAAGACCCTTGGTATCGTGGGGCTTGGCCGGATAGGGAGCGCTGTTGCCATACGGGCTAAGAGTTTCGGTATGAAGGTCATTGCCTATGATCCATACATCAAGAAGAGTAAGGCCGATTCTCTCGGTGTGATTCTTTTTGACAGGCTTGAAGACCTTCTGAAAACGGTCGACATCATCACTTTTCACACCCCCCTAACCCCGGCAACACGAAACATGATAAAGTCAAAAGAAATTGCACTCATGAAAGATGATGTAATCTTTGTAAACTGCGCGCGGGGTGGTATCGTTAATGAGGCAGACCTTTATGAAGCCCTCAGAACCGGCAAGGTTTTTGCTGCTGGTGTGGATGTGTGGGAAGAGGAGCCGCCTCAGAGCAATAAACTTCTTGAACTGGAAAATGCCTTTGCAACACCACATATCGGGGCGAATACCATGGAAGGACAGGAAGCTGTGGCGCTTATTATCTGTGATCAAGTTTCAAACGCACTCCATGGAAGACCCTACCAGAATGCGGTAAACATACCCTTTATGCTGTCCCAGCTTCCTGAGCACATGCAGCTCTATTTTAAACTCGTTGAAAAAATGGGAAGGCTTGCCGCACAGATGGTGAAGGGGAGACCGGAACTTATCAGGGTCGTCATGGTAGGCAAGACCTTCGAGGAAGATTTATGCGAAAGGAAGTTTGATGTGCCATTCAGCTATCAACCTTTCACTATTGCTGGAGTCAAGGGATTTCTTGCAGAGAATCTCAAGGAAACAGTCACTTTCATCAACGCACCCTACTTTGCAAAAGACCGGAACATCTCAGTTGAGGAGGCCAAGACCGATCAGTTCGATAAATTCAATGATCTGGTCATTTTTACGGTTAAAACAGATACTGAGGAACGGAGCTTCGCAGGCACAGTCTTTTCTGACAAGCTTGGCAGGATTGTTCTCATTGACCGTTTTCACCTCGACATTGTCCCGGAAGGTACCTTCCTTCATTTCAGGATTTTTGACAGGCCTGGCATCATCGGGAAGGTTGGAACTATTCTCGGAAATCACAAGATCAATATCTCTGGTTTCGGTGTCTCTCGGCAAAAGACCGGAGAGGAAGTGGCCTTTGTATCGGTCGACGATACTATCGGTAGGGATGTCCTCGATGAGATACTAAAAATCGACGGTATGATCGAGGCGAATGTCATAGAACTCTAGGAACGTATAGCATATATAGCATATCGTTTAAATACCGTATATCGTAAATTCAAGGTTTTTTCTCGATATACGAAATACTATATACGATATACGGCCTTAAGCTGAGATTTCTTTCAAAACAGGCAGTTTTCTGTTAAAATACTTTCATGCCAAGAAAAAAGAAAGAACCAT
>Ga0209253_10004001_pt1 | contig 12893 bp, 10 predicted proteins | sample FrelakmetBRP12BR_FD_187145 | JGI IMG/M metagenome (GOLD analysis project Ga0209253, IMG submission 187145) | Freshwater lake sediment microbial communities from the University of Notre Dame, USA, for methane emissions studies - BRP12 BR (SPAdes)... | ecosystem: Environmental > Aquatic >...
GTTCCATGGCGATAGGGTATTTGCCGATGGCGATGGCTTCCTTTAGGGCGGTGAGTCTATTGCCTGCGTCTTCCAAGGTAATGCAGAAGTGGTGCGCGTCATCGGTGATACTGATGCTTTTGATGCCTTCGTAAGCAACCGCTTGGCAGTGGAACCGTTTCTTGGACATTCACTTCTCCTGTAGCGCTACCTGGTTTGCAAATGCGCGGCAGTCTGCGCCCCGTCACTTTGTGTGTCAAACCGCAGCTCTGGAGCGTTGCTTTATGAAATGGATGTCAACTTCTGGCTGTGGCACGGACCTGCATACTACACATGCTGACTGCCTTCCTATAACCGGTCATTGAAACTTCGTGCTCTTTTCAATCTTTTCAGTTAACTAAATATCTACGCTGAAGACGTTAAGTGACAAACTTGGAAGGTGCGGTCTATCTCATCGAGAGCAGACACCCCAGCATAGTTAATCAATATCCCGTAAGAGAAAAATGCATAAAATCTTTTTGCTGGCCTTCAATTTCACCACCCCACTTGAAGCCTGCATCTTTAAACAATTTAACTATCAAACCGTCTTTTTGCAGGCTGTAGGGATCAAATCCTGGACGCCAAGGTCCACCACGCAATATTTTGCATTGTGTTCCAAATTGAATGCAATTGCCGTACAGGCCATTGTGATTGGTATTGATATCAATCGCGATACCAAACGAGTGGTTGCTAAATCCGATCCGGTTGCCTTGTGTATCCGTATCGCCACGGGTCCGGCCGACACGATAACCGATCACCGAATCAATTTTTTCGCCTTGCTGAATAAGTTTATTAAATATTTCTTGAACGGTAGCCGCATACTTTTCGCACACCAGAAATTCAGGTATCCCATCTATCCTGATGGCTTGCTGATCCTCTACACAGACACTACAGCCGCTTTGCTCATCTCGTTCATCGGATGAAAGCATCGAATAATCTTTTATAACAGCCTTTTTCTGTACGGTGTTTTTTTGGGCGACATTCCAGCTCCAGTCCTGATAGTGGCAGTCCTGTGCTACAGCCATGTTGGCTGCCATGGACATGCTTATGAGAGCCAAGAAACGTTGCCACGGCCAAGACGAATGTCCGGATTTCATCAGGCTCTGCTACCTCTGCGAATTATCCAACGGCCTGGAGTGCTGGTATCGATTGCTTAGAACAATCATGTTCACTATTCATTATGGCGATACAGGCGAAGTCCCCACACCCGCTCGCACCTGAAAACTGACCTTCTCCGATTCTGTACCATCATTGCTTACGCTCAAGACATGCATACCCGGTACCGGTTGCCACTTAGATAATCGCTGACCCACGGAATACGGTTGGCCGTCTAGCAGCAACTTTATGCTGCCTTCTTCACCATCGACTTCAAAAAATACCGCTTGTCTGTCCACTGGTATGTCCGGGTCCAAGGCAATCACCGTACCGTTGGGAGGATAAAGAATATTCAAACTTGCTTTGGCAACAGTCGCTACGTCAACATTGTTTACCTCGGTACCTTTGAGGAACCACTCCTGCCGAGACGATTCACCTCTCTGGCCAAAATCGACACTGGCTTGAACGAGTTGTGCAGGCGGCTTGGGTTTGTCGCTACGTAGGCTGGCATGCAGATAGTTCATCACTTCATGCCACACTGGTGCCGCACCACTCATGCCGGATACATTCCACATCGACTTGCCGTCAAAATTGCCAACCCATACACCCACGGTGTAATTACGCGAGTAACCGATGCACCAGTTGTCGCGCATATTCTTGCTTGTGCCGGTTTTGACTGCAGTCCAAAATCGAGTCGTCAAAGTATTCTCAAGACCGAACGTAACTACTCTGGCCGCGCGATCAGCCAGGATGTCAGACACTATGAATGCGGTCCCTCGACTGAAAATACGTTTTTTCTGGCCGCTCTGCTCATCAATGCGCAGTTTGGGCGTGCTCCACACGCCGCCATTAGCCAAAGTGCGATAGGCATTCACCTGATCCCAAAGGCTGACATCGGCCGAGCCTAGGGCAAGGGAATAACCATAGAACTCGCTGGACTCATCTAGACTTTGGTAACCCAGCTGTTTCAATTTCACGTAAAAACTATCGGTTCCAACCAACGTCAAAGTCCGTACCGCCGGTATATTCAGGGAACTGGCCAGAGCAGTGCGCAGACTGACTATACCTTTGAACTCCTTATCGTAATTTTGCGGTACGTAGAGTCCATTGGTGGTCGGCAACATAACCGGATTATCGTCTACTAGAGAAGCTGCAGTAAGCAGCTTTTCCTCGATGGCCACCCCATACAAAAATGGCTTCAGTGTGGAACCGGCCTGGCGCAAAGCTTGCACACCATCAACAAAACGAGCACTGGACTGAGCTCCGCTATTGCCAACATAAGCGAGCACATCACCGCTGGCATTGTCCATCACCAACACAGCGCCATCCGCAACGTTGCGATCTTTAAGATCGCGCAAATGGCGCTGCAAGGTTGCGCTGGCAAATTCCTGTAGTGGCCCATCCAGAGTTGAACGTATCTTGTCTCCGGGGAAAATCAAAAGCCTCTTCGCAACATGAGGTGCCGATGCCCGCTCCATCTTGAACCCGCTGTTTTGCAGCGTGTCAGATGTTAGCTGTTTAAGTGCGTCACAGTTCAATTCCGGTGAAGAACCATTAGCTAATGCACAAGCCCTATTCGCCACTTGCGTAGCAGATGCATTTGGCGAAGGAAGCAGCGCTGCGAGCAAAATAGACTCAGCATCAGTTAGACCTGACGGCGCCTTACCGAGCAGCGTACGGGATGCGGCAGCGATGCCTTGAATCTCACCACGAAAGGTCACCAGGTTCAAATACGCCTCGAGAATTTGTTGCTTGGTCCAACTTCCATCTAATTCTTGCGCTGCGGAAATTTGCGCCCATTTCTGTGCCATGCTGCGCCTGCCATTTTTGGGAGTAAGACTGTCATTCAGCAGGGCGGCCACCTGCATGGTGATGGTGCTGGCGCCGCGCCTATTCTTGCCAAACAGATTGCCAACGGAGGCCACTCCCAAAGCCATCCAATCCACTCCCTGATGTTGCTCGAACTGTCGATCTTCTGCATGCAGAACAGCCCTACGCAGTGAAGGAGATACATCAGCCAATCTAACCCATTCCAGACGACGTACTTTTGCATCCATGCGCAACTGGTGTATTACTTCGCCATTGCGATCCAGCAGGAAGGATTCAGAAGAATGCCAGCCTGTTTTCACTTCCTCAAACGTAGTTGTGGCATGTGCACTGGCAACCATCCAAAGAGCGCACAAAACAAGCGCATAGCGATAAATCATAGATTCACCGTTAATCTATGGCCGTACCTGAATTTTGGTATTCGGAATCTCACCAAACATTTCAGGTGCATACATCGCCTCCACACGGGTTGCAGGTAGATCGAATTCACCCTCATTATTCAGGCGTACGGTGTATTCGACCAACCATGTACCCTTGGGGACAAACTCATAATACGCACGGAACACTTCAAAAGTACGTTCCTCAAAAGCGGGCCATACCCAACCCAGTTTCTTTTCTTCCTGCGTCATGATTTTCGAATCACGTCCCAATCCGTTGCCTAGTATTGATGCTCCAGCCGGGACTGGATCGCTTACCACCACCCAAGTCATGTCGGATTGCGCTTCCATTTCCAGTGTAACGCGCAGCACGTCGCCACGACTCCATTTGCCTTTTTCTTTCTGTTCAATAGGCGTCACGATACGCTTGATCTTGTATCCGCTGGACAGCGGCTCTGTGAGTGGCATCGCTGCACGGCTCTGAATAGTAGCCCATGGCTTGCCGTCACCGTCCTGTTGCAACTTGAGCTTTCCTTTACCGTCTGGCCAGTCGAAGTGCAGATTGCCCCCCTCGGGCGGGGCCTTGGACCAATCGAGTTGTTTGGCTTTGCCATCAATATCTCCGACCACCTTGCCGGTCACTGCAACATTCTCAAACTTGCTGGAGAATTTTTCCATCGCCAGCACGCCCCACGCATTGGCAGTAGTGGTGTTCCAATGCCCACGATACTGCCTGCCCATCGCACCACGTACCATACGCGGGATATCCTCTTGCCAGGTCGGTTCATCTAGCATACTGAGCACACTGCGCACGGCATTAGCATCGGCTGAGATCATCAACCACCAAAGCGCGTCCGACTTTTCATTTGAGAATCCCATGGTGGAGCCCTGAAAATTCAGCCTTGAACGCAATATGTGCTGCGCATCTTGAATGCGTTTCTCGCGATCAGGTATGCTTTCAACCCGTTTGAGAATATTCAGCCAGTCAAGCACGGCCGAAGTGGGCCAAAGATTCGGGTCAATGGTCAACGAAGTAAGCATCTGCGGTTGTGCCGCCGAATAGCGCGACAGTGCCTCGATTGCGATCAGCTTGCGAATCGCCAGATCAGGATTAGGCCAGCTCGAATCGCGATTGATACGGCCAGCGATAAAACCCTCCAAACCCTTTTTCATTCGCACTAGCACCTGCTCTGGAATTTCCCAATCTGCTTCATGTGCGATGGCCAAAATATAGGAAGTCAGTACATCGCTGCCCTTGGCAAAGTCACTGGGGAAATACTTGGCAAGACCGTCGCTGTCCAGATAGCCGGGCAAGCGATTCATCGCCGATTTCCACAGACTTTCATCGCGCAATGCTATTGCCCGCGAGGTTAGTTGCTCCATACAGGTGTAGGGATACCAGGACATATATTCCTTAACTCCAGGCAAGCCGTCGCCCAGCTTGCCACGCAGAGCAATCTCGATACCACCACGCCCTGATACAGCGCCTTCAGGCATCGCTACCGTCATTTCAACAGGTTGAGCCAACTGGGACAAGGTGGCTTGATAAACCCGGACAGGATGTGTGGCTACGACCTGCTGCTTAACCTTCATCTGATCATACAACTCACCATTTTGTGCAATGGCCGCGACTTGCCATTGCAGGAACTGGATGTTGAACGGTACCGCTATCTCCCAATTGATCTCTTTTGCTTCACCAGGTGCTAGCTTTGCAGTAATAGTCGGCAACTCATTACTGACAAGTGGTGTAACTTTGGCTTTGATATCGACAGTCACGGCATGATCGGTGGCATTGCGCACATTGAAACCAGCTTTGAAGCGATCTCCTTCACGTACCAACGGAGGCAAGCCTGAATTTAACATGACATCCTGGCTGGTGCGAATTGTGGTCTTGCCCGTGCCAAAGTAACTGATGCCGCCACTGGCAACTGCAACAATTCGAAACGATGTGAGCGCATCATTCAGCGGCACGGTGATTGCAGCCTCGCCTTTTTCATCAAGTATCACACTGCCTTTCCACAACAACAGCGTATCGAACATTTCGCGGGTGGGTTGTTTACCGCCGCCACCGCCTGCAGGGATCGCCTTCTTGCCGAAGTGACGTTTTCCCACCACCTGCATTTGTGCGGTGGCCGTGCTAACTTCAATGCCGCGTTGCTGCATCATCGCATCGAGCAACTTCCATGAGTTGTTGGGCATCAGTTCGAGCAAACCCTCATCGACTGCGGCCAGCGCTATTTCGCTGCCTTTGGGTAACAAGCTGCCATCGGCTCTACGCACTGCTATTTTCACGGCGACCTTGTCACGAACCTTATAGACCTCGGCATTGGTATTAACATCCACCTTCAACTCATGCGGACGCCATCCCACCTGAATCGCAGCTATACCCAGTTTATAAGCGGGCTTACCGAGATCCACTAGTGCAGTGGCTTTGACGTCGTCCACCCTACCGCGTATCGCCAACACCGAGACATAGACATTAGGCGCGTAGTTGTCTTTAATCGGTACTTCGATGACCGGTGCTTTTCCGGTCAACTTTTGCATGTAGCTATCGATGACACCCTCGCGCTCAACTGTGATCAACGCAGTAGCTTCACGGAACGGCATGCGAACCTGAAAGCGTGCCACTTCACCCGCTTCATAGCGTTTCTTTTCAGGCAACACATCCATGCGATCATTGTCGCCTACCGTAAACCACCACTCAGAATCGCCTGCCACCCATAAGGTGCGACTGGACACGGCGGGATTACCAAGATCATCAACGGCCCTGGCGCGAAGCACGATTTCTCCGGAAACGGGCGGTTTGATTTCGCAGATCAGCAAACCCAGCTTACTGGTTTTCCCCTGACAAGCATCGCCGATACGCTTGGTCTCAACCACATTTTCATAGGCATAAAAACCGCCTAACAGACGTTTGCGGTGCGAATAGACAATGCGCTGGAATATATCGACATTGATCATCGAGTTCTCCTCAGGCTGTCCTTGCAAATTCAGTGCAAGCACTTGAAAACTCAATTTGTCCTTTGATGCAGCCCAACCATCAGTGCGTATGCCAAGATTGAGCTTGGAAGCCCACAATGGAATACGATTAGAAACGGTGGCAATTTCACCATTGGCATCCTGGAATTCCAGCTCCGCTAGAATTTCGTGCGGCGTGGTCACGCGCGGCAAGTTACCGATCTTTGTGCGCACGGCGCCAGCCTCATCGGTGGTCAGAGAGATAGTTTGTGCTGCGTTGCGATTCGATGCAGTAAGCGCATGCGATCCACTACCTTCGCCTTCATCCTCAGACTCGCCTTCTGCATCCGACTCATAATTCACCGGTGAACTGCGCTCAACGCCTGGCTTTATGTCGGCGCCGCCAAAGACGAACTCGCTGTAATCGGCAAAGCTCACAGTCTTGGCTAGTACTTGGCTGCGCAGCTTAACCGGCGCATGTGATGCCGGACCACCTGACAAATAGCTCACCAACAGATCTACCTGCGCCTCCTTGGCATTTACCAGTGGATTCTTGGGAGGTTGTATCTGCGCCTTCATGGTTGGCACACGGAAGGTTTCGACGCGGAAGCTGCCAGAATTCATTGCATCGGCGCCAGCACGCTCGGTTTTGACACCTATCAGGCTGAGCGTATACGTACCCTGTTTGGCATCTGGAGGAATCACCCAAGTAGATTCCGCAATGCCTTGCTTGTTCCAAGTCAATGGAACCTCAAATTTCTGATCGCTGCCCTGATGTTCAATGACCAGTTTGCTTGGCATTTCCTGGTCAAGGATGAGGTCAAACCCGGTTGTACTATGGCGACGATAAAAATGCTTCATATGCACAGTTTCACCGGCTCGCAGCAAGGTGCGATCGAATACCGTGTGTGCCACATAGGGCCCCTGATAGGAGCCCCCCGGCAAATTGAACTGCCAAGGCTCTATTCCTTCATGCCAGCCAGATTTGACAAAAGTCATGTCATCCGCGACACGTGCGCTGATGAACAAGTCGCCACCCCAATCGTCACAGTTTGGCAGCTGGTTTCGTACCACCAATTCGCCCTTGATGTTCGCCAAGCCCGCTTTATCGGTCTTGCCTTGCCACAGCAATTTTCCGTTGCAATCGCGCACCGCCACGGCAGCACCTATTACTGGCAAGGCCTTATCAAGCGTCGTTACCCACACTAGAGAAGACTCGCGCCCCCATTTGAAGTGAGCGGCAAGGTTCGTCACCAAAGCGGCTGACTGGATGAACATGGGCTTGGGTTTACCTAGCAGTGCTGCACCCAGTTTGGGGCTTTCCAACTCGACAACATAAAAACCGGCCTTTTTCAGCGGGATGCCCACTACCTCGAACTCTTTTGGGCCCAACGGTTTGGGAATTGAGAACGCGGATAGCGATCGTGTATTTGCAAATATCGAAGTCTCGCCCGGATTTTTTGGATTATTTCCGGTGTATTCCCAGCGTTCTGCATGGTTAAGACGTTTCATCCAGTCCAACACATCCTGATCAGACTGAGTGAGGCGCAACATATGCCCTTCAATACCTCCATCCTTCTTTTCATCAAATAAGGAAGTCAATTTACTGAATGTCTTGTCCAGCAAACTCTTGTCTGATTCTTGACTATCACCTGCCCTGCTGAGTTGCACGGCACGTGCTTGGACCATCGCTTCAAGATTGCGCAAGGTCACAGGCAGCATAGGCTCTGCATTTAATTCCACGATACCAAATCGAGCTGGGAACTTGGCCAGCGGAGGTAAATTATCGGTTGCAACTTTAAGTGGAAAACTGGAAGCATTGGACAATGGACGGCCGGCATCATCTTTCAGGTTGGCAGGAAGCACTAAAGTAAAAGTCGAATTTTCCGGAAAGGGCCCGGCAAACTGTATCCATTGCACAAACTCAGATTTCTCTTTGTCTAGCCCACTCGCACTGATGGTTTTTCCGGTTGTCGTTTTCAACACGATTTTATTCGCTTGGGCGCGTGTGATTTGCGCAGAAAAATTTAGCTGCATCGGCATGACAGGCACACATGCCGATTCTGCATTGACCCGATCGCAACTGAATGTTGCGGTGAATCTATTTCTGGTATGAAACGAAATAACCTGATCCTGCTCGGTGGCGATACCACTTAAAGAGCGTATTCCCTTACCCCAGATCAGCATCATTTTTTTATCGTTGGGTAGGCTACGCTGACATTGCAGTACAACGATACGTTCGGCACTGGCCGCATGACCCTCGGATTTTTGCTGCTCGCTCTGTAAGGCTATATTGGCATAGCCGTATTGACCGTCTAGCCTCTTACTTTGCTGACTAAGTATCTTTTGCCGATCCTGACCCGACAGTACTTTTACTGTTAAACGCTCGGTTATGCCTTCAATTTCACATCTGGCATTTTCCTGTACCGATGTGATGTCCAGTGCTGCATCAGACTTGATGATAAATATTTGATTCTCATCTATATGGCCACCGCTGGGCAATACTGTTTTGATCGCCGGCCCGCCGGTATTGAATTGAAACTTGCTTGTTGCGGTGACTGCTTTACCAGCAAGCGATTTGAGCCCATCTTTTAACTCAAAGGTGCATTTCACGCCTGCGGGTAAATCCTCATTGAAATCGTAGATCCAGTTGCGTCCATCTGCCCAGCGTCCCACGCCCGGTTTAGCGCAGATAATCGAGAAAGGTTCAACGATGCGCGGGTCACCGAAGGCAACAATTTGTTCGGAAAAGCGTGCTGTCAATTGCCTGACTTGTTTGACTGTTCCCTGGGGCGAAAACAACTCTACTTCGGCGGCATGTGCACTTGGTAGCAGCAAAGCAACACTGGAAATCAAGGCAAGTATCGATTTAGTCAACATCTGAAACCCCTCTAAGTATCTTTGACAGCGCACAAGGAAGTTATGCGGAATAGTACGTACGAATTGAACCATACATTCCACTCCCCGGATATATAGCAAAATTTCTATACAACTAGTTTGGATTGAATTTAATTAGAAGGCGGCGCTGAATATCCGCTCCTGGCACGCAGCGCCATATCGAATTTCAATATTAACAGCCGGGAAGCAGATCTATAGAAGCAAGGAACAGCGACACTAAGGGTTAATCAGTTTTGCGCAAAGCGGCCAGTCGCGATCATAAAGAATTGATTATGAGACTTAGTAAGGGCATCCAATAAGGAATTTCAAATCGGCCCCCAGTGGTTTTATCTTTCTAGTCAAGCGCCAAGTGTTGAACTTCACCTAATACTGGTACATCATTTTCTGTGGGCCGCTCCAGATTAATCCTCAATCATTGCGGACCTTCGATGAGCTTGCACTCCAATACACCAGCCTTGCCTGTTTGTTCATCACTCAGGTGCAGTAGGCTTCGTGCGTATAGCATGCCCATTTTAACTTCTTGCCAAACAAAATAATTTTTTCCAGCATCGACATTCACATTTAGAACATCATCGCTTTCAGCCTTTGAAATCAATGTATGCTGTCCCGGTTTAACCTCAAATTTCATATAGGACTTGGCAACTGTCTGGCCAACCGGTTTGCCATCCAAGACCACATCCATTTTTACTGCAGCACCCATAGACTCATTTCGAAATAGGTAGATGTTTGCCTTATCAGATTTAACTGCAAATGATTTTGCTTGCGCATCATGTTCAACACTCGCCATGTGGACCGATGCACAACCAGTCAATAGCAGTGCGCCTACCATCAGAGCGAACATCACTAATCTATTTAGCATTTCAAATCCCCCAGAAGTAATAAAATTAACCTGGACTTTGGTTATTCAGTAGGATGAGAAGACATCCTATTTAAATGCGAGTCAATCAATTGACCCTCTGCATTTTGCTACGCAATTCTGCTGGTACGTCTTGAATTAACATGATGGAAATGCTGCCATCTGTAGATGTATTATTGTGTGCAGTCTTGCCAAGCAACGACGAGTTGATGACCTCGGGTGACAGGTTGTACATATTGCCATTCAGCGGATCAACGATGAACCAGCCGATTATTCCACCGAAGATAATATTCCCACCAATATACCAGCCATTGGCACTCGCAGTAATCGGGAGCAATTGGCTCTCGAAACCATTCTTGGAAATTCTGACTGTAAAGGATTTCTTTCCCCAATAAGTCCCGTCACTCTTTTGCAGTGACACGGTTGCTGGAGTCGAGCCTTTAAAAACATCGATTCCTTTTTCATCAGTAATTAATATTGTCGCATCACTTGGTGTGCTATTGATTGGCATTAGTTGGGTAGGATGGCCGACTATGGATGCACAGCCAGAAACACCAAATGCCATCAACAGAATACAGTTTGAAACAAATGCTCTTTTCATTCCTCCCCCTTTTTTGATTAAGTTTTGTTTTGTACCACACATTTAGCAAAAACTTGATATGCAACTATACTGTTGACTATTACTTGGGAGTCAGCAACATAAGCTGCATCGGCATTGGCTGTATTGCGGCGGCAGTTGATCACCTAACAGTCGTTCAGATTCAGACGGATAATGGGTGGCAGCTATTGGCACCTTGTTGCCCACCGACCATCTTGACTACCGTCCTGCAAGCGGTCACCCATTAGCCGACCGTAAGTCAAGGGCCAAATAAAATCATCGCAATCTGGTTGCGATACTTCGAAGCATGTTGCCATGCCACCTTGCTTGTTGCCAACTCAACCGCACCCGTTTCCTCATTCATTTGGCTGCGAACTAAATCGCGCCAGTCACCCATCAGGATCAAGCATGCCACGATGTTTTGCGACTGCCCAGGCGGTTTTTGCCGCCCCAGAGAAACTTTGGTGCCAAGCTGCGTCCAAGGGATTGTTCATTTAAAGCTTGTGATCACGACAATCATTCAGTTCACTCAAACTGACACTGACGACACGCAAGACATGACTCTTCGCGGTCACTCGATTAATTGCATACCACAGTTCTTGGCAGCATCTAGATCAAATGTTGTCGTATAGCTGCAGCCAGCTTCATTTGCTGACCGCTCTATTAGACAGTCTGCAAAATCAGCCTTGCCTTCCTTGAACAGCCGTAGAGCTTTCCATACGGTATCGGCATGAGCCACGATAATTTCCTTGGTGCGCAGCAACGTTTCAAGCACCTCACAGATTTCGCTTCTGGTTAATGCGTAGCAACCCGTCAGTACCCACACCAACTCGACTACCGAAACGATACTAACGTAGCCCGGTGCATCAACTGTTAAAGATTCGATCAGGCGGGTTGCCTTTGGTGACTGCTTCGAGTCGTCCTGTGCAATATAGCGAACGAGGACGTTGGTATCCAAGCCAATCATCTTGCTTTTGCCCCGCGAGTCGCGATTACCTTATTCATTGCATCAATCGTTACGGGCGAAGCAGGCTTGCGCACCAAACCCTTGAGTGCGGTTACCGATTGCGTGGCGGCTACCAGCTCAAAATGTCCAGGCTCAACTTGGACAAATTCCACCCGGTCTCCTGCCTCGACGCCGAGTGCGGCCCGCACGATGGCGGGAATGGTGATTTGACCCTTACTGGTCATTGTTGCAGTCGACATAGATCCTCCTTTTATGACACCCTTACTTTATAGTAAGGCGTAGTAAAAATCAAGTGGGAGCAACTTCAACTGATCGCAAATAGAGCGGAATCATGATAGTCCGTTTTTGGCACGGAACGCCACGTCAAGTTTCGATATTACCAGCCGGGAAGCAGATCCTCGAAGCAAGGAACAACGACACAGAGCAAACGGACAGTCCTTTAATTTTGTTTTCCAAGGGTCGCTTTTGCCCAACCAACATTGCCCTTGTTCCAAGGGATTTTCTTGTTTTCAATTGTGCTTTCGGTGTACACGATGACTCTCCTTTTTTGGTGAAAGGAAAGTAATTGTCACCGCTTTTTGAGTGAATTTTCACGAGCACGGCGAGCCCGTGATTTTTTACTACACGCAAAAGTCTAAGAGTACATTTAATCAAAAAGCTCCGAATGAGTTCCCGTCCTAGCGAAGATGATTGTGCCATCAGCCTTTAGCTCGTAAATCAGCAGGAAATCTCCACCTATATGACATTCCCTGAACCCATGCCATTCACCGGTCAGCTCATGGTCGAGGTATTCAGGAGGAAGCGGCTTGTCATCTGCAATCAGTAACATCATCGCTTCTTTCAAGCGATTCATGTCATAACGCCCTGAATGGCTCAGGCTCTGCCAGTCTTTGCTGAACTGTTTGGTTTTGTCGCTACTTCGAGGTTGCTTTGCGCGTTTTAGTTTTGCCGGTTTTTTCGAGGTCATCAAATAGTGCCTCCACTGAATCAAACTTCGCTGTTCTCATAGCTCGCGCTTCTAGCATCGCTGCACGCGTTTTTGCGTTGGGAACTTTTACTTCGAATGGCAAACCTTCCTGAGCGACAACCTGACGCAAAAACAGACGGATTGCATCACTCAGATTAAGGCCGCATGAAGCCAGCACTTCGGTAGCGCGATTTTTGATTTCCGGCTCAATACGTGAGCGTACATCGGTGGTTTTACTCATAAGTCAGAAATATAGGCTACAGAAGGATGCTTAAAAAACGAACGCACCAGCTTGGGATTATTGCCGATTTTCTGCAATTGCTCATGCACAC
>Ga0209253_10004002_pt1 | contig 12891 bp, 16 predicted proteins | sample FrelakmetBRP12BR_FD_187145 | JGI IMG/M metagenome (GOLD analysis project Ga0209253, IMG submission 187145) | Freshwater lake sediment microbial communities from the University of Notre Dame, USA, for methane emissions studies - BRP12 BR (SPAdes)... | ecosystem: Environmental > Aquatic >...
GACGAACACGTGACAGGTCGCGCAGGAGCACAGCCCGCCGCAGATGGCCGTCACGCCGTACTCGTACTCGCGCAGGGTCTCCATGAGCTTGAGGTCCGTACGGCCCTCGACCTCGTGGAGATTGCCATCCCGGTCGGTCACCATCATCTTCGCCATGGTCGGTCCCCTTCGCCCTGCGCGGTTCAGGCGCAATTATTGCAGCGCAACAGCTTTCGCGCACCTTTAACGAAAGGGGCACCTGCCTTACGAGCGCGCGGCGGTCAGCCGGCGGGCCAGCACCTCGGCCCGGGACGCGTATTCAACCCCGCTGCCCGGGTTCCGGGCGGCCCAGAGCAGGTACCAGAGGCACTGCACGACGTCGAAGGCCGCGCAGGCGGCGTCGAGCGCCGGCGCCTGGAACGCGCTGCCGGCGGCGTACGCGTCCAGCAGTTCAGCCCGCTCGTCAACCGTAAACTCGTGCTGGCAGGCGTAGCTCGCGAGGTCAAAGAGCGGATCTCCGATACCACCGTATTCCCAGTCCACGATCCAGAGACGGATTCCATCGTCGAGCAGGTTCAGGTGATGGAGGTCGTTGTGACAGAGGACAGGACGCGAACCGCGCGACGCAAGGCGATCGAATGCGGCATCGGCAACCCGTCGGATCGCTGCGACGGACGCGACCGCGATCTCGATCGGGTTCCCGGCATCGTCGCCGCCGGTGCGACCCGCCTGGCACGCGTCCGCCAAGGCGTGGAGCTGCGTCTCGAGGTTGCGAGCCTGCACCGCGAAGTCGACCCTGCGGATTCCGGAGGGCGGATCGAGCTGGTGAAGCACCCGCAGTCGTTCCGCGATGCGCTCGATGTTGCGTGACTCGTGCGCGTCCTCGCGCCGCCACGGAGGGCCCATCACGAACTGCGTCACCAGCAGCCCGCTCGAGGGATCACAGGCGAGGAGCCGCGGCGCCAGGCCGGCTGCGGCCACGATCGCGAGCATCGTCCGCTCGCTCGCTCGGTCCACGCCGAGCGTCTCCGACTCGGGGCCTCCGAGCCGAACGAAGTAGCGGTGGTCGCCCTGCCCCGCTTGCCATGTGTGATTGCTGAGTCCGCCCCGCACGGGCTCGAGCGCCGCTTCCGCGAGCGAGCGCGTCGAGGCATGCGCGGCCAGCGCTGCGCGAACCCTGGCTTCGGGCGAATCGGTGGCCGATGTCTCGCTCACGGTCCGCCCGCGGCCCGGTTGTCGGCCACGGCTACCGCAGGCACGCCGCGCGCGCGGTCCCTGCGCCACTCCATGAATCCGCGCGCTGCCAGCACGACGTAGACGACGAACAGGCCCGCCGTGGCCTCGAACCCCTGGCTCCAATAGAGCGCAGCGGCGACCAGGTCGAAGACGATCCAGTACAGCCAGTTCTCGAGCACCTTGCGGGTCATGAGCCAGGTCGCCACCACGCTGCCCCAGGCGACCAGGGCGTCCGCGTACGGCACGAGCGAGTCCTGGTCACCGCCGATCAGCCGCACGTTCGCGAGCGTCACCGTGATCACGAGGCCCAGTGCCGCGACATGCCGGCGCGCGGGCCAGGTACCGACGTGCAGTTCGCTCGCCTGGCCGTGGCTCGCCCGCCAGGCGAACCAGCCATAAACAGACATGATCACGTAGAACACCTGCAGGGCGGCCTGCATGGGCAAGTGGGCCCGCGCGAAGATCACGAAATAGATGGCCGAACTCGCGCCCGCCGCGGGCCAGCACCAGCGGTTCTGCCGAGTGGCGAAGAGAACGTAAGCCAGGGCAAGCGCCACGGCCACCCACTCGATGAGGCTCGTGGCCACGGCGGCTGCGTCAGGTCGCCTGCAGCGCGCGGCGCTCGGCCGCCGAGGGCTCGCCACCGAGGACTTTCATGACGAACACGGCGCGACCGCCCGTCGCGAAGGACGCGCGCGTCTCGGCCTCGAGTGCGGCAAACACGCGCGCGTGCTCGCCCGCGACCTGCGTGCTCATCGCGTTCGTCACGACCTGCAGCCCCTCGTGCCGGTTCAGCCGCTCGATGAAATCCCGGATCGGCGGGACGTAATCGGCGTCGAGCGGATAGAGGCTGATGTCCACGGCGATACGCATCTCGATCTCCTCGATACGATTGGGGGGAGGTTGAACGGAGTCTAGTGCAGCGACCAGGTGAACGTGACACCCGCGAGTTGCGGGTCGCCACGCTGCACGTAGAGCTTGTCCGCGTAGTCCGGCGGCTCGAGGCCGAAGTAGAAGCCGCGCACGGCGTAGTCCTCGTCGAATACGTTGCGCACCCATGCGTGCACGGTCCACCGGTCCGCCACGTAGCCAGCCTTGAGGTTCACCAGCACGTAGGGCTTCGACTTCTGGTCGTTGCTGGTGTCGAAGTAGAACGACGCGCAGCCGGTCAGGTCGGCGCGCGCCATCCAGCCCCGCTCATGGCCCCACTCCGCCGAGAGCGAATACTGGTACGGCGGCGCGCTGGCCTGCTCGCGTCCGTCGAGGCTGCGGCCGGCGTACTGGTAGTCGAGGTACTCGCTGCCGAGCAGCCCGAGCGTCGCGCCGAGGAGCAGCGACGGCCGGGCGCGCCAGGCGAGCGAGGCCTCGAGCCCGTAGTTCCGTCCCTGCGCAGCGTTGCTGGTGTAGAAGACGTAGGACAGCGGATCGCCCGGGTCCACCTGGTAGGACGCGGACACCTGCTCGTCCTCACGCCACATGTAGAACACCGCCAGGTCCGCGGACAGAGTGTTCGACGCGTCGCGCAGGTGCACGCCGCTCTCGAGGTTCCACACGTATTCCGGGTTGTATTCGAGCAGGTCCGCCGGGATGAACTGGCCGATGTTGAAGCCGCCCGCCTTGTAGCCGCGGGCCAGCGTCGCGTACCAGGTGCTGTCGGGACCGACGTCGCCCGTGAGCGACAGGTGGCCGCCGACCATCGTGTTCACGGGCGAGAATGCCGCGCCGTTGCTGTCGTGATAGTCGGCGGACCGCGTCTCCACCCGCAGCCCGGCCGACAGCGTCATGCTCCCCGCGACGCGCCACTCGGTCTCGCCGTAGGCGGCTGCGTTCACCGCGTCGTAGGTACTCTTGAGCGGCGGGCCCATCAGTTCCGACTCGAAGTAGTCGCGCTGCAGGTTGTCCTCGTTGAGGCGGAGCGCGTAGATGCCGACCAGCCAGCCGAAGCCGTCGGCGCGCGCATTCGCGAGGCTGGTGAGGCGGAGATCCTCGCCGAGCGTGCTGCGCTCGCGGTCGTAGTGCGAGAAGTAGTCGTAGGGGAAGCCCCAGTACGGATCGTTCGCCCAGTCGCCGTCGAAGCTGTAGACGATGTTCGAGTTCGCGTACGTCGTCGTACTCACGAGGGTCGCGGGCCCGAGGTCGCCGGTGACGCGCAGCATCCCGCCTTCCGAGCGCTGCTCGTCGCGGCCGGGCTGGTTCGACAGCGTGCGCAGGCTGTTGGCTAGCGAGAACGCGTCGAAACCGTTGTGAACATCCGCGTACATCGCGGCCATGTCCACGCGCCAGCCGTCCGCGACGCCGATCGTCATCTTGCCGCGCAGCGTGGTCTCGTCGCGATCGTTGGTGTCGTCGCGGTTCAGGTAGGCGTCGTGCCGGAAACCGTCACTCAGCGTGCGCTGCGCTGCAAGCCGCCACGCCGAGTCGGTAGCGGCGCCCCACTGGCCGAGCGCACCGCCCGCGACGGCCCCTGCACCGATGAGTCCGTCGCCACCGGCGGTCACTTCCGCCGACAGTTCCGGATCGACGGAAGGATCCCGGGTCCTGACGCTGATGAGCCCCGCAAGCGCGTTGGCACCGTAGCGCGTGCCCTGCGGGCCGCGCAGCACTTCGACCTGCTGCACGTCGAACGTCGTCGCCGGCATGCCGACGCCGCTGAAATCGATGTCGTCGATCAGGAACCCGACCGACGGGTTCGGCGCGCCCTGGTACTGCTCGAGTTCGCCGATGCCACGCAACTGGTAATACCGCGGGCGCGATGTGGCGCCGGACCAGTTGAGATTCGGCACGAGCCCCACGAGATCGGCAAAGTGCTGCAGTCCGGCGGACTGGACCTGAGAGGAATCGAGCACGGTGGCGCTCGAGGGCAGCTCGCTCGCCGCGGCCGGCCGCAGCGAGGCCGTGACCACGATTTCCTCCAGCGGTTGCGCGTCGTCCGCGCGTGCAACCGGACACGGGAGCGCGATCGCGGCGATGGAGGAAAGCACGGCGACGCGCTCGTGCACGCGCGTGCAACACCATGATTCTGATAACAAAACAGAGGGTCTGCCGGACATTTCACCTGCTCCCTACGCCGGTACTAACCGGATCAGGTTCAACGGGTTCGCCGGTGAGCGGCAGGGCCGCGGTCGGCATCTCAGGCCCATTCAGGCCACCCCTAGGTCGCGACGAGTATAGCGACAGGCCGGGCACGCCGCGATCGCCCAGTGTTGACGGCGGCGACGTGGTGGGCACTAATGCACTTCTCCCCGTCCGGACCAGCGAGACCGATGCCCAAGCGCAAGTGCCGCCTGTACCACGTCGACGCCTTCACCCGCGAGCGCTACTGCGGCAACCCGGCAGTCGTGGTGCTCGACGCGGAGGTCCTGACCGAGGACGAGATGCGGCGCATCGCGCGGGAGGTCGGCGGGCAGGAAGTGGCCTTCGTGCTGGCCTCGGAGTCGCCGGACTACGACGTCGAACTGCGGTTCTTCTCGCCGCGACGCGAAGTCAACTTCATCGGCCACGCGACGATCGCCGCGCACTACGTCCGCGCCGTCGCAAACGGCGTGCCCAAGGGCAAGGTGCGCCAGAAGTCGGGCACCAGCATCTACGAGGTCGAGGTCACAGGCCGCGGTCAGGCACTGCGCGTCTCGATCCACCAGGGGCCGGCAACGTTCGGACCGATCGTCCCCGAGGACCGACGAGGCCCGGTGCTCGACGCGCTGGGCATCAGCTCGGCGAGCCTGCACCCCGCCTGCCCCATGCAGGTGATGAGCAAGGCCAACTCGCGCCTGATGATCGGCCTGCAGTCGCCTGAAACCCTCGAATCACTGCAACCGAAGATGGACGCGCTCGTGCACCTGACCCCGCACGTCGGCGCCGACGGCTTCTTCGTGTTCGGCATCACCCCCGAAAGCGACCCGCTCACGACCGAGGCGCGCATGTTCTGCCCGGTGATCGGCGTGCCCGAAGACCCGGTCAGCGGCAACGCGCACGGAATGCTCGGCGTGTACCTGCTGAACCATGGCCTGCTCGCCCCCGTCGACGGCAAGGCGCGGTTCATCGGCCACCAGGGCCGCTTCGTGGATCGACCGGGAACGGTCGAGGTCGAGGTGACCGCGGCGTCCGGCAAGCGCGCGACGGGCGTGCGCTTCACGGGCGACGCCGTGATCGTCTTCCAGGCCGAGTTGTCGGTCTAGCCGCGCCCGTATCGTGGTCGAGGTCCCGTTCGTCAGGATCATGCCGCTGGTCGATCTCAGGGCCGGTCATACGCGCGCGGCCGAGGTCGGCGGCCAGTCCTTTCTCGTCTGCAACACGGGCAATGGCGTACACGCGGTCTCGAGCCTCTGCACGCACACCGCTGCGAGGCTCGACGAGGGTCGGTTGCGCGGCCACCGGCTCACGTGCCTGCTGCACGGCGCGAGCTTCGACGTGCGCAGCGGCGCGGTCCTGGGCGGCCCTGCGTGCGAACCGCTCCGCAGCTACCCGACGCGCGTCGCGGACGGCTACATCGAGGTGCAGGCCTAGCCTGCTTCCCATTGGCGGTTCCGTGCTCGCGTTTCCGCGTGAACAGGCCCGGGCTCGCGGCGACGCTGTGCGCGCTGACAGCAGCCTCCTTCGCGTCGCGGGCAGCTGAACCCGCGTCTCCCGCCATCTGTGGCAGCGGGCCGCTCGAAATCCTGCTTACCAACGACGACGGCTACCAGGCGCCGGGAATACGCGCGCTGTACGACGCGCTGCGCGAGGCGGGCCACCATGTGCGGCTCGCCGCACCCGTGACGAACGCCAGTGGCAGCAGCGTGAGCTTCACCTGGAGCACGGTGAGCGTGGTGCGCGATCCCGCGGACCCGAACGTCATCGGGCTCTCGGCGACGCCCGCGACCGCGGTTGTGCTGGCCGCGACGGCTTTGTATCCGCCAGGCCACGGACCCGACCTGGTCGTCTCCGGCATCAACGACGGCGAAAACACGGGATCGCTGCTCGCGCTGTCCGGCACGGTCGGAGCCGCGCTCGCGGGAACGATGCTGCTGGAGCCGCCGGTTCCCGGCATCGCGGTCAGCGCCGAGCGCATGGGCACGCCGGATGCGCCGCGCGCGAGGTCGGCGGACGAAATTGCGCGAATGGCGCGACACCTCGCTCGCCTCGCAGGCGGCGCGCGCGCCTGGTTCTGCGACGGCGGCAGGCTCACGAGGCCGACCACCGTGCTGAACGTGAACTACCCGGCGCGACCGATGGCGGAGGTGCGCGGCGTCGCCGTCGCGCGCCAGGGACGCTCGGCAGATCTTCAACTGCGATTCGAACCGTTGGGTCCTGAGGCCTACGCCTCGCGGCGCCTCACGCCAGCGGATTCGAGCGATGCCGCCGACTCCGACGTGAACCTGCTCGCAGAAGGCTACGTCACGGTGACGCCGATCTCGGCGCACCTCGGCGAGACCGACGTCCCGGTCGAGGACCTCAAGCGGCGGCTTGACGCGACGAAGTTCCAATGATCGGCCGCCGCTTCCATTTGCAAATGCTGCCTCAACTACATCTGGGGGCCATTGGCCGACCCGCAATCCTGAGAAATCTGCAATCCGTGGAGGAGTAATACCGTGACTGCATTTCGCGTCCTGCTGATCGCCATGCTCGCAATACTCGTGGGCTACACGGGCGTCGTAATCGCCAACCACGGCATGGGGCTGATCAACATCTTCTTCGGAGACATGGCCGCCATGGGCTGGCCCGGCCAGTTCAATCTTGATTTCATGTTCATGCTGACGTTCTCGGCGCTCTGGGTCGCCTGGAGGCACCAGTTCTCGATCGCCGGGCTGGTACTCGGCCTCCTGGCCTTCTTTGGCGGCAGCCTGTTCCTTTCGGCTTACCTTCTGGCGTTGAGTTGGCTGACCAGGGGCGACCTTAGGCAGATGCTTGTGGGAACGAGATAGCCCTAATGCCGGGATTTCTCTGAATGGCCCCCTTCGACGCCGCGGTCAGCCCCCGGTGACCAGCGCGTCGGGGATCTCGTAGCGCTCGCTCGTACCCAGCTTCACGATCGTCACGTCGCCCTTGCGCTCGAAGGTCAGGGGATCCATTGGCAGGCCATTCGACGCCACGGGCTTGCCGTTGACGAACAGGATGCTGCGCGTTTCGGCGCCGCCCGGGATGTCGACTGTGGCCGTGCCGTCGAAGCTGCGGCGAATCACGAAAGCGTCGCAGTCCCGGGGCGCCGTCTCGAAGGCGGGCACGCACTTGATCTTCGCCGATGCGTGATAGGGCGTGCCCGGCACCAACGCGTCCTTGGATGCAGAAATCGGAGCGAGGGGCTTGCCTGTAACGCCGATCGTAAGCGTGTAGGTGCTGGTTTCGCCTCGGCGTGCGGCCGGACGCATCAAGTAGACGCGAACCGTGTACTCGCCGTCCGCCGGCAGCACGCCGGAGTAGTTCTCACCCGAGTCGCCGACGAACATGGCGGAACCAGTCGACCCCGGTGGCATCACGTTGAAGTAATTTTGCGGGTTGCTCTTCTTCAGTTCGACGGCCAACGTCTGGCCGGCCGCCGCACCCACCGTGTAATCGACAATCGCATTGCCTTTCAGCTGTCCCTTGATCACCGCCGACGAGGTGCCCTTGGCGAACTGGACCTTCTCCTGGCGGATTCCAGCGTCGGCTGCGGCCGCACCGACCAGAACCTGCGCGAAAATGATTGCTGCGGCCGTCGCCGCTACTATGAACTTCATGTCGTCACTCCATTCAAAATGCCGGTTGCTCGAAGGCTCCGGCCCATCTAATTTACTGGACTGGCCCCGGGTTATCCCAGCCACTTCCACGCCTCGCCCGCGCGCAGCGCACGCCCCTCCTCCTCGAGCTTGAGCGCATGGGCCAGCAGCGAGTACCGCGCGACCGGGTGCATGAATGGCGGTACGTCCGCATAGACGATGGGAAGCAGCATGTCCATCGTGGCGGTTGCGTGGGCGCGCATGGCGTCGATCACCCTTGCCTCGCGCGCCATTCGGTGCGCAATCACGCGATCGATCTCCGCAACCGCGCCCTGGATCACCGCGCCGTGGCCCGGCGCGAGATCGCGGATCGCCAGCCCACGCAGCCGTCCCAGCGACTCGAGATACTGCCGCATCGATCCGTCCGGCGGCAGGATCACCACCGTCGAGCCACTCATCAGGTGATCACCCGTAAAAAGCAGGCCAGCGGCCTCGAGCAGCAGGCAGACATGGTTCGACGCATGTCCCGGCGTGTGCAGCGCGGTGAGGACGAAGTCCGTGCCCTCGATGCGCTCGCCATCGGCGAGCCGGCGATCGGGCACGTAGGTCTCGTCCTGGTAGTCATCCACGTCCGGCGCCGGCATGCCGAGCACCGCGGCACCCGCGCGCTCGCGCAGCAACGCCGCACCCGGCGAATGGTCCGTGTGCGAGTGCGTGCAGACGACGCGATCGACCGTGCCGCCGGTGATCTCGAGAATCCGCGCAATGTGCACCGGGTCCGCTGGCCCAGGATCGATCACCAGGCGGCGCTGCTCGCCCACGACGTAGGTGTTCGTGCCAGGTCCGGTCAACGGGCTCGGGTTCGACGCGACGATGCGCCAGACCCCGCGCGCGATGCGACGTGTGCCGCCGGTCTCGGCGGGCGCGAGCAGGTCGGCGGCGTTGTCGGTCAGCATCCTTCGACGGCCACCAGCCTCGAATCAGAGGCGCGTATGCGTATCGCCTTCAGCACCTCGTAATCCGCCGAGCCGTAGAACGCCTCGGCCTGCTGCATGGACGGAAACTCGAGTATCACCATCCGGCGCGGCTGCCAGTCGCCTTCCAGCACCCGCGTCGCGCCACCGCGCACGAGATAGCGGCCACCGTACGCGGCGATCATTGCCGGTACATCCCTGCGATACGCCTCGTACGCCACGGGATCCTTCATCTCGATGTCCGCGACGATGTATGCCTTCATGTCTTCCTCACGTAGGCCGGCGCCTGTGCGTGGTTCGTGCCCGCACCGTACGCCTTGCCGGACGGATAGTACTCGGCCGCGAGTTGCACACGACCGGCGGCATCCTCGCCTGCCGTCGCCGCGATGAATGCGAGCGCCAGGTCGATGCCCGCCGAAACACCGGCCGCAGACCAGACGTTACCGTCGCGGACCCAGCGTTCCTCGACGACCTGCACGTCGCCGAGCGCACGCATTCGATCGAGCGAGCCCCAGTGAGTCGTGGCGCGGCGGCCGGCGAGCAGCCCGGCCGCGTGCAGGATGAACGAGCCCGTGCAGACGGACAGCACCGAACTGCAGCCCCGCGCCTGCCGCGCGACGAAATCGACCAGCACCGAATTCCCCACTTCACGGCGCGTGCCCTGCCCGCCGGGAACGAGCAGCACGTCGAGTTGTGGACAACTGTCGAAAGATACCTGCGGATTCACCGACAGGCCCTTGGCGCACACGACCGGAGCCATGGTCTCGGCCACGATCAGGCAATCCTGCGGGCCGTCGGCGACCTTCTTCCACATCGCGATCATTTCCCAGGGGCCGACGAAGTCGAGTTCCTCGGCATCGGGAAATATGAGCACTCCGAAGTTCATGAACTGGCCTCCGTCACGGCTATGGTTGCTGTCCCGCCGAGGTACCGATCGCAGAACTCGCCGATTGGTCCGGCCACATCGCTGGTCGTCGCCGGCAGGACGACGCAGTTCGGGATGCTGGCGGCGTAAACATCGGACACGTCCCCAGGGTGCATGGGATCGTCGCCACGCACCAGTAATGTCGGCGTCGAAAGCAATCGCAGTTCCTGCGTCGACGCGAAAGGCTGCGCGCCCGACGCAACGAAACGACTGGTCGCAACGACACTGGCCGCATCGAAATCCTCGATCATGGCCAGCGCCTTCTCTCGCACTCCCGGCGGAAGACTTGCGTAAAGGGCGCGCAGGACCTGCACGCCTTCGGCCTCGGCGCGGCTCGCGACCGCGTCCATCGCAGCAAACGTGGCCGCCTGCTGCTGCGTGTAGCCGCGATCCGCGCCCGCATGCACGGGCCGCACCAGCACGAGCCCAAGGACGCGCATGGGATGCCGGAGCGCGAACCGCAGTGCAACCCCCGCGCCACCCGAGATGCCGCCCACGATCGCGCGCGGCAGGCCGAGGCGATCCAGCACCGACGCCAGGTCGTCTGCGAGCAGGTCGAAGCTGAGTGGACGCCCGCAATGGGATCGGCCGCTGCCACGCTGATCCGGCAAGACGATGCGAAATCGCCCGGCGAGCGGTGCGACGACAGGCCACGCGGCGCGATGGTCCGCCATCCCTCCGTGCAGCATCACGAGCGGCGGACCGTCGCCGTCGTCGGCGACGTACAGGCGCGCGCCCGCGACATCAACCCAGGATTCGCGCACCCCGAGGCCCGGTCCGCATCGGCCTAGGGCTTGCCGACCGGGCGACCGGCCGCGACCCAGGCCTTGATGCCGCCGTCCAGGTGCGCGACGTTCGTGTATCCCAGATTCTGCAGGGTGTCGGCGGCGAGTGCCGACCGGCCGCCCGAGGCGCAGTGCAGGATCACCCTCTGGTGCGGGTCGAGTTCCCGGCGATGAGCCGGGCTCGTCGGGTCGGCAGCGAACTCGAGCAAGCCGCGCGGCACGTGGATCGCGCCGGGGATCATGCCCCCTTCCCACTCGGCCGGTTCACGTATGTCGACGAGGGTCGCCGCCCCCTGCGCGAGTTCATCGGCGACCTGTTCCACCGTCAGATTCTGTATGCGCTGCCTCGCCTCCAGGACGAGCTGCGCCGCGGTCTTCGCTGTCATGAGATCCCTCCCGCCGTTGGGCACGATCGCCGGAGAATAGCGCCGTAGCCCGAATAAATCACACGCGCCGCTCGCCTAGCCCGGAATCTCCGCCTCGACGAGCTTCGCGAGCAGCGTGAGCGACTCCTGCCAGCCGAGATAGCAGGCCTCTGGCGGAATCGCATCGGGTATACCTTCCTGCACGACGTTCAGCTCCGTTCCGCAGGACACCTTCTCGAAGGAGATCGTCACCTGCATTTCGCCGGGCAGGTTCGGGTCGTCGAACTTGTCCGTGTACCGGATGCGCTCCGCAGGCACGAGTTCGAGGTAACTGCCGCCAAACGAGTGACTCTGGCCAGTACCGAAACTCGTGAACGACATCCTGTGCGAGCCGCCGACCCGCGCATCCATGTGATGGACCTTTCCGGTGTAGCCGTTCGGCGGCAGCCACTTGACCATGGCGTCAGGATCGAGGAACGCCCGATATACCCTTTCGGGCGGCGCGCGCAGCACGCGGTGAAGTCGAATCGTGTTGGTAGGCATGAACGCGTGTCCCCTCACGGTGTGGCGTCGGACGGGTTGCAGCGGCCGGACTCCGTGATGATGCCGCCGAATGTCTCGCGACCCCAAGCGGTCGCCGTCGGACGCTTCCTTTATTGCACGGCAAAATGACTGGATAGCTGCGTAAACGTGCTGATGCGTCGCAACTTGCGTCACCTCGGGACATGAGGTAGAACCGCTCCAGAATAAATGCAAGTGGATGACCCGGACGTCGTCTTGAATGCAACGGGAACCGCCGGCGTGACGTCAGCCGACGGTGGGGGGGACAAGAAACACCTTCTCTGGTGCGCTGACTGCGCTGGCCGGGACCCGGCAGCGCCGTGCGTAAAGGATTAGTGCGCGCGGAACGCCTGGCCGAAGTCATCCAGTCACTCTTGCTCGAGAAGAACCGGAATACCAGCATGATCCAAAATCATCGAGTTTAGGGGGACTGACGCTCATGAAATCAACGCATATATCGCTCCGTGCGGTTGGTCGACTGGCCATATCCGTCATTGCCGTCGCCGCACTGGCCGCCTGCGGCGGCAGCGGCAGCAGCAGCAAGAAATACACCATCGGCGGGACCATCAGCGGCCTGACCGGCACGGTGGTGCTCCGGAACAACGGCGGCGACAATCTCAGCAAGAACGCGAACGGCTCATTCACTTTCGCCGGCAAGGTCAAGAAGGGTAAGCCCTACTCCGTTACTGTGGCGACGCAGCCGGTTGGCCAGACCTGCGCAGTCACGAACGGATCCGGCACTGCGACAGCCGACGTGACGAACGTCGTCGTGACGTGCACGACGAACATAACCTACACGATCGGCGGAACCATCAGCGGGCTGACAGGCACCGTGGTGCTGCGCAATAACGGTGGCGACAATCTCAGCCGCAATGCAGACGGCGCATTCACCTTCGCAACCCCCGTGGCGGCCGGTGGCGCCTATGCGGTCACGGTATTCACGCAGCCCGCCGGCCAGACCTGCGTGGTCACAGTCGGCGCCGGCACGGCAAACGCCAATGTCACGACCGTGGCCGTGACCTGCACCACGAATCCGACCTACACGATCGGCGGTAACGTCAGCGGACTGGCGGGCACCGTGGTTCTACGCAACAACGGCGGCGACGATCTCAGCGTCGGTACGAATGGCCCATTTACCTTCACGACCCACGTCGCGGGCGGTGGAGCGTATGCGGTCACGGTGTTCACGCAGCCTGCAGGCCAGAACTGCTCCTGCTCGATGAAGTGCTCGCCAGCATAGGCGCAATTTCAGCAAGCAATGGTGCTGCGTGGCAGGTGAAATCGGCAAAATTCCCGCAGCCGGTGCGGCCTGGTGATATGGTGCACATCAACTTTACACAAGACTCCAACGGCGGAATCCGCTTCGAGTGCTCAGTATCAGGCAACAACGTGCTG
>Ga0209253_10004003_pt1 | contig 12889 bp, 14 predicted proteins | sample FrelakmetBRP12BR_FD_187145 | JGI IMG/M metagenome (GOLD analysis project Ga0209253, IMG submission 187145) | Freshwater lake sediment microbial communities from the University of Notre Dame, USA, for methane emissions studies - BRP12 BR (SPAdes)... | ecosystem: Environmental > Aquatic >...
ATTTTCCTCTTCATCATGATTTTTACTTTCATATCCAATGGCATTGGAGCCATAAACTGGACTTTCCTGACGGACAAGCCAAGACAAGGAATGACACAGGGCGGGATATTTCCAGCTATAATGGGAACGATAGTCTTGACGTTGTTGACTATGGTCTTTACTATCCCAGTTGGAATCGCTTCTGCAATATACCTGGTAGAGTATGCTGGCGATAGTAGGTTGGTGCAAATCATAAACTCGGCGATAACGAATCTTGCAGGGGTTCCATCGATAATACATGGGCTTTTCGGCTTTGGGCTATTTGTTACCTTTCTCAGTTTGGGTACTTCCATACTCTCTGGAGCTCTCACTCTGTTCTTACTCGTGTTGCCAATCGTGATAGCCGCTTCCCGAGAAGCTCTACTAACGGTCCCTAAGTCCTTCCGCGAAGGATCGTTGGCGTTGGGTGCAACAAAATGGCAGAGTATAAGATCAAATGTGTTGCCTTACGGGGTTCCCGGAATTCTGACTGGTGTAATATTGGCAGTGGCAAGGGCTGCCGGCGAGACAGCACCCATACTATTGACGGCAACCTTCTTTTACAGTGCAGGTGCCCCAGCCATACCGACATCAATCCTGGATGGAACAATGTCGCTCCCTACGCACATATATTACATGGCAACTCAGAGTCCAAATCCGGTTCTTGTTAGACCAATAACCTATGGAACTGCATTAGTGCTGCTAATGCTGGTTTTGTCCCTGAATCTAGTGGCAATGGTGATACGAGCCAAATACCGAAGGAGGAGAAATTGGTAGATAATGTCCATCAGAATTGAAACGAAGAATCTCAGTGTGTCCTTCGGTGAAGCCAAAGCTATAGATGGGATTTCGATGAGAATATTCGCCAACAAAGTCACCGCGGTGATCGGGCCATCCGGATGTGGAAAATCGACCTTCATCAGATGCCTAAACAGAATGAACGAAATCGTCGGAAAGGCAAAAACTTCAGGCGAAGCTCTCTTAGACGGACAGAACATCTATTCTGAGGATTTTGATGTAGTAGAACTGAGAAGAAGAGTCGGCATGATCTTCCAGAAGCCAAACCCGTTTCCTAAGTCCATCTTTGACAACGTTGCCTATGGACCTAGAATACATGGCACTCATGACCAAGAATCACTGCGAAGAATAGTTGAAACCAACCTAAAGAAGGCGGTCTTGTGGGAAGAGGTTTCGGACAGATTGAACAAGTCGGCAATGGATCTTTCCGGTGGGCAACAGCAACGATTGTGCATAGCACGCGCGCTTGCAGTTGAGCCTGAAGTGATTCTCATGGACGAGCCTTGTTCGGCACTGGATCCAATTGCCACTGCCAAGATCGAGAGCTTGATCCGAACACTGTCCCAAGAGTATACGGTTATTATCGTTACGCATAATATGCAACAAGCTTCAAGAGTTGCAGATTACACTACCTTTCTTTACCTCGGCAAGCTTGTCGAATTCGGACAGACCAAAGATGTCTTCGAAAACCCAAAGAGTGAAATTACGGAGAAATATATTACAGGAGAGTTTGGCTAGGTGAGACACCGATGAGTAGAATACTCGATGCGGGATTGGAGGAGCTCTCACTTCTCCTTCACAAGATGGGAGAGTTAACATACGAAGCAGTCTCGCTGTCGCTGGGGAGCTGCATCGAGGGGAGAGGCTCTCACAAGCAAGTGCATGAATTGTCAGATGCTGTTGTTTCATTGTCTGACAAGGTTGAGAGCAAGACTTTCGAACTTATCGCCAGATATCAGCCTGTTGCGTCCGACCTCAGGACCATTAAATCGTATATGAAAATATCCAACGATTTCTCGCGATATGGCAGATATGCCTTTGACGTGTCATACATCTGTGAACGTCTAGGCGGACTCTGCAATTGCGAAGAATGGGTACAGAAATACATTGAAGAAATGAGTGAGAAGGTGCTAGGCATGGTCAGACTAAGCATCGACGCACTCAGGAACCACGACCACAATCTGGCAAAAACCATATCCGAATCAGAAAGACAGGTGGATCAAATGTATCTTACATACATCGACAAAATAGTCGAGCTATCTCATACGACAAACAAATGTACAGTATCAAGCATACTCGTGATAAGATATCTTGAAAGGATAGCTGATCATGCAACCTACATTTGTGAATCAGTAGTCTATCTAGTAACTGGGGAGAAGGTCTCTCTGGGATGATGTACCACAATCGGAGGTAAGATGAGAATTGGCCAAGAAAAGCTTTACATGGTTTGAAAGTCGTCGCAAAACAGACGCTTTGAATCTTGCCCAGAAGCAGATTGAGAAAGCACTGGATACTGTTGAGATGTTGGAAAAGGCGGTTAGAAGCATCCTTGAAGGAAAGAAAAAGCAAGTGATAGTTATTGTCGAGCAGCTCTTCAAAGAGGAGGAAAAAGTGGATTCTCTGCGAAGGTCTGTTTTTGCTGAGATGACCAATGTTGCTATGTCAGCGGAGTTGCGCGAAGACTTGATGCACCTTGTCAAACGTCTTGACGTGATGGCGGATCACGTGAAGGATGCTGCCCGTTGTGTCATAATACTAGTGGAGAGAGACGTTCCAATGGAGATTTGGAAAATGTACTCCGGCGTAGCTGAGGCTCTCGTTTGCAGTGCAAGAATGTTGCGTGACAGCATCGAGTGTCTTGGAACTGATGCTGACAAAGTGAAAGAGATTGTGATGAAGATAGATGAGGTTGAGCACCAGATAGACATTGAATATCTTAATATTAGGAAGTCGTTCATCAAATATGTCAAAGATGTTGATTCAAGCACGCTTCTAGTGCTAAATGACCTTGCAACATTTATAGAGCATGCTTCAGATGTTTGCGCTGACACAGCAGACTACGTAGCGATGTTGGCAAGTGAGAAATGAAAAGCCCGACTTTTCTCTATATAGAATAGTGAGCCAACAATATACTATTTGGATCTAGTACATTAACGACTCTGCGCTATCTGCAGTTGGTGATGCAGATGGAAGACAAAAAGGGTAGTGAAGAAAAGAAGAATGAGAAGTCAAAGAATTATGAACCTTGGTTCTTAGCGCGCGCGTGCAAACTGTCAAATCCGTACTGCAAATTCCCATTTGCACCATATTTCTTTCGGGTGCTTGTCCGGTGGGCAGGTGCGGCAGGTTACTTCGGCCTTCGGGTTTAGAGTTTTGGCGAAGTTTTCCAAGTAGCCGAATCTCACTTTCTTGCATGGAAACTCTCCTAGGCCTTTGCCGAGCCGCGCCTCCTGCGTCCTGCACCGATCGACACTCAATACAGCACGTCCAGCACTCACTTCAACCGTCTTGAACGGCTGGTCCAGTGCCCAACTTGACTTGCGCAGCAGATCTATGATGGTCGATACGTCGGAATTTTCGCCTATCTTAAACAGCTTCTGCAGGCTCTTTGCCTCGATCATGGCCATGGTTTTCCAGACGGCTGCGTCAATCTCCGCGGCAGCTTCGGTTCCGAACCGTTTCTCTATGCCCAGAAAGTACAGGCCGTCCACGCGCCACAGATTACGTATCTGCAGGAAAAAGCAATCAAGCAGTTGCTCCTCAGGAATTTCCGCGAGCGCTTTGCGGTCTTCTTTGCTTCCTAATGGGTATTCACTCATGCTTGTACACTGTGGCATAGTACTTCTCGGGTAATCTTTTAAATCTAACCTAGTCCAGAAAGGCACGCTGATAGAGCGTGAGTGCTTGGCAAATCTGCTGGACGCAATAATACTCGGCATAATCCAAGGCGTTGCAGAGTGGCTGCCCATTTCGAGCACGGGTCACTTGAGGCTTGCAGACCACTTCCTCGGCCTCGACTTGCCCATACTCTACGCCGTTACACTACATATAGGCACTTTGATCGTGATATTCGTCTTCTTCAGAAAAGACATCAAGAGTGTCCTGACCGCACTCGCACACCGAGACTTTAGAAGCGAAAACGGCAGACTCGTACCCCTTATAATCGTAGGCTCCCTACCCACCGCAATAGTCGGTGCAAGCCTCGTCCTCAGCAACGTCGTAGAAACCGTCTTCAACCAGGTTACACCAATTGCACTGGCACTAATCGTTTGCGGCTTCCTTCTCTACGCCTCGAAGCTCGCGCGCGAAAACACAGATGTGCTGACCTACAAGACCGCGCTAGTCTTCGGCGTCGCACAGGGTATAGCCACGATCCCAGGCATCTCGCGAAGCGGAACCACTATAGCAGTGGCGCTGTTGCTCGGGCTGAAACGCGAAAAGGCCTTCAGATTCTCGTTCCTCATGTCCATACCTGCCATAATCGGCGCGCTCGGTTTAACTGCCTTCGAGGAACGCGGGGCTCTAATGCAGTCAGGCTTCGGATTGACCGAGATAGCTGTAGGCGCGGTGGTCGCCACCCTCGTAGGCTACGTAGCCCTGAAGCTGCTGCACAGAACCCTCGAAAACGACAAGTTCTATCTGTTCGCGTTCTATTGCTGGGTTTTCGGTGCGGCCATGCTGATTCTAGGTCTCAACGGCTTCTAGCCACGTGGGCCTGCCTGACAGAAACTCGGTCAAAAACACTGCAAACTCGCTGTTCTTTCCGTAAGTCTCCGTGATTTCTTCGTTGACTAGAACTCTGAAGCCCTTCCGAAGCTTCTGTGCGATCCCTTCAGCCACGCCTGCCCTCTTTCCTCCATCCTTCAGCCTTTCACGAAGCAACGCGCACGCATCAGTGTATTTCCTTCGCAATTGAACGACCCATCTTCCATCCTCAATGTAAGGCCCCGCAACCGTGCCCGACTTGCCCAAGTGCTTCGCCAAGAAGTCCTCACATTCGTGTTCCTTATCAAGCGGTGGTCCCGCATGCTTTTTTGCAGGCGGGATGCAGCAGTCCTCAAGCTCGAAAATGAACATGCACGCGGTCTTCTCGTCGCTCCACGCGAGGTCTCTCAAGACATGAAAATCGTTCAATTCGACAAGCTTGTGTAGAGAACGCTGAGATTTGTAAAGTTGTCCCCATAGGATGTCCGGAACCGCCTCGACCTGGTCGAAGCCCACTGCAACGATGGCAGGGCCTCGTTCAGCAAGCCTTTTTCTGAATTCCTCCAGTGATAAGGCGATTGCTCTCAGTGGATAGAAGAATCTCCTGTCAGGCTTGTTGAGGAAGGCTCTTGTTGCTGCCATGAAGTTGTGTAGTTTCTGCGCTTGCACGGCTGAGGCCACGTTTCTGCCCCTGTCCACTGGGTCAACGATCACCAGCGGCTCCTTGAACAGAAGCTCAATCTCATTCTCCCTGCCTTTGTAGTGGCCTTCGATGTCCACGATTATCCGCTGCCTGTGCCGCGCAAACGCCTTCAATACGTCCACGAAGCCACCGTAATGCAACGCAAGAAGTTCACACAAGTAGCCGCTGAAGCCGCCTACCTTGATCTCGGCACCGTAGACGCCGATGCCCTTCATGAACTTCTTGAGAAGCCGCACTTCACCCTGCAACTGCTTGCTTAGACATTTCCTGATGTAGTCGGTGTGATATGGTGTTCGGTCGGTGGCACTGTGCCAGTCTCCACGCTTTACATCGTAACAGGGCACGATGTTCACGCGTACCTCATTCATGAAGGCTTCGAGATACGGGTGTTCAGCGAACCTTTCGACCTGCTTCGAACCTTCTGTGGCCTTTCTGGCGACCTTCAGGCACGTTTTGCCCAGCGACTCGCGCGGGATCTTCGTGGATACACGCATGAAAACGTCAACATCAGGCTCATCAGTGAGCCAAGTGTCCTTCGCTACTGACCCTTCGACGCGAATAGCTGCCTCAACGCCCTGCTTCTTGCAGGCCGAAGCCACTCTGTCCTCAAGCTTCTTGGCCACCGCAGATATTTCGGCACGCCTCTGCCTGCTGGGCGTGATCTCATTCAGAACCTCAGCAACAACCTCGGCAATCCTGTCCCGCATGGTCAGTTATCCTTTTTGGCACTGCTTAGGGGCAGTGCTCTTTCAGCGTTGTGTAGATGGGCCCGTGGGGCGTGAGGTCGCTGCTTTTAAGCCTCAGGCACGCAGCTCTCACCACTCCGAAATCAACATCCTCATTCTGCACGATACACTTGGCCAGCGCGTCCTTGTTGCTCCCAGACCTCACCCGCGCAATCGTCAAGTGAGGACTGAACCCTTTCGGATCAGGCGCAAACCCCAACTCATGCAACCGAGGCTCAAGCTGTTCGAATATGCTGCTCAGCATTTCGGCGCCGTCGGTTATTCCTGCCCACACTACGCGCGGGTAGTGCATGTTCGGGAAGGCGCCTACTCCGTGGATTTTGGCGTTGAAGGCCGTAAATCTGACTTTCTTCATTTCCTCGTGAACTTCGTTGACCATGTCTGGCGTGATATCGCCTAGGAATCTGACGGTTATGTGTACGTTCTTGGGTTCCACGGGCCTCAGGTCGGCGCCTGTCTTGAGGAGCACGTTCTGCACGTGCGTCATCTTGCTCAGAACCGCCTCGTTGTCCATGTCGAACGCAATGAAACCGCGTATCGGACCTGCCACTTTTTATCGCCTCACCGTAAACCTTCACTTCACTCCTTCATAAATGCTTTTAACGCAAACCCAATTCACATAACAACCAAACACGCAGACAGAAGGATGCGCGATGACGTCTAACCAACTCATAGTAGGCCTCGCAGGCATGCCTGGCTCAGGCAAATCCCTGGTCCTGAACGCGGCCTCCAAAAATGGCTACGCCATCGTGATCATGGGCGACGTCATACGAGAAGAAACTCGGAAACGAGGCCTAGAGCCGACCCCAGCCAACATTGGCCAAACCATGCTCAAACTCAGAGAAGAAGAAGGCAAAGGCATCGTCGCCAAAAGATGCATCCAGAAGATAGAAGCTGCAAACAGCCAGAAGGTCTTCGTGGACGGCCTGCGCAGCTTGGACGAGGCAGAAGAATTTGAGAAGCACTTCAAGAGCTTCACGCTCATCGCCATCCACTCCTCGCCTGAAACACGATTCAAACGGCTCTGGAAAAGACGAAGAAGCGACGACCCACAGGACGCGGAGGTCTTCCACGAACGGGACACCCGTGAACTCGGCGTGGGCCTCGGCAACGCCATAGCCATGGCCGAACACATCATCATCAACGAAGACGACATCAACCTCGTTGAACAGGAAATCGAAGAAACATTCAGAAAGGTCGAGGCCAAATGGAAAAAGTAACCCTCCGTATTGAGGCCGACGTCAACCCCACCGAAACCGAAGAAAAAGTCAAACACGCAATAGAAAACATGTTTGGCGCCGTTGAAACCAAAGTTGAACCTATGCATAGGGGCGTGAGAATCTCGGCCACAGGCAGAGGTTCTGAGGCCCTCACCAAACTCCACAACCTCCTACGCAGAGAACACATCAGAGCAGCCGCAAGAAAAGTCCTCGTATCAAGCATCGACCGCAACACCATCAGCTTCTGCCTCAACAAGCAAGTCGCCTTTGCAGGACACATATCTTTTTGTCAACAAGAAGCCGAATCACCACTCGGCCCAATAAGAGCTAAAATCGAGTGCGCAAACCCACGATGGCTCATCGACTGGCTCACTTCGGAAAACGTTTAGAAACACGCACGCGCACTACTCTCTTGGTGCTCAGACTACGGAAAAGGCCACTATAACCCACCGCGGTGCAGTGCTACTCGGCAAGCACGTTGCATGCGACGCTTACGACGAAACCAAACCGCTGCGAGTGGTGACACACGCGCACGCGGACCACATGATAGGCCTTCAACAGAGCCTCAGAAACTGCGAGAGAGTTCTCATGACCAAAGCCACACGCGACCTCATCACCGCAATGATGGGACAATTCTCCCTCACAAACGGCCCAGTTGAAACACTAGAATATGGTAAAACCATGCAACTCGAAGAAGAAAACCTCACCTTCTTCCCCGCCGACCACATACTCGGCTCCGCACAAGTCCTCGTAGATGACGCCGAAGGCACGCGTATTGTCTATACAGGCGACTTCAAAATCGAAAACACACCCATACTCGAAACTGACATACTTGTCATGGAAGCCACGTACGGAAACTCCTCATGCAGACGCGCCTTCAAGAAAGACGTCAAGCGCACCCTCATATCGCTGGTCGAAAAGGGTCTCAAACAAGGCGCAGTCTACATTTTCGGCTATCATGGCAAACTTCAGGAAGTCATGGAGATCCTGCGCGACGCAGGCATCAAAGCGCCATTCTTAGCGCCTGAAAGAGTCTACAATGTCTCTAGGGTTTGCGAACAACATGGAATGCACATAAGCCCACTGATGCTTTCAGACGAGCTGAACGGCAAAGAGCTCTTGGAAAGCAACTATCCCTGCGTGGCATTCTACCACATGAACTCACAAGCCAAAATCGGCCAGGACGCCTTCCGCATATGCGTCAGCGGCTGGGAATTCAACCTGCCCCAACGTCAAACAGGCACACGGGAGTACACGGTAGCCCTCAGCGATCACTCAGACTACACTGAACTAATCCAATACGTTCAACGCGCAAAACCCAAACAAGTAATCACTGACAGCTACCGCGACGGGCACGCAGAAGCTCTGGCACACGAAATCCGGAAGAACCTCGCCATCCCGGCCACTGCACTTCCGAAGAACCAGCATTCAATACAGCCTTGACTATTCTGCTTACATTTGCATTTGGCAAATATCTGCCATCTTAAGACAGAAGATCTATTTTCTTCGCTCACATCTTAACGTATAATCCAGATTTGGATTCCGGATTCATACGACTTAAATAACGAGAAACCAGACATTCGGGTACGGTACCGAGATTGCCACCCGCGCTGCAGCCAGAGTTCTTCATACTGTTGGGAGTAGACCTATTCCTAGCCATCAGCCTACTCGCTTGCCTGCTTGACAGGCACTTCCCATGGCATCTGCCATATCTGTACCAGGTAGCCGCACTCGCAGGATTCGGACAACTCATCGTCAGCCGAGAATTCATGCAGCTCTTCGACGAATACATGCGTTTCTGGTACAGTGCAATTTACCTGGTCGTAGCCCTAGCCAATGTCGTAGCCCTCAACGTCTACCTAGGATACCTGAAGAAACTGCTGACATACGCAAAGGTAATAGTGTTCACCGTTACTGTTCCAGCTCTCTTCATCGCTGCATTCTTTCTCTCCAACTACGCCCAGCTGGCACCGTATTCGATGCTTATAGCGCCGCCCATGTCCTGGGAAGGCACGTTCATCGGAATCGTAGCCTTCGACACGTTCGTAGTGGGCGTTGGCACATATGTCTTCTTCAAACCGAAATGGTGGTACATAGTCGCAGGCGCAGGAGCAGTCATCACGGGCGCCACTGTCTACGTCCTCTACAAGCCAACGTGGGGACAAGGGACCTTCCTGGTCTCAGCCGTTGCCTTGGCAATAGCTTGCATTCTCGTCTTAGGCATAAGCATCTACGTCCTAGCAAGAATGTGGCTAGACACATTGGGGGAAAAGAGGAGAAGAAAGGAGGCGATGAATGCTGCGTTGGCAGTGGAAGATTTCGAGCGCAGAACAATAGCTCAAAAAGACGGTTACATCGAAGTGAGCGGCCCAATTACAGGGAAGATATTTGCGACATTCACGACCGATCGAAGTGATGTGGAACTCCTAAGTCTTAGCACGCGTTATTAGTTCAGTTTAGCACGCTTGAATCTTTATCTAAAATATTGACTCTCACTTCATACGACATATATTTCGGACCCCGAATCTGAGAGTAGGTCGAAAAGAAATGGAATCAAGAAACAAGAGAATTGCTAAGCTACTAGGCCTACTGCTTTCAAGCTTGATGATTGGCATTGCAAGCGCATACACGTACAACATGTTCATGACTTCGAATGTGGGTGTTAAAGCATCCGGAATGAGCTTTGTTGCAAACGAAGATGATTTTACGATATGTGGAGGAGACATTGCCACCGACCTTCAGAGCGTGACATTTGACACAATGGACGGCTTGCGCGGTCAACCAATAGCCTACGTGCCCGTAGACATACACTGCGCTGACACTGACGGTCATAATATTGAGCTAAAGCTAGGCACATGGAACGGAGGCGGCCACCCCGATTTGAACAGCATCACAATCACCATGTGGAGTGGAGCAGTTCAACAAGGAGCCTCGATAGTTTTGTTACCCGGAGGAGGCAGCGTTACAACAACAGGCAGCGTCCCTATAGCAAATGGCGAAACATGGAATGTTGAATGGATAGTCGATTGGAAGAGCACTGCAGAAGTGGGTGTTGACACCGTCCAAGTGAATTTGATATTGGTCGTCGCAGACTAGCACAACCCTCTTTTCTTTATTAGAAGTGGAAAACGATGCGGAAAGACGTGAGTTTACGCCCTCAAATGTTAGGGATGGTTCTTCAGAATTTAGGCTACTGGAGATTGGGCGGTGGTTCTCGTTTTCGATCGATCGTTCACGGAGACCCTGACGTACAAGTAGCATAATCTCCCCCTTCCTCCTCTTTTCAGATTCTCCCTAACAGCAAATTGGAGCTAGCTTGATTACCAGAGAAATCAAGATGGTTGACATGACAGTAATAGACAGTGTTTTATGCCACATTTCTCTAATAGCTGAGAATTGGCAGGAAATAGCAATGAAGAAATCATCACACGCTTCCGCCTTCTACAAACTCAATCCTGAACAGAGACTGATTTTCGTGAAGGAATTTGCAGGACTCACCGACGAAGAATGCCACCTGCTTCAGACTATGGGATCTTTGCCAATGGATCTTGCAGATCGTATGATAGAAAACGTCATAGGCATGATGCCTATGCCTTTGGGAATAGCAGTGAATTTTCTCATAAACGATCGCGACTACTTGATCCCGATGGCAATAGAAGAACCTTCCGTGGTTGCAGCAGCAAGCTTCGCCGCGAAGATGGCCCGAGAGGGAGGCGGATTTCACACAAGCAGCACACCGCCGGTGATGATTGGCCAGATTCAAGTCGTCGGTATCAAAGACCCTCACGCCGCAAAGATGCGGTTACAACAGGCAAGGGACGAGATTGTGAAGAAGGCGAATGAACAGGACCCGGTGCTTGTCTCTGCCGGGGGCGGCGCAAGAGACCTCAACGCAAAAGTGATCGACACGCAACAAGGGCTGATGTTGATCGCTGAGTTGGACGTGGATTGCCGCGACGTGATGGGCGCGAATGCCGTTAACACGATGTTGGAGGCCGTGGCTCCCTTGGTGGAGCGCATCACAGGAGGTCGCGTTTACTTGCGGATAATCTCAAACTTGGCAGTGAAGCGGTTGGCCAGAGCGTGGTGCGTCGTGCCAAAGGAGGCGGTTGGCGGAGAAGAAGTGGTTGATGGCATAGTGAGTGCCTATGCTTTCGCCGCAGCAGACCCTTACAGAGCTGCCACGCACAACAAGGGTATACTGAACGGAATCATAGCCGTAATTTTGGCGACGTGCAACGACCACCGGGCAATTGAAGCTGGAGCACACGCCTACGCCGTCAAGAACGGCTACTACACGTCAATCTCAACGTGGGAGAAAAACGAAAATGGCGACCTCGTCGGCTCAGTTGAGTTGCCTATGGCGGTGGGCCTTGTGGGCGGTGCAGTGCGCACGCATCCTATCGCGAAGATTGCCGTCAAGATTCTTGGCGTGAAGACGGCTAACGAGTTCGGCGAGGTTCTTGCCGCCGTAGGGCTGGCTCAGAACCTTGGTGCATTGAGAGCCTTGGCCAGCGAAGGAATACAGCGAGGCCACATGTCGCTCCACGCAAGAAACATAGCAATCGCTGCAGGTGCAACAGGAGAACTCGTAGACATAGTTGCTGCTGAAATGGTTAAGGAACGAAAGGTGCGCATGGACAGAGCCAAGGAAATCCTGGAACAGCACAAGTCGGGAAAAACCTAAAAAAGAGCGGCTAGCTGCTTCTAAACACGGCGACAACAATGAAAGTATTGCCCGGACCAGCATCAATTGAATTAGGCTTGAAACTAGCGAAGCTGCTGCAGGCAGAAGTGGTGCCAGTTTTCTTCAAGACATTCCCAGACGGTGAATCATACATAAGATTCGAAACCAAATCGCTGCAAAACGACGACGTTGTACTCGTACAAACTACAAGCCCACCTCAAGACCAAAGACTACTCCAACTCTTGCTAATGGCCGACAACGCCCAAGACCTCAGAGCAAAGAGCATCACAGCAGTCGTTCCATATTTCGCCTACAGCCGCCAAGACAAACGTTTCCAGCTGGGCGAAGCCTTCAGCATAAAAACAATCGTGAAGCTGTTTGAGAAATGCGGTGTAGACAAGATCATGACCTTCAATGCTCACAGTCCTTCATCACTGAAATCCTTCAATATCCCAGTAGAAGACCTTTCTGCTATTCCTCTTTTGGCAAATTACTTCAAGACCAAGAGCTTGGTGAAGAACGCGATTTCCTTGTCTCTGGGCAAGAAGGCTCTGAGTATGGCGGCTGAAGCCCACAGCGTTCTGAAAGGTGGGTTCGACTACATTTCCACCAAAAGAGATGTAATCACAGGCAACGTAGCGCTTGAAGAGAAGGAGCTACCGGTCAAGGACCGTGATGTAGTGATATTTGACGATATCATAAGCAGCGGTGGAACTATGGCCAAGGCCGTGAAACTCGTCAAGGACCGAGGTGCCAGCAAGGTCTATGCGGCTTGCGTGCATCCCCTGCTGATTGGCAGCTCGCAGAAGCGAATCATGGACAAAGGCGCCAAGGACATCGTAGGCACGGACTGCGTGCCGAGTCCCGCGAGCAAAGTCTCCATTGCGCCACTGGCTGCCGACGCGCTGTTGCAGAAAGGAGCGTAAGAGTGGCCAACCTTTTTTTCCTGCTTTCCGGCGAGCACGAGAGTCTTCCCGTTTCTGAGTTGAAGGCAATACTTGAAACCGAGGGC
>Ga0209253_10004005_pt1 | contig 12886 bp, 10 predicted proteins | sample FrelakmetBRP12BR_FD_187145 | JGI IMG/M metagenome (GOLD analysis project Ga0209253, IMG submission 187145) | Freshwater lake sediment microbial communities from the University of Notre Dame, USA, for methane emissions studies - BRP12 BR (SPAdes)... | ecosystem: Environmental > Aquatic >...
GGTCGCGGTCCCGTCCACCGCCCTCCTCGGGGGAGGCAACATCCTCCGGGAGGCGTACAACGGGTATCCCACCTACATGTTCCTCGACATGAAGGGGCAGGCGGAGGTGCTGCTCGGGCTCCGGGGCGCGGAGACCGCGTCGGCGGCGAGGGCGGACAACGTGTACAGGCCCGTCCGCCAGGCGCTTCTGCAGTACAACCTGGGCAGGCGTCTCTACGCGTTCGGGATGCCGGACAAGGCGGAGCCCAAGCTGAAGGCGGCCGCCGCGGCGGACCCGAAATGGGCGGCCCCCAACGTCCTGCTGGGGGATATCTACCTCGCGCAGGCGAAGAAGGAACAGGGAAAGTCGACGGAAGCGAAGAACGCGTTCGAGGCGGCCGTCGCCTCCGAACCGCAGAACATCGTGGCGCGCACCGGACTGGCGCGGGTATACTGGATGGCCGGGGACCTCGCCGGCGCGGAACGGGAGGTCGACGAGGCCCTCCGCGGGGGCGCCACGTACCCGCCGGCGATGCTGCTCAAGGCCCGCATCCATGCCCGCAAGGGAGATCTCCCGGGCGCCGAGAAGCTTATCCGGGAGGCGATCGAGCTGAACCCGAAGGACGCTCTGACGAGGGCCCTGGCGGGGCGGGCGTACGAGGAGGGGAAGGAACTGGGCAAGGCGGCGGAGATGTTCCGGAAAGCGTGGGAGCTCGAGGGGGAGCGGTAGGGGGGATCGGGGCATGAACGGGCGACCGATCGCATTCGTCTTGACCGCGGCCGGGGCCGTCGCGGTCCTGGTGTTCGGCATCTTCCGGGAGGAGATCGGCGAGGTCCTGTTCAACGCCGCGATGCTTTGACTTTCGTGCATCGGGGTCGGGTGACCCCGTGAGATACCTGAAACGCCGGATCTTCCAGGGGATGGGGGCCGTCTTCCCCAACGCGTACGTCCAGGGGTTCCTGTCCGCGGCCCTGTACCAGGGGTCCCTGAAGAGCGTCTGCTCCCCCCTCCTGAACTGCTACGCCTGCCCGTCGGCCCTCTTTTCCTGCCCCATCGGGACCCTCCAGCATTTCATGGTCACGGGGAACGTGCCGTACTACGGCGCGGGGTCGCTGGCCGTCGTCGGAGCTTCCGTCGGCCGGATGACGTGCGGCACCCTGTGCCCCTTCGGTTTCCTGCAGGACCTCCTCTACAAGTTCCGCGCCTGGAAGGTCGCGATCCCGGTCTGGACGCGGTATTTCCGCTACGCGGTGCTGGTGGGGCTGGTCCTCGTCATCCCCTACCTCACCCACGAGAACTGGTTCTCCAAGCTGTGCCCGATGGGGACGCTCATCGGGGGATTGCCGTGGGTCACCCTGAACCTCAACGTCCGGTCGATGATCCGGGCGCTGTTCTGGGGCAAGATCGCCATCCTGCTCTTCTTCATGACCACGTCGACGATGGTGAAGCGCCCCTTCTGCCGGGCGATCTGTCCCCTGGGGGCCGTCTTTTCCCTCTTCAACAAGTCGAGTTTCCTGCAGCTGGCGTGGAACCCCGACACGTGCACCCGGTGCGGCAAGTGCCAGAAGATCTGCCCCGTGGACATCCGGCCCGACCGGAACCGGACGAACCCGGACTGCCTGCGGTGCCTCGACTGCACCCGGTGCCCGAGCCTCAAGCTCACCACGGTGTTCCACAAGGAACCGTTCGGGGTTCCCTCGTCCGGCACACTGGGCGCGGGAGAACCTTCGGAGGTCCCCGCGCGGTGAGTCCCCGTCGGGCCGGATTCCTGTTTCCGCTACTCCTGGCGGCGTGCCTGTTCGGCATGGCCGGCGCGGCGGAAAGACCCGCGCTCCTGTTTCCGCCGGACCTCGCGTTGATCCCCGATGCGAAGGTCAAGCTGTTCGCGTATCGGCCGCCCGGAGGTGCCGCCGACAACCTTCTCGTCAACGGAGTCTCCTCGAACCCCTGGGAGGGGGAGATGTTTCTGAAGGGGGAGGTCGAACTGGCCCCGGGGCTCAACCTGATCCAGGCATTCGGCCAGACCGTTCGCCTGTTCGTGCTGCAGAACGCCCGAATGGAACGGTTCCGGCTCCCCGGCGCGAAAGAGGGAGAGGAACTGGTGTTCCAGAGATACGGCCTGCACCCCGCCCTGGATGACGGGTGCGACGGGTGCCACGTCGCGACGGGCGGGAAGCTGACGGCGAAGAACCAGCTGGAAGCCTGCTACGCATGCCACGGCGATTTTTCGAAGGAGGAAGAGGGGAAAAAGCCCTACGTCCACTCGCCGGTCCGCTCCGGGGAGTGCACGTCGTGCCACGACCCCCATTTCTCCGCGCGGCCGAAGCTCTACAAGGTGGAGAAGGGGTGCCTGGAGTGCCACGACCCGTTCCCATCGACCGGGACGGTCCATCGTCCGGTGGCGAACGGGGAGTGCCTTTCCTGCCACAGCCCGCACGCGAGCACCGCCCCGATGCAGCTTCGGCGGTGGGGGAATGCCCTTTGCCTCGGATGCCACGCCGACACGCACGAGATCCACCGTACGGCGGAAGTCCGGGGAAGGATCACCCAGGTCCCGGAGGATTTCCCGCGGGAAAAGGGGAACCTCTCCTGTTTCGGCTGTCACGCTCCCCACCAGACCCCGGAGCGGAAGCTCTTCGTGAAGGAGCGGACGGAGCTCTGCAAGACGTGCCACCGGTTCTGACCCCCCCCGGCCGGCGACGGCCCCCCGGGCCATCGCTTTTTCCCCGCTCCCTCTTCTTCCGGATGTCCCTGTCCATCGGGCTGGTCCTGGTGGCGGTGTTCGGCGTATCCTCGTACATCACGTTCCGGATCCAGTCCGACCAGGCCCTGCAGGCCACCCGGACGCAGGCGATCCTCCTGACCCGCGCCCTCAAGAACACCATCCGCCTCGGCATGGAGAGCGGACACGGGGAGTCCCTGGCCTCCATCTTCGCCACCGTCGGATCCCTCCCCGGCGTGGAGAAGCTTCGCGTGTTCAACGACGAGGGGAGGATCCGGTACTCCAGGAAGCCGTCCGAGATCGGGCACCTGACCGACGAGCTAGACTACACGATCTACCGGAGCCCGGAGCGGAGCGCACCGTTCCAGAGCGAGGTCACCGGGCATCGCTCCTTCTGCATGGTGGAACCCATCGAGAACGACGCCCAGTGCCAGCGGTGCCACCCCCGGGACGCCGACGTGCTGGGGGTTCTCGACGTCTGTCTCTCGATGGAAGACACGGAGCAGAAGAACGAATTCAACCGCCTCCTGCTCCTGTCGTCCACATTCCTGGCCGTCGTCCTGACGTCCGGGTTGATCGGCGCGCTCCTGAAGCGGTTCGTTTCCACTCCCGTGGCGAGCCTGGTCCGCACGATGGAATCCGTGGAGTCGGGGAAGCTGGACGGCCGGGTGGACATCCGGAGCGGGGACGAGCTGGGGCGCCTGGGGAACAGCTTCAACGAGATGATCCAGAAGCTCTCCTCCGCCCAGGAGGAGCTGGAGAGGCTTCACCACATGCAGCTCGCGAGGGCCGACCGGCTTGCCTCCCTCGGGGAGATGGCCGCCGGGATCGCCCACGAGATCAAGAACCCCCTGGCCGGGATCTACGGCGCCGCCCAGGTCCTCTCCCGGGAGTACCCCGAAGGGGACCCCAAGCGGGAGATCGTCGGGGAGATGATGGCGCTAATCCGGCGCATGGACAACACGATCCGGGACCTGCTGAACTTCGCGAGACACAGCGAGCCGCAGTTCGCGAAAGGGAACCTGAACGAGGTGATCGACAAGGTGCTCTTCCTTCTGCGCCAGATCCGCGAAGGGAAGCTGGCGCGGATCGTCCGGGAATTCGACCCGGGCATGCCCGAGATCGAGATGGACCCGGAGCAGGTCAAGCAGGTCTTCCTCAACCTGGCGCTGAACGCCCTGCAGGCGAGTCCCGGCGGCTGCACGATCACCATCCGCACCTACGCGGACGTCCCCGAGGGGGTCCAGGAGATCCGGCACCGCGGGAGCTACGTGATGGCGAGCGTGTCGGACGACGGCCCGGGCATCCCTCCGGACCGCCTGGGGAAGGTGTTCCAGCCCTTCTTCACGACGAAGGAGTCGGGCACCGGCCTGGGGCTTTCGATGACCCGGAAGATCCTCGACCTGCACGGCGGGAGGATCACGGTGGCCAGCGAGCCGGGGAAGGGAGCCACGTTCACGGTGTTCCTGCCGAAGGTGAAATTTTCCGGGTGACCCGGGGCATCGGATATACTGCCCCCCATTACGGAAGAGCAGGGTGATCGCCGATGGGGCGCTCCAAGATCCTGGTCGTCGACGACGAGCGGATGATCCGGTGGTCCATCCAGCAGGCGCTGGGCAAGGACGGGTTCTCGGTGGCCGCCGTGGAAACGGGGGAGGAAGCGGTCTCCCAGTGCGGTGACGAAACCCCGGATCTCGTCCTGCTCGACATCACGCTCCCCGGTATCGACGGGATCGAGGTCCTCCGCCGCCTCAAGGCCGCGGACCCCTCCGTCACGGTGGTGATGCTCACGGCCGTGGACGACGTCAAGGTCGTCGTCGAGGCGATGCGGCTGGGAGCCTACGATTACGTCAGCAAGCCGTTCGACCTGGACCGTCTCCGCGTCATCGTCCAGAACGCCCTGGACCGGCACGAGCTCCACGAGGAGGTGGAGTTCCACCGCAAGGAGTCCGTGAAGCGGTACGGCTTCCACCGGATCGTCGGCGCGAGCCCCGCGTTGCGGGAGGTGGTGGAGATCGCGCGCAAGGTGGCCCGGTCGGACGCCACCACCGTGCTCCTCCTCGGGGAGAGCGGGACCGGGAAAGACCTGCTCGCGCAGGCGATCCACTACGAGAGCCGCCGCGCCAACCGGCCGTTCATCCCCATCAACTGCACCGCCCTGCCGGAGGACCTGCTCGAGTCGGAGCTGATGGGGCACGAGCGAGGCGCCTTCACGGACGCCAAGTCGACCAAGAAGGGGCTCTTCGAGGTCGCCGACGGGGGCACGATCTACCTGGACGAGATCGGGGACATGAAGTCCGGCCTTCAGGCCAAGCTCCTGCGCTTCATCGAGACGAAGACGTTCAAGCGGGTGGGGGGGCACCGGGACATCGAGGTCGACGTCCGGATCGCCGCGGCGACGAACAAGTACCTTTCCGGGGCGGTCCAGTCGGGAGCCTTCCGGGAAGACCTCTTCTACCGGCTCAACGTGATCCCCATCCGGATGCCCCCGCTTCGGGAGAGGAGGGAGGACATCCTGCCCCTCGCCCGCCATTTCCTCGCGGCGCTGAGCGAGGACGTCAAGCGGAAGGTCAGCGGGTTCACGGACCGGTCGCTGGCCTCCATGACGGCGTACGATTGGCCCGGGAACGTCCGGGAGATGCGGAACATCATCGAGCGGGCGCTGATCCTCGGGGAGGGGGAGTATCTCGACATCCCGCCGTTCCTCTCGAAGGCCGGGGGGCGGCGGGATATCGCGGAGCCGGAGGGGTCGCCGGAGGCGGCCGGCGTCGCGGACGCCGGGATGCCGGCGGGAGGGGAGAGCCCCCCGGTCGTCCCCGTGGGCGCGGCGGACACCGCCGCGTTTCCGCTGCCCGCCACCGGGGTGGTTCTGGAAGAGGTCGAACGGGACTTCATCCTCCAGGCGCTCGAATCGCAGGGAGGCAACCAGACCAGGGCCGCCCAGATGCTCGGCCTGACCCGCGACGCATTGCGATACCGGATGAAGAAGTTCGGGTTCTTCGAATAGGGTCGTCCGCCGGAAGCGGAAAAACCCGCCGGAAAGTGCGGGTTATTGCACACCTTGGGGTCCGCCGGGAAGCCCGCGTCCGGCAGGATTCACTTAACACATCGAATAGTAAAGGGAAAAGTCCAAGGCAAAGACTTTCCCCTTGGCATGGAAATTGATTGTTTTTTTCCCGGGTGAATATTAGAATGCGCAGATTGCGGAAAATCGCTCACTTCCTTATCGTGTGCCTGGCAACGGCGTTGCCGTGGGGTTCCCCGTTCGCGATGCCGCGCGGGGGTGCGCCTCCGGTCGCGCACGGCGGAAACGTCGTTCCCGGGGATGCGGCTCCTGACGCCGGCGATTCGGCCGCCAGGGATCCGCTGGACCGCATTTCCGGCTCCGACAACGTCCTCCGCGTGGACGGCGTCGCGTATTCCGGGGAGATCTTCAAGTCGTATTTGCGGGACATCCTGGAAAGGCGTCCGGCCGACGGGAGGGAGCTCCATGCCAGCCTCAACGAGATGGCGCTGGATGTCGCCGGGTACGAAGAGGCCCTGAGCGAAATGCCGACGCTCGCGGACGACATGGTTGTGGTCCAGGCCCTCTCGAAGCTCAAGGCGAAACTCCTCCCGGCGATCTACATCCGGGAAGAGGTCCGGAACAAGGTCAACCCGACCCCGGAAGAGCTGCTCGCCAAGCTGCCGGATCCACCCCCGCAGTACGAGATCTCGGTCATCACGAACCAGGAGGAAGCGCGGATCGACGAGGCGGCGAAGGCGCTCTCGCAGGGGGAGCCGTTCGACAACGTCGCCCGGACCTATTCGGACGGGTTCACGGCCCACAAGGGGGGCAAGGTCGGGGCCGTCGTGGAAGGGAAGTACGACCAATTTTCCGAGGCGGAGTTCCGCGTCATCAAGGGATTGAAGGGAGGCGAAGCCTCCCGCCCCTTCATGACCCGCATCGGGTGGACGATCGTCAGGCTGGACCGGTTCTGGTCGAGCGACGAGCTGAAACGCCTCGACGTCGACCGGAACTTCGCGCAATACAAGGCGAACGCGGAGAAAGAGCGCATGCAGGAGCTCAACGCGGAGATCCGGAAGCGGTATCCGGTCGTGTGGAACGACAACAACCTGGCCAGGATCCGGGCCGCGGTCGACAACAGCCTCCTGAGGACGGACGACCTGCGATCGATCGAGATCTTCCGGGTGGACGGTTCCCCCGTCCATGCGCCGGATTTCTTCGACAGCATGGCGAGGATCCATTCCCCCGACGCGCTGGATATCTATCTCGACAAGCGGGAGCGCACGGAGCTCCTCTCGCGGGAGGCCGAGCGTCTCGGGTACGCGAAGCCGCTGGAGCCGCTCCTCGACCTGGCCCGCCGGCGGGCCGTGACGCGCGAGTTCTTCCGGCGGAAATCCCGCGCCTTCCAGGCGAGCGACGCCGACCTGAGGGAATATTACGAAAAGAACAGCGAGAAATTCCGGACGGAGGAAGCGCGCAGGCTGCTCGTCATCGAGAACCCGGACCGGAAGAAGGCCGAGGAGGCGCACCGGAAGGCGAAACGCGGGGACGACTTCCGCCAGCTTGCCCGGAAGTACAGCTACCGGGATGAGGCAAGGAAGGTCGGTGGGGACGTGGGGTTCGTGTACCGGAAGAACCTGGACCCGAAGGTGGGGGACAAGATCTTCCGGGCCAGGGAAGGCGCCATTCTCCCACCCATGGAAATCCCGGGTGCCGGGGGGCGGGCGGTTTATGCCGTGGTCAAGGTGGACGCGGTGCGGAAGGCGGGCGTTCGCCCCTTTGACCAGGTGAACCGGGAGGTGCTCGCGGACAAGGTCGTCTCCGCCAGGATGGAAGAGTACTACAAGGAGTTCATCGGCACGGTCAACAGGAGACACAAGGTGGAAATTCTCGCGGGAGTCTCGGGGGAGGAAAAATGAACAGGGGGGCAGTGATGGGGGGAAGAACGGTTCGGGGGATTCTGTTTCTCGTTCTGGCGTGTTTCGCGGGGTCCGCGTTCGCGGCGGGCCCGACATTCATGCCCGGGTTCCCGCTGCGCGCGGGCGCCAACGTGATGCTCATGTGGATGCCGTTCCCCGGCGCGTCTTCATACAACGTCTACCGGTCGGAAAAATCCGGCGGGCCTTACGGGAAGATCGGGAATTCCCCTGCGAACAACTACATGGACACCAGCGCGCCGGCGGAGGCGTCGGTGTTCTACGTGGTGAAGCCGGTCGTCGGCGGCAAGGAAGGGGACTCCTCGCCGGAAGCGGTGCTGCAGGGGGTCGAGGCGATGAAGTCGCCGGCGTTCGTCGGGGACCTCATCACCCCGGACAACAAGATCTCCGTCCGGTGGGAGAACAACCCCAAGGCGGCCTTCTACAACCTCTACCGGTCCGAGAGCGAGAAGGGGGATTACAAGCTGCTGGCCTCCCTGCAGGACACGAAGTACACAGACGCCAGCGTGACGATGGGGAAGTCGTACTACTACAGGGTCACGGCGGTCAGCTCGACGAACCAGGAGTCTCCCAAGTCCGGCAAGCCGCTGGTCGTCAAGATGGTCCGGGAGGAGGCGGTGGAGCAGAAGGTCGCCGCCATGGTGAGGAAGGCGGTCGAGCAGGTCGCGACCTTCGACCTGGACGGCCAGTACGTCATCCGGTCTCCCAAGGACGTGGCGTTCGACGGGAGCGGGAATCTTTTCGTCTCCGAGGGGCGCGGGTACCTCGTGCACGTCGAGGCGGCGAAGGAAGACATGAAGCTGTTGAAGACCATCGGGGGCGCGCCGCCGGATTACAAGGGGACCTGGGGGTACGCGGAGGGGATCTTCTTCGAACCGAAGCGGAAGGAGCTCTACGTCGCATATTCGGACGTCAACACCGTGAGGGTCTTCGACACCGAAGGGAGCCTCCTGCGCTCCTTCTCGCTGCCCAAGCCGAATCCCGGGGTGGCGCCCAAGCTGGATTGGGCTCCCGCGCCGGTGGACGTCGCGGTCGGGGCGGACGGGATCGTCTGGGTCTCGGACGGCGCGTATTACCAGCTGGTCGGGTTCAACGAGAGGGGCGAGGAGGTGCGGCGGATCGGCCTTCCCCGGGAGAACAAGGACCGGAAGCCCGGGGACGAGAACCCGGTCGCCCCGTCCTTCCTCGCCGTCCACCCCTCCAACGGGAACCTCTACGTACTCGAGGTCGCGATGCAGCGCGTGTCGGTCTACGACAAGGGCGGGAAGCTCGTCGTGCGGATCGGGGGCCGGGGCAGCCAGCCCGGGAAGTTCCTGCTCCCCGCCGGGGTCGCGATCGACGAGAACGGGACCGCCTACGTCGCGGACCGGAACCTGGAGCGCCTGCAGGGGTTCGACGAGAAGGGCGAATACCTGGCCACGTACGTGAACCCCAAGAAGAAGACGCCGGAGGCGCAGGTCCAGATCGTCGGGGGGGCGCTCTCCGTCGCGGTCCGGAAGGGATTCATCGCCTACTCCGACATCCTCGGGGAGAAGGTGGTGTTGTACAAGATCACTCCATAGGAAAGGGAGGTGAGGACGGGAAACGGTTTGCGCAAGGCAAGGGGTTATCCGCGTTGCAGCTAAAAAAAGGAGGGACGGTATGAAAAGGTGGTTGCTCTGTGTGTTTGCCGCGGCAATGGCCGCAGGGGTGTCGACCACGGCGCTGGCCGTGACCGGCACTCACCATGACATGGGGACCTACGTCGGGGCCGGCTACGACGCCTGCTACGCCTGCCACGGGTACAAGGAAACCCGCGTTGCGCAGCCCAACCTGGGGAACGTGGGGGCGATGTGCTACTCCCGCTGCCACCTCGGGACCGGCGGGGTGTCGGGCGCCATCCCCCTGGCGAACTCCTACCCCGAGATCGGGACCTGGGACAACGTCAACAACGTGATGAACATCGGGACGTACCCGACCCCGCCTTCGACGCTGACGAAGTACACGGGGGGGCACAAGATGGTCATCTCTGCGATGCCGTCGCCCGACACCGCGGGGATGGTGAACGCCACCGCCTGGCCGTACACGGGCACCGGCGTCACCTCCATGGAGTGCACCTCGTGCCACGACGTTCACTCCAACACGTACGCCCCCTTCCTCCGGGCGCAGCTTTCGGACAACGTCACCCCGGCGAACGCCTTCTGCCACAGGTGCCATGCAGCCGGGAACGCCGCAAACCCGGCCCGGTGGACCGACATGAGCGTCGTCCCGAACGGCGCGCACCCCTCCGAGACGCTCAACACGGTCGGCGGCTGGGGGAACGCCGCGACGCGGACGGGCAACAACCGCCTCGGCCGGAACATCACCTTCAAGGACCAGAGGAACGCCGGGGGCGCCCCGGCGGCCATCGGCGACAACGGGGTGTTCCGCAACTGGTCGTACACCGGCACGGCCCTCAACAACCCCGCGAACCATTTCAACCCGGGCGGCAAGCTCGGGGATTTCCAGGGTTCCGGGCCCGTCGGGTGCTACACCTGCCACGCGACCCACCTGCCCAGCGAGGCGGCCCTGTCGCAGTTGATCGTCGCCCGGTACCGCGCGGCCGGGACGGGGTACACCAACCCCATGTGCGTCGCCTGCCACGGGGCGGGCAACGGCATCAACCCCGGCGTCAGCTCCTACTATCACCCGGTGGACGTCGAGAACCGGCCGGTGAACGTGGCCGACCTCGCCAACGCGGTGTACACGGTGACGACCGGGACCTTCAACATCATCGTGAACATGAGCGGCGCCTTCGATAACGGCGTGAGCGGACGGGTCACCTGCATGTCTTGTCACGGCGGCGCGGACGGCGTCGCCGGCAACGCCCTCCGCGGCGTGCACGCCGGGGTTGCCGGCACCAGCATCCTCTCCCCGCTGAAGCCGAACTGCGCTTCCTGCCACAGCACGACGGCGGCGCAGCTGGGCACGACGCCGAACTCGCACCACGTGTACGGGGGCGGGGCCACCCGCGGGTCGCAGTACGCAACGTGGGGATACCCCGCCACGGTCACCTACGCCACAGGCGTGACCGTGAACCTGGCCGACGGGGTGGACTGCGGCGATTGCCATTTCTTCAACGGCACCGCTCACAACTGGTAATCAAGGAGGCTACACGTGATGAACAAGAAGGCATTCGCTGTTTGTGCGGGGGCATTCCTCGGCATCCTGATGCTGGGAGTGGCCGTCGCCGGCATAAACCCGGCCAATCCCGGGTTGCCGGGCGTGGACACGTCCCTGACGGGGAACGACAACAACTTCTACGCCAGTCTGGGGACCGTAACGTCGAACAAAGGGTCCGTCCTGTGCGTCGCGTGCCACACCCGGAATCCGGCGGCGCGCACCCAGTACCGCGTGAACAAGGGCGGCTGGAACTACGTCGGGTCGCACTTCGTGACCCGGAACTTCGCCGACACCGCGAAGGGCGGCGGGTACACGGACGGAACATCCCCCAAGAACGTCCGTCGCACGACGAACAACTACATCGGCGACAACGTGGGGCAGCAGAACCCGGGGCTGATGACCGTCGCCAACGGGTGGTACGCCATGCCGCAGTACGGGAGGCTGACCGCCGGCGTGATCGACAACAACTGGCCGGCGGGGGTGGCGATCGGGGCCAACGCCGCCCAGATGATCTGCGAGTCGTGCCACAACATCGTGAATAACATCGGCCCCAACAAGCTCATCGCCACCGGCTTCGCCAACGGCGCAACAACTACCGGGGCGGGCCTCGACACGAAGGGGACCACGACCCCCGTCCTGTGCTTCGGCTGCCACGGCGCCATGGACTCCGGCGTCAACGCGGAGTGGCAGTACCACCCGGTCGCCACCGGCGTCACCTGGGTCGGTACGCAGCACCACCGGAACAGCCAGGGGGCTACCGGCACCGGCCGGTACTTCGGTTCCGCGACGCCCCTCGCCGGCCACAACATGGGCCAGATGGACCCGGCCTACTACACCGCCACGCAGCAGATGTGGGCGGCGGGCCCCGGCAGCCTCACCGCCGCCAGGGCGCTCCAGTGGACGGGAAGCCGCATGAAAGCGGTCGCCGACAACAACCAGATCCTGTCGACCACCGGCGGCAGCCAGCTCCTTTGCACCAATTGCCACCGGGCGCACAACACGGACTCCTCCGTGGGCGCCACGATCCTGATGCGCGGGGACCTGGCGATTTCGGCCACGACCCTGATCGGCCTCGAGCCGGTTCCGACGTCCGCCACCAACGCCTACACGGGGCTCACCCGCATGGCGGACCAGGGCGGCCGCGGCGCCGCGTTCAACAGCACCAACTCGCTCTGCCTTACCTGCCATCAGTAGGAAGGGAAGAGGAAGTCGGTTGACGGAAGGGACGCGGGGGTCTAGCATGACCCCCGCGCCCCTCCTTAAAATTATGGAGGTACCCATGAAGAGAGCAATGATCGGTCTCGCAGCGCTTCTGGTGATGGTCTCGCTGGCGGTACCCGCGTTTTCGGCCGGCGAGGAGCAGGAGAAGTTCGGAGCCAACGTCGGGGAGAAGATAAAGCCCTTCACGCTGCCCGACCCGACCTCCGCGAAGAGCTACGGCATCAAGGACCTTGCGGTCGGCGGGAAAGACGTGGCGCTCGTGTTCATGCAGTCCGCGTGCACCCTGTGCGTGGCGGAGATCAGCGAGTTCGTCACCGCGGCCGACGATTTCCAGGGCAAGCTGAACGTTGCCCTGGTGAGCGTGGATTTCGACGCCGCCCGGCTCAAGCCGTACAAGGAAGCGTACAAGATCCCCTTCCCGATCCTCCACGACAAGGAAGCCCAGGTGATCGACTCGGTGAAGATCGCGGCGACCCCGGCCATCGTGGTGTTCGACGCCAAGGGAGTCATCGTGAAGAAGATCGACGGCTATAACCGCGCGGAAGTAAAGGGTTTGGTCAAGAGCTACTCGAAATAGGGCGTGTGGGGAGGGGGGGGGCCCCCTCCCTTTTTTGCAACAACTCCGAACGACCCAAGTATAATGAAAAGATGGCATTCCCGGCACGCACGGATATCCCATAGATGACCTTCCGCACCACAGTTTTCCTCGCATTCCTCCTCGCCGCCCACGCGGCGGCCGCCGGGATGAACCCGACCGATCCGGGGTTCCCTGGAGTCACGACGGTATTCGGCGGAACGTACGACAACAACTTCTACTCCGCGATGTGCGTCGCGTGCCACACCCGGAACCCCTCCGCAAGGACGCAGGACGTGGCGGG
>Ga0209253_10004006_pt1 | contig 12886 bp, 14 predicted proteins | sample FrelakmetBRP12BR_FD_187145 | JGI IMG/M metagenome (GOLD analysis project Ga0209253, IMG submission 187145) | Freshwater lake sediment microbial communities from the University of Notre Dame, USA, for methane emissions studies - BRP12 BR (SPAdes)... | ecosystem: Environmental > Aquatic >...
CTCGAGATCGGCAGGAACTCCGAGAGTCCCTGCACGAGGGCGAGGACGATGGCGTGCACTGGATCCATGGTCACCTACAGCGTGTGGCGGAGATCGCGCACCGCGAATCCGCGAAGGGGCGCATCGTAACCTTTCGCGAGCGCCATCACCTTGAAGCGTTCGCCCATTTCGCCGGGCAGCGTGAGCACCATCGCCTGGCGGGAAAGGTTCACGCGCTGCACGACATCGAGTCCGGAAACGTCCTGCAGGCGACGGGCGAGGTCGTTGCCGATCAGGAAATGCGCCTGCGTCGTGTATCCCGCCACGTCGAGGCCGGCCCGATCCGCCGCCTCGGCGACCGCGGTGAAGTCCACCCACGCCGTGATGTCCTGCAGACCAGGCCGCGCGAACGGGTCGTCGTTGAAGCGGTGACGGAAGTGGCAGAGGAGCGTGCCAGACCTGCGCTCGGCTGAATAGAACTCGCGGCGCGGCAGGCCGTAGTCCACGAAGAAGACGACGCCGCGCTCGACCGCGGCCGCGACGGCCGCGAGCCATGCGGGAAGTCCCGTGTTGACCTCCGAGGTATAACCATCGGGCCAGTCCTCGCCGCACTCGCGGCGGATGCGCAGGACGGCGGCCGCGAGTCCGGGCCCGGCGGGCGCCTCCGCCCATTCGAACCGGCCATCGTTCGCTGCGACACCGAGTGCCCGGGCTTCGCCTCCACGCCATACGAACCTGTCCACGGGCATCGCGTCCAGGACCTCGTTCGCGACGACCACGCCCCGGAAACCCTCGGGCAGGCGGTCCAGCCATTCGACCCGGTCGAGCAGGTGCGGTACGGCGTCCAGCAGCATCGCGCGCTGCCGTTCGCGCAGGTCGGCGCTCAGGTCGAGGAGGAGATAACGACCAGGCAGCGCGTTCCGCGACTCGAACTCCGCGAGCATCGCAGCGGCCATCGCCCCGGAGCCCGCGCCGAGTTCGAGCACGTCCCCACCGCCCTGCGCCGCGAGCACTTCCGAGCACTGCCCCGCCACGCAGCGGCTGAATACCGGCGCGACCTCGGGCGCGGTCACGAAGTCGCCGCCCTCTCCCAGCTTGCGAGCGCCGGCGCTGTAGTAACCGAGGCCCGGTTCGTACAGTGCCATCTCCATGTATCGCGCGAAGCCGATCCAGCCACCGGCGTCCGCAATGGCGGCACGTATCCGCGCTGCAAGTCGCTCGCCGTGCCCGGCCTCGGCAGCGGACAGCTCCGGCAGCGACGCGGCCTCGTTCATCGCGCGGCCTCCCCCGACGCGACAGCGCGCGCCGTCTCCGGTATCGTCGAAACATGCAGGCAGAAGGCTCGCTCAGTGGTCGTTGCGCCCTTGTCACCGGCGGCGCAAAGCGCCTCGGTGCCGCGATGGCCCGGCGCTTCCACGACGCCGGCGCCTATGTCGTCGTGCACTACCACCGCTCCCGCCCGGCCGCGGACTCGCTCGTCGCGGACTTGAACGCGACGCGCGCCGGCTCCGCGATCGCAGCCTGCGCGGACCTGAACGACGTGGAACAACTTCCCGGGCTCGTGGCCGCGGCCCTCGACGGATTCGGACGGCTCGACGTGCTGGTGAACAACGCCTCGACCTTCTACCCGACGCCCGTCGGCACGATCACGGCGGCGCAGTTCGACGACCTCGTCGGAACCAACCTCCGGGCTCCCCTCTTTCTGTCGCAGGCCGCGGCTCCGGCGCTGCGCGCCTCGCAGGGCCTGATCCTGAACATGGTGGACATCCACGGCCGGCGCCCGCTCAAGGCGCATCCGGTGTACTCGGCCGCGAAGGCCGGGCTCGTCATGCTGACGAAGTCGCTGGCCCGCGAACTCGGGCCCGAGATCCGGGTGAATGCCATTGCGCCGGGCCCGGTGCTCTGGCCCGAGCGGGATCTCGACTCCGCCCTCAAGACCGAGATCATCGCCCGGACGGCCCTGAAGCGCAGCGGGTCGCCGGACGATATCGCGCGCACGGCGCTTTTCCTCGCAACCGAGGCGCCCTACGTAACGGGGCAGGTCATCACCGTGGACGGCGGTCGCAGCCTCTGACGCGCGACCGGCCCGCCGCGACGCGGCAGCCATCAGCCAGCACCTCCAGCAGGCCATCCGAGATCCACGGGGTGCAGGTCATGGGCGCCGCGGTCGAACGCGGCCCACAGTTCGCGCATCGTCCGGCCCAGCACCGGGTGCACCAGATCGGGCGCGAGGTCCGCCATGGGACCGAGCATGTAGGCGCGACGCACGAGATCGGGACGCGGCAGCACGAGACCGGGTTCCTCGTGCACGAGCGCGCCGTAGAGCAGGATGTCGAGGTCCATGCTGCGCGGCGCCCAGCGCAATGCGTCGCGCGCGCGACCGCATGCGGCCTCGACGGCCTGCAGGTGGCCGATCACATCGTGCACGCCTGTGTCGGTATCGAAGGCGACGACGAGATTCACGAAGTCATCGCCCTCGAAGCCTGCGGCACGGTTGCGGTACGCGGGCGAGCACCGCAACCGCGGGTAGTGGCGCGCCAGTGCCTCGAGCGCGCGGCGCAGGTTCGCGACCGGCTCGACATTGCTGCCCGCGGCGACGAAGACCCCGGTCACTTCGACGCCTTGGGTACCGCGTAGTCCTCGCGCCGGCGCTCGATCAGGATGCCGACGTCGCGCGCGCCGCGGATCGCCCCCTGCTTGTTCAACTTCACGCGCACCCAGGGCACACCGAACTCGGTGACGATCAGCTCGGCGACGCGCTCGGCCAGCGTCTCGACCAGCTGGTACTGGGAATTCCCCACGAAATCGAGCAGCCGCTTCGCGACCTTCTTGTAGTCGAGCGTATCGTCGATCGAGTCCGACGCGGCGGAGCGACGTACGTCGGCCTCCATCTCCACGTCGAGGACGACCTTTTGCCTGACCCGCCGTTCCCAGTCCCAGATGCCGACGATGCAGTCGACCGTGAGGCCGGAGAGAAAGATCACGTCGGTGGACCTGGGAGACTTGGATGACATGGGTGGAATCAGCGTGATGTCGGTTGGCGATTGGCGATTGGTGGTTAGCGGTTAGCGGTTAGCGGTTAGCGGTTAGCGGTTAGCGGTTAGCGGTTAGCGGTTAGCGAGAGGGTCGGCGCTGCCGGTCAGGACTGCAAGCCTGCCGTCGGCGGAGCGAGTTCGGTCATCGGCCAGCGCGCCCGCGCGCGGATGGCGAGATCGTCCCGCTGGCCGGCCGCGAGTCGCAGGTGTCCGAGCAGCGCGATCATGGCGGCGTTGTCCGTGCAGAATTCGGCGCGCGGATACACGACCCGAACCCCGTTGCGCTCGCCCATCGCGAGCATGCGGGCCCGCAGGCGCCGATTGGCGCCCACTCCGCCTGCGATCACGAGCGCAGTCGCATCGGTCGCCTCGATCGCGCGCCCCGCCTTGATCACCAGGGTGTCCACGACCGCTTCCTCGAACGCGAGCGCGGCATCGGCGCGTGTCTGCTCGTCCAGCACGCGTCCGCGCAGCGCCACGACCACGGCGGTCTTGAGCCCGCTGAAGCTGAAGTCGAGCCCGGGCCGTTCGGTCATGGGCCTGGGAAAATTGAACACGCCTGGCCGCCCGCGCAGGGCGAGCGCCGCGAGTTGCGGCCCGCCCGGATAGCCGAGCCCGAGGAGCTTCGCCGTCTTGTCGAAGGCCTCGCCCGCGGCGTCGTCGAGCGAGTTGCCCAGCAGTTCGTACCGGCCGACGCCACGCACGAACGCGAGCAGGGTGTGCCCGCCCGAGACCAGCAGGGCCGCGAACGGGAACTGCGGCGGGTCTGGCTCCAGCAGGGGCGCGAGCAGGTGCCCCTCCATGTGGTGGACGCCGACGCAGGGTACCCCCCAGGCATAGGCGAGGCTGCGGGCCACCGCGGACCCGACCAGGAGCGCCCCCGCGAGGCCCGGGCCGGTGGTGCAGGCAATGCCGTCGATGCCCTGCGCACCCCCGCCCTCCGAGAGCACTTTTCCCAACAGGGGCAACAGCTTGCGCAGGTGATCGCGCGATGCCAGCTCGGGAACGACACCGCCGTAGGCCGCGTGCAGGTCTACCTGGCTGTAGACCTCGTGCGCGAGCAGGCCGGCCGCGCCGTCGTAGACCGCCACGGCCGTCTCGTCACAGGAGGTTTCGACACCGAGGACCCGCATGTTTTGCAATTCCAGCCCACGCTCTTTAAAATTCGCGGTCCTTTTTCCCGGCGGCGCGACCATGGGGTCCCGGCCGGGCGCCTAGACCAGACCTACAACCGAGGTTGCGATGCCCAGCGTTCGCGTTCGTGAGAACGAATACTTCGATGCCGCCCTGCGCCGCTTCAAGCGCGCCTGCGAAAAGGCCGGCGTACTGACTGAACTCCGGCGTCGCGAATTCTACGAGAAGCCGACCCAGGAGCGGAAAAGAAAGAAGGCCGCCGCCGTCAAGCGCCACCAGAAGCGCGGCATGCGGGACTTCTCGGCGCCGCGCGCCCGCACCTACTGAGCCTCGCGGTCCCGTGACGCTCAAGGAGCGCATCACCGAGGACATGAAGGCCGCCATGCGAGCCTCCGAGAAGGAGCGCCTCTCGACCATCCGCATGGTGCAGGCCGCGATCCAGCAGCGCGAAGTGGACGAGCGCATCAAGCTCGACGACGCGCAGGTGATCGCGGTGCTCGAGAAGATGGTCAAGCAGCGTCGCGAGTCGATCGTCGCGTTCGAGCAGGGCGGCCGTGCCGACCTCGCCGACAAGGAAAAGACCGAGATCGCCCTCCTGCAGTCCTACCTCCCGGCCCAGCTGTCGGAGGCCGAGGTCGACGCATTGATCAACGAAGCCATCGCCTCGACCGGCGCCGCGTCCATGAAGGACATGGGCAAGGTCATGGGGGTGGTCAAGGCGAAGGCTGCCGGCCGCGCCGACATGGGCGCAGTGAGCGCACGCATCAAGGCCGCGCTCTCCGGCTGATCCGGCCGGGGGCGGCTTCCGGGTACTTCCTGGACTCGTCGGAGATATGCTCGTCCAGGAAGTACCCGGAACCCACCCACACATCTGTCGCCTGCTGGTGCAGCCCGGCCGCAGCGGTCCTAGCGGGTCCGCTGCAACGAGCATATCTCCGGGCGAGTGGAAGCGGACCCGCTCGGGCCGCACGGCGCCTCCGCCTGGGTGACCCGGGCCGACGCCCATCTTGCGACGTCGCAACCCGGCCCCCACTATCCGCTAACCGCTAACCGCTAACCGCTTCCCCCGTGTCCGGCCGCATCCCCCAGCACTTCATCGACGAACTGATCGCCAGGACCGACATCATCGAGGTGATCGGCAGCCGCGTGCAGCTGAAGCGCGCCGGACGCGAATACAAGGCCTGCTGCCCGTTCCACGACGAGAAGACGCCGTCGTTCACCGTGAGCGCCGACAAGCAGTTCTTCCATTGCTTCGGCTGCGGCGCGCACGGCACGGCGCTCGGCTTCGTGATGGAGTACGACCACCTCGGTTTCATCGAGGCGGTCGAGGACCTCGCGGCCCGCGCCGGGCTCGAGGTGCCGCGCGAGGGCGGCGGCAGCGCCCCGGCGCAACCGCACGACGAGGTCTACGTCGCACTGGAGCGTGCCGCGCTCTTCTACCGGCAGGCGCTCGGCGGGGAGGCGAAGGCGCGCGACTACCTCGTGAATCGCGGCGTCGCGCCCGAGATCATCCAGCGCTTCGGCATCGGTTACGCGCCAGCGCGCTGGGACGCCCTGCTCGACCGCTACGGAGCGACGGAGGAGGAGCGGCAGGTTCTGCACCGAGCGGGCCTCGTCATCGAGCGCCAGGCGGAGCCGGGGCGGGCCCACATGCCGGGCTTCTACGACCGCTTCCGCGACCGGGTCATGTTCCCGATCCGCGACACCCGCGGGCGCGCCATCGGCTTTGGCGGCCGGGTGCTCGACGCCAGCGAACCCAAGTACCTGAACTCGCCGGAAACGGAACTCTTCCACAAGGGTCGCGAGCTCTACGGCCTCTTCGAGTGCCGGCAGGCGACGCGCAGCCTGCAGCGCCTGCTCGTGGTCGAGGGCTACATGGACGTGGTGAGCCTGCACCAGGCAGGTATCACCTACGCGGTCGCCACGCTCGGCACGGCGACCACTCCCGAGCACCTGCAGCGCATCTTCAGGCTCGTCGGCGAAGTGGTGTTCTGCTTCGACGGCGACCGCGCCGGTCGGGCGGCCGCCTGGCGCGCGCTCGAGAACGCCGTGAGCGAGGTGAAGCAGGGCCGGCAGGTGAGGTTCCTGTTCCTTCCCGACGGGCACGACCCCGACACGCTGGTGCGGGAAGAAGGCGCAGAGGCTTTCGAAGCCCGGCTCGCGAGCGCCCTGCCCCTCTCCGACTACCTCATCCGCGAGCTGTCCGCGCGCAGCGATCCCACGAGCGTGGATGGTCGCGCGAAGCTGGTCGAACTGGCGCGGCCGCTGATCAGGCGTATCCCGTCCGACGTCTATCGCGAACTGCTCGTATCACAATTGGCGGAAGCGGTCCGGATGCCACCCGCGCGCCTCGCCGAACTCCTGCAGGCCGGCGAGACGGCAGGACCGACCTACGGCGTACCGGTGAATACGGGGCGGCGCCCCGCCCGACCCGTCTCGACCGCCGGTGCGGGTCGAGGAAACCTCGTCCGGCAGGCCATCAGCCTGCTCGTGCATTTCCCCGCCGCCGCTGCCCAGGTCGGGGAGACCGAGGCGCTGCAGCTGGTCGACCGGCCGGGCGTGACCCTCCTCACCGAACTGCTCGCCCAGATGAAGGAAGACCCGCCGGCCAGCATGGCGGCGTTGCTCGAACGCTGGCGCGACCGCCCGGAGCACGGCCCGCTGTCGAAACTCGCGGCGGCCGAGTGCCTGGTCGCCGACGCGGACGCCGCCGCCGCGGAAATCCGCTCGGCCATCGAGCGGCTCGTCGCCGAGGAATGCGTGGCAAGACTCGAGACGCTCCAGCAGAAAGCCAGCGAGATGCCCTTGAGCGCCGAGGAAAAGCAGGAAATTCAATTACTTATACGCGCAAAGGCGCAGATCGCCCGCCCAAAGCAGCTGATTTAGCCACAGCGATTTCAGCTCCGCGCATGGTATATTTCCGCTCTTTTATCCAGCCCCCTTTTCCGAGGCGTCCATCTTGAGCAAGATTGCAAGCAAGAAGGCCAAGAAGGTCCATGCCCGCAAGGGTCCGGCAGCCCGTGCCAGGACGCACAAGCCCGCGAAAGCCGCTGCCAAGGCGAAGATCCACAAGGCGGCGCACAAGTCCGCGCCTAAGGCGCCCACGAAGGCCGCCCACGCGAAGGCTGCGCCCGCCAGACTGCACAAGCCTGCGCCCGTCAAGGCGGCGCACAAGCCAGCACCGAAGGCGCCCGCGAAGGCCACTCACGCGAAAGCAGCGCCCGTAAAGCCGCAGAAGGCCGCCGCGCCCGTCAAGGCGCCGGTCGTGAAGCAGCCCGTGCCCGCCCCGAAGGTGGCACCCGCGGCGGCGCCCGTTGCCACCGGCAAGGCTGCTTCAGCGAAGAAGAGCGGCAAGGCGGGCTCGGAGAAGCTCGCCATCACGCTGCCGCAGAGCACGCCCGAGGATCGGCAGTCCCAGCTGAAGCTCCTGATCGCGCGCGGCAAGGAACAGAGCTTCCTGACCTATGCCGAGGTCAACGATCACCTGCCCTCCGAGATCGTCGATCCGGAGCAGATCGAAGACATCGTGCAGATGATCAACGACATGGGCATTCCGGTGTACGAGAAGGCACCGGACGCCGAGGCCCTGCTGCTGCGCGAGCCCGTCGTCGCCGACGAGGAGGCCGCCGAGGAGGCCGCCGCCGCGCTCGCAACGACCGTGGACGCGGAATTCGGCCGCACGACCGACCCGGTCCGCATGTACATGCGCGAGATGGGCACCGTCGAACTGCTGACACGCGAGGGCGAGATCTCGATCGCGAAGCGGATCGAGGAAGGGCTCGACGCTGTGCGCAGGGCCCTGTCGCTGTATCCCCCGACCCACGAGCTGATGCTCAGGACCTACGAGCCCGTGAAGGCCGGCCAGGGCCGGCTGATCGACATCATCGTCGGTTTCGTCGACCCGAACGCGCCGGACGTGATCGCCGAGCCGGTCAACCCGAAGCTGGCCGCCGCCGCCAAGCTCCTGGCCGAGGAAAGCGACGACACGGACGAGGAAGCCGCGGAGGAAGAGGAAGCCGTCGAGACCGGCCCCGATCCCGAAGAGGCGGCGCGCCGCTTCGCCTCGCTCGCCAAGGTCTACAGCCAGGCAGTGAAGGCGCTCGACGAAAAGGGTCCCAAGGACCCGAAGACCGTCAAGTTGCGCCGGAAGCTCGCCGGCGAGTTCATGGAGCTCAAGCTCTCGCCGCGCATGTTCGAGCAGCTGATCACGCAGCTGCGCGGGCACCTGAACGAGATCCGCACGATCGAGAAGGCCGTCATGCAGATCTGCGTGCGCGACGCCGGCATGCCGCGATCGGACTTCATAGAGACGTTCCCGCGCAACGAGACCAACCTGCGCTGGCTCGACAAGCACGTGCGTGCCAAGCGCAAGCACTCGGCCGCCCTCGGGCGCATGCGCGAGGAGATCGAGAAGCAGCAGCTCCGGCTGCGGGAGATCGAGAAGCGCACGCACCTCACGATCAACGAGATCAAGGAGATCAATCGCGAGATCGCCGTGGGCGAGGCCCAGGCGCGCCGCGCGAAGAAGGAGATGGTCGAGGCCAACCTGCGCCTCGTGATCTCGATCGCGAAGAAGTACACGAACCGCGGCCTGCAGTTCCTGGACCTAATCCAGGAAGGCAACATCGGCCTCATGAAGGCGGTCGACAAGTTCGAGTACCGCCGCGGCTACAAGTTCTCGACCTACGCCACGTGGTGGATCCGCCAGGCCATCACCCGCTCGATCGCCGACCAGGCGCGCACCATCCGCATCCCGGTGCACATGATCGAGACGATCAACAAGCTGAACCGCATCTCGCGGCAGATGCTGCAGGAGATGGGCCGCGAGCCGACGCCCGACGAGCTCGCCGTGCGCATGGAGATGCCCGAGGACAAGGTTCGCAAGGTGCTCAAGATCGCCAAGGAGCCGATCTCCATGGAGACGCCAATCGGCGACGACGAGGATTCGCACCTCGGCGACTTCATCGAGGACACCTCGGTCGAGTCGCCGATCGACTCGGCGACCATGGAGTCGCTGCGCGAGACCACGCACTCCGTGCTCGCCGGCCTCACGCCGCGCGAAGCCAAGGTGCTGCGCATGCGCTTCGGCATCGACATGACCACCGACCACACGCTCGAGGAAGTCGGCAAGCAGTTCGACGTAACGCGCGAGCGCATCCGCCAGATCGAGGCCAAGGCGCTCAGGAAGCTGCGCCACCCGAGCCGCAGCGAGCAGCTCAGGAGCTTCCTGGAGGACTGACTGACGGCAACCCGCACGACGGTAACGCCCATACGAAGCAAGGCCCCGCGAGGGGCCTTGCTTCTTTCGTGCTTGGGGCGCTGCCGGGTCCGTGCGTTCAGTCCACCTGGTGTGCCGTCAGGAACATCGACTTCTCCAGCGCCGTGAAGAAATCCTGGTAGGGCTTCGCGTCCTCGACCGCGGTCTGCATGTACTGCGCGTTCGCGCGCACCAGCATCTGCGTGTCACCACGCGGGCGCACGGTGACGGTGATCCTGAGCTGGTATCCCGAGAGCTTCGTGGCGCTCACCATGCCGAGGTCAAGATCGGCCTTGTCCACGACGAAGCTCAGGTCCTGGAGCGTGGCGATCACGCTCCTCATCGTCGTCTCCTTGTCGGTCGTGTCGAAGGCGCGCTGCTGGAAGCTGCGCAGCGCGACCGCGCTCTCGCTCATCTCCATCACCGCCTCGGTGGACGGCGCGCAGCCGCTCGTCACCGCAAGGCACGCCGCTGCCAGCAACACGCCGATCACGCGTTTCATGTGGCCTGTACCTCGAGGAAGATGCTCTTGGAGAGCTTTTCGAAGAACTGCTGGTAAATCACGGGTTCCTCGATCGCCTCGGTGCGACTGATCTGGTTCTGGTCGTTCCAGACGATCCGCTGGATCGTGATGCGTATCACCTGACTGTTCGGAATCGGGTTGCCGTCCTGCCCGAGCGCCGGATGCGTCACCAGCGACACGCGGATCTTCTGCGTCCTGTCGAGCGGCATCTGGACGCCGAGCAGGGCGAGCGCAAGCGCGCCGGCGAGCTGCGACGGCGTGAACGCCGATCGGTCCTTTGACGCCACCACGAGGCCGAGCTTGGTCTCGGCCTCGTCGATCTCGAAGCCGAGGTCCTGCAGCACACCCACCGAAGCATTCAGGAGATCCTTCTCGCTGATGCCATCGATCCTGCGTGTCTGCATCTGGCGCAGTTGCATCGACTCGGGGCTGAGCACCAGTGCGTCCGTCGGAACCGTCGCGCATCCGGCCAGCAGCCCGCACGCCGCGAGCAGCGCCGCAGCGCCCGCTCCGCGCAGCCGCGACCTCACGCTCGCCATGGCCTCAGAAGCTCGAGCTGTGGTAGTCGAAGGTCCGGACCTTCTTGTCCGCGTCGAACTTGATGATCACGGTCAGCGTCTTCTGCGTCGATGACGTCGCGCCGGCAGAACTGTTGACGTTGCCGCCCCCGGCGCCCCCCACGCTGGAACCGCCGCCCAGGATCAGCGCCCAGATCCCGCCGCTGCTGGTCGAGTAGGCTGACGTGGTCGAAATCTTGTCGTAGATCCAGACCTCGCGGTGCTCCTCGTCCGTCGTAACGACGTTCGGCGAGCCGAGCACTCCGGCGACCTCCGCGCCACTCATGCCCACCCGGATTTCCTTCTGCACGGTGCCGACCGTGAGCTTGTCGTTTGCACTGGACTCCACGTCAGCGCGGTGCTCCGCGGCGGTCATGCACCCGGATAGTGCGAGCAGCGTGGCCGACGAAAGGACCGAAAGAATCGCTGCGGATCTTCTTCTCATATGCCCTCCTGTGCCGCCCACCGGCCATACGCACGCTGCGCGGCTTCCGCGTCCCTGGCTGGCCGGTACGCTTCGACGCTACGCCCTATCCGCGCACCGATGCAATCAGGAAAAACTTTCGCTAACGAGAATCATTCCGGCGACCGCGGGCCGCCTGCATCGAGTTACTCGGACTGCGAGAGGAAGAGCCTCAGAAATCGAACTCGGCGTTGCCAGGCGCGCCCTCGATCGCGAGCATCCTCAACTTCGTCGTGACCCCGCCGTGCGCCGAGAATCCGCCCGGCCGGCCGGCGGCCGCAAGCACGCGGTGGCAGGGAATGATGATGGGGAACGGGTTGCGACCGAGCGCCTGTCCCACGGCGCGGGCCGCGCCCGGGTCACCGACCTCCGCGGCGATCTCGCCATAGGTCCGAGTCGCACCGCGGGGAATGCGCCGCGTGGCCTCGTAGACGCAGCGGTCGAATTCCGCGACCGCGCCCATGTCGAGCGTAATCGAATTGAGGTCGGCCGGGTCGCCGCTCAGCAGTGTCGCGATCCGCTCGATGGCCTGCTGCACGCCGGGCGGAGGCGATGCTTCGATTGCGTCCGGAAAGCGACGCAGCAACCGCGCGCGCTCGGCGCCCGCAGGCTCGGGCAACTGGACGCCGACGATTCCACGCTCTCCCCAGGCGATGCCGCAGCGGCCGAGCGCGGTGTCGAAAAGTGCTGCGCCCAGGATACTCATGCGGCCTGCTGCGACCGAGTCAGGCTCCGATCGTGCCCTGTCCCGCGATGCGCGCGAACTCAGACTCGGTGCTCGCGAGATCCGAGACGCTGAACCCGAGGTCGCGCAGCAGTCCGTCCGTCAGCCGGTAGATCCATGCGTGCACCGTCAGGTCCTGCCCGCGATCCCACGCCTGCTGCACGATCGTCGTCCGGCACACGCGGAGCGCCTGGTACAGGACGTTCAGCTCGCAGAGACGGTCGACGCGCTGTGCGTCCGCCGGCAACAGTGCCAGCGCGTCGCTGTACAGCATTGAGAGGTCGCGGATCGGCCTGAGCCAGTTGTCCACGAGGCCCAGTTGCCGCCCCTGCCAGGCGGCCTGCACGCCGCCGCAACCGTAGTGCCCGCAGACGATGATGTGCTGCACGCCGAGCACGTCCACCGCGTACTGCAGCACCGACAGGCAGCTGAAGTCGTTGTGCATCACGATGTTCGCGACGTTGCGGTGGACGAAGAGCTCGCCCGGCGGCAGCCCGACAATCTCGTTCGCCGGGACCCGGCTGTCCGAACAGCCGATCCACAGGTAGCGCGGCGCCTGCAGCGCGGACAGCCCGGCGAAGAACCCGGGCTCGCGGGACTCCATGCCCGCCGCCCAGCGGCGGTTGTTGTCCAGGAGGTCGCGTAGTTCCGTCATTCCGCCCCCGTTCACTCTGCGCTCGCCGGTCCGCTCATCGCGCGCACCGGCGTTGCTCGTATGGTGGGCCCGGTAGGATTCGAACCTACGACCAAGGGATTATGAGTCCCCTGCACTAACCGCTGTGCTACAGGCCCGCGCCGCGAATTCTACAGGGGAGCGTGCGATTTCCCATGGCATCCGCGCAACCCTGCGAATCGCAGCGTAAGTCGCAGCCGGCCACGGCTCACTCGAAGGTCAGCACGACCTTCCCGAACTGCGAGCCGCTCTCGAGCCACGTGTGGGCCTCGCCCGCCCGCTCGAGCGGAAAGCTCCGGTCCACCGGCACCTGCACTGCTCCCGCTTCGATCCAGGGCCAGACGTTCACCTCGATCGCGCGCGCGAGTCGCGCCTTCTCGTCCGCGTCGCGCGCCCGGAGCGTAGAGGCGCTGACCGTTAGCCGCTTCAGCATCAGCTGACGAAGGTTCAGCTGGACCTCGTGACCCGTGAGCGTCGCGATCACGACGAGGCGCCCATCGGGCAGCAGCACGTCCATGTTGCGCTCGAAATAACCGGCGCC
>Ga0209253_10004007_pt1 | contig 12881 bp, 13 predicted proteins | sample FrelakmetBRP12BR_FD_187145 | JGI IMG/M metagenome (GOLD analysis project Ga0209253, IMG submission 187145) | Freshwater lake sediment microbial communities from the University of Notre Dame, USA, for methane emissions studies - BRP12 BR (SPAdes)... | ecosystem: Environmental > Aquatic >...
ATTACGATGATTTCACCACGCCGACTTTTGATGATCGGCACAATCTCATCAAGGGCGGCTCCTGGATTTCATGCGGCAATGAGTCACTGAAGAGCGCCCGCTATGCCTTTCGCCGCCATTTCTTCCAGCATGCCGGGTTTCGCTACGTGATCGCCGAGATGCCTGCTGTTCAGCCTGGCTCGCACTATGAAACCGACAAGTTGCTCTCGGAGTATGCCGAGTTCCATTACGGTGATACTTATTTCGGCGTAGCCAATTTTTCGGTGGCGCTGGCCGAACTGGCCATTGCCGCCATGCGCGGCAAACCGGCACACAAGGCGCTCGATCTGGGCTGCGCCTCGGGGCGCGCCACTTTTGAGCTGGCGCGGCATTTCGACCACGTTACCGGCATCGATTTTTCCGCCCGCTTCATCGGCCAGGGTGTGCAACTTGCCGAACAAGGCGTGCTGCGTTATACATTGACGGATGAAGGTGAACTCGTTTTCTACAAGGAGCGCACCCTGAGCGGTCTTGGTCTGGATGACGTCAAGCGTAAAGTTGAGTTCTACCAGGGTGACGCGTGCAACCTCAAACCGCTGTTCTCGGGTTATGACCTCATACTCGCAGCCAATCTGATTGATCGTCTGTACGACCCGGCCAAACTACTCAGCACTATTCATACCCGGCTGAATCCCGGTGGCTTGCTGTTGATCGCTTCACCCTATACCTGGCTGAAGGAACACACCAAACGGGAAGCATGGATAGGCGGGTTCAAACGTGATGGGGAGAGTTTTGGCACTCTGGATGGTCTGAAAGAAATTCTTGGCAGTCATTTCAGGCTGGTTCAAGGACCGCAGGAAGTACCCTTTGTCATCCGTGAAACCCGGCATAAATTTCAACATACACTATCGGAAGTGACGATCTGGGAGCGGATTGCTTGAGTTTCGACTTCAGTCGTGACATCAGCCGCAGCGGAAGCGCCAGTCTTAAATATGACGGGCGGCAGAACATGTTCGGCGCGGCAGAGGTCATCCCGCTGTGGGTTGCCGACATGGATTTCCCTGCACCGCCAGCCGTAACCGCAGCACTTGCTGCACGCGCTGCTCATCCCATCTATGGTTACACCATCTATCCGGATAGCCTGTATCAGGCGTTAATCCACTGGTTGAGACAACGCCACGGCTGGGAAGTGCAGCGCGAATGGATCGTGATGTGCCCGGGGGTGGTGCCTACGCTGCACGCGGCGGTCATGGCTTATGCCGGGACAGGCGGATCGGTCATCGTGCAACCGCCAGTGTATTTCCCCTTTTTCTCCGCCGTCACCAGCACTGGCGGACAGCTGCTATTCAACCCGTTGCACTTGGAGAACGGTCGTTACACTATCGACTTTGATCACCTGGAGCAGTGCGCGGCGAAGGCACGTCTGCTACTGCTATGCTCCCCGCACAACCCGGTGGGCAGGGTATGGAGCAAGTCCGAGCTGGAGCGCCTGCTGCGGATCGCGGAAAAGCATGATCTGATCGTATTCTCAGACGAAATCCACGCTGACCTGGTCTACCCTGAAAGCAAACACTGCACACTCTCGCTGCTGGCCGGGAATTCGCCTAACATCGTTACTGCTGTTGCGCCCAGCAAGACTTTTAATATCCCTGGCTTGAATCTTTCCGCACTGATCGTGCCGGATCAGGAGCGCCGCACGGCAATTGCCCGGGCATTCGACACGATGCACGTCAGCGCGTCCAATCCCTTCAGCATCGTCGCCTTTGAGGCTGCTTACCGGGAAGGAGCGGCATGGCTGGATGAATTGCTGATTTACCTGCGGGATACCCGGGATTTCGTCGACGAATACCTGACTACCCATCTCCCGGAAATCCGCCTTATCCAGCCGGAAGGTACCTACCTGCTATGGCTGGACTGCCGCACACTGGGGGTTGCATTGGGGAAAACCGATGCACAACTCAAACATTTCTTCGTGCATGAGGCTCATGTCGGCATGAGTCCCGGCACTTTGTTCGGCGAGAGCGGCAGTGGTTTCATGCGCATGAATATCGGCGCGCCGCGTCATGTCATTGCGGCAGCCCTGGAAAATATAAAGAAAGCGCGCTATGGGGCTTAATCAGGAGCCATGGGATTCATTTGACTTGCCGATTCATGGCGAAGGCTTTACATTGACTGGGGCCGGGTGCCTCAGTATAATTCGCCTTCTTTTTGTCGGGGGTATAGCTCAGCTGGGAGAGCGCTTGCATGGCATGCAAGAGGTCAGCGGTTCGATCCCGCTTATCTCCACCAAATTCTCGGTAGCAACAGTAAAAATCCTTTAGTCCCCATCGTCTAGAGGCCTAGGACATCACCCTTTCACGGTGAGTACGCGGGTTCGAATCCCGCTGGGGACGCCATTGATGCGTAGAAAAAAGGGCGGCTTTTTCAAGCTGCCCTTTTTTCGTCTGACTCCGGTAGTATTGGCCCGCAAGCGCTTTAGAAAAGTAGAAAAAGAAAATGCTACCACGACAGGCAAGCGATAATTCCATGCAGCTCAGGTTTTCGGTAGATTGTCGCCAGTGTCAGCGGCTGGCACGATTCCTGGATGAAGTGAAAACTCGGCACCGGGATTATTATGCTCGTCCTGTCCCGGCCTTTGGCGATACCACGCCCAAGCTTCTCATCATTGGCCTTGCCCCCGGCATGCATGGAGCAAATCGAACCGGCAGACCTTTTACCGGAGATCATGCGGGAATTCTGCTATACCGGACGCTACATAAATTCGGTTTTGCCAGCCATGGCGAATCAACTTCTGCCGATGACGGCTTACAACTCCCCGGATGCCGCATCACCAACGCAGTCAAATGTCTGCCGCCGGAGAACAAACCAGAGCCGGCAGAGATCCGTCAATGCAACAGCTATCTTGCGGCTGAAATTACAGATTTTGCAGCAGGAAGGGGCAGGACGCTGCTCGCTCTGGGCACCGTCGCTCACCAGGCGGGGTTGATGGCTTTGGGACTCAAACCCGGAGCTTATCCTTTTGCTCATGGTGCGGCTCACGCCTTGCCCAACGGCCTGACACTCTATGACAGTTATCATTGCAGCCGCTACAATACCCAGACCAAACGCCTGACTACCGAAATGTTCGAGAATGTATTCGCAAAGATTTGCGCCGATCTGGCGCTCATCTAGAAAACTGGAGGAACCATGCCCTACGTCAATATCCGTATTGCCGGCTCTCTCAGCCGCGAGCAAAAGCAAAAGATAGCCGAAGAAATCACCGATACGCTGGAGCGTATTGCACACAAACCCAAATCTTATACCTACATTGCTTTCGACGAATTGCCTCATGAAAACTGGGCTATCGCTGGCAAGCTGTTAGGCGAGGAGTAAGCTTTTTGCCGGCAGTACCTGTTTTCGATGCCAAGGCTTTTGCCTCAAACCTGCCCGCCCAACCGGGTGTTTATCGCATGTTGAATGCAGCAGGGCAGGTGATCTATGTCGGTAAGGCAATAAATCTGAAGAAACGCGTTTTATCCTATTTCCAGAAAACCGGTTTAGCCCCCCGCACCCAGTTGATGGTGTCCCAAATCACGGCGATCGAGACCACTGTCACCCGCTCCGAAGCCGAGGCATTGCTGCTTGAAAACAACCTGATTAAAGCCTTAGCGCCGAAATACAACATACTGTTTAGAGATGATAAATCTTATCCGTATATTGTTCTGAGCGGGCATCATTTTCCGCGCCTTGGTTTTTACCGGGGGGCATTGGACAAACAGCACCATTATTTTGGCCCCTTTCCCAACGTGGGGGTGGTAAGGGAGAGCATTCAGCTCCTGCAAAAGGTATTTCGCATTCGCACTTGCGAGGACAACGTCTTCAGCAACCGCACTCGGCCCTGCCTGTTGTACCAGATCAGGCGTTGCAGCGGACCTTGCGTTCATCTGATCGCTGAAACAGCTTATCGCGAGGATGCAAGAAACGCCGAGCTTTTTCTGCAGGGCAAGCAAACCGAAGTGCTGGAAAGCATCGCCGGGAAGATGCAGCAGGCTGCCGAGCACCTGGATTACGAGCAGGCGGCATTATTCCGCGACCAGATTCAGGCATTGCGCAAAATCCGGGAGAAACAGTTCGTTGACAGCGGCAGGGCGCTGGATGCTGATATCATTGCCTGCGCTGTGCAGGATGGAGGTGGCGGGCAAATCTGTGTCAATCTTGCCATGGTGAGGGGAGGGCGTCACCTGGGGGACAAGAGTTTTTTCCCACAGAATGCGGAAGGATATGATCCAGCCGCCGCAGTGGAGGCTTTTCTCGCCCAGCATTATCTCAATCGTGGCGTGCCGCCAGTCATCATCGTCGGTGAGAAAATTCACCGGGAAGCACTGCAAATCCTGCTTAGCGAGCAATGCGGCCATAAGGTTGCGATCAGTCTCAATTCCATCAGGGAACGTCGCATCTGGCTGGAGATGGCGGCAGAGAACGCACGGCTGGCACTGAAACAAATGCTGGAACGGCAGATCAGCCAGGAAGAACGGTTACAGGCCTTGCAGCAAGCACTGGATATGCCTGGTCTGGCCCGCATCGAATGCTTTGACATCAGCCACACGCAAGGCGAGGCCACCGTCGCCTCCTGCGTGGTTTACGACAACTACTCCATGCGTAACGGTGAATACCGCCGCTACAACATCAGTGGCATCACGCCGGGGGACGACTATGCTGCCATGCGCGATGTTCTGTCACGGCGTTACCATAAAATTGCCGAGGGGGAGGGCAGGTTGCCCGATCTGATTTTGATAGACGGCGGCAAAGGACAGGTAAGCGTTGCCCAGGAAACGCTGGTAGAACTCGGACTGAATGATGCTAATGTACTAGGGGTGGCGAAAGGCGAGGAACGCAAGCCCGGCTTGGAACAATTGATCTTTCCAGACATGAAAAAGCCGTTACAATTGCCCAAGGATCATCCCGGCCTGCATCTGATCCAGCAAATCCGCGACGAAGCGCATCGTTTCGCGATTCAAGGCCATCGCGCCAGGCGCGGCAAATCCCGTACCAGTTCAAGCCTGGAGCAAGTCAGCGGGATCGGCACGAAGCGCCGGCAGAATCTGCTGGCGCGGTTTGGTGGATTGAAAGGCGTGCTGACCGCGAGCATTGAAGAACTGCAGCAAACCGAAGGCATTAGCCGTGGGCTGGCAGAAAAAATTTATAAGGAACTGCATTGAATCCAGCGACTGAACGCCCCAGTTACGTTTCAGTGGTATATTCCGGTCTCTATGCCTTTTAACCTGCCCAATATTCTCACTTGGCTGCGGATACTGGCGATCCCATTGTTCGTCGGGATTTTCTATTCTCCGCCGGCATGGTTATCGCACTCTGACCAGAATCTGATTGCCACTGTTATCTTTGCTGGTGCGGCCATCACCGATTGGCTGGATGGCTATCTGGCCCGGGTACTGAACCAGACCTCGGCTTTCGGCGCATTTCTTGACCCGGTGGCGGACAAACTGATGGTGGCAGCGGCACTGGTCGTACTGGTACAACTGGAGCGGCTCGATGCACTCGTCGCCTTTATCATCATTGGCCGTGAAATCACCATTTCAGCTCTGCGCGAGTGGATGGCGCAGATCGGAAAAAGCAAAAGCGTAGGAGTCTCCTTCATGGGGAAAATAAAAACCGCATCGCAAATGATAGCCATCCCGTTACTGCTGTATCATGACAAAATTGGCGAAGGCTTCAACCCGCAGGAAGTGGGGACATGGCTGATCTATCTGGCAGCCGTACTGACGCTGTGGTCCATGGTGTATTACCTGAAGGTTGCAATTCCACAGGCGTTGAAGCACGGCTGAGACTATTCTGAAACCGCGTCGTTACGTGGCTTTTCTTGACAAAAACAGCAGCATCTCTATAATCCCTGCTTTGTTTTCGAGGTGTCTCAAGAAATACCGGGATGCCTCATTTGCGGGAATAGCTCAGTGGTAGAGCACAACCTTGCCAAGGTTGGGGTCGCGAGTTCGAGCCTCGTTTCCCGCTCCAGCTTCCAGGGAAAATGGATCTTTTAGCATGAGACCCCACGCACGCAGCTTGCGTGATTTTTGCTGAAAAATCTGTTTTCCTTTTTTAGTTTTTGCTATAGCGTTGTAACGCAGCTTGCTGGCTGCACAACAACGGCGGGGTGGCAGAGTGGTCATGCAGCGGCCTGCAAAGCCGTGAACGCCGGTTCGATTCCGACCCCCGCCTCCAATTCAGCATCCTGACTCGTCCGGTAATTTCCGGAAAGCCAAGTGCATACGCGGTGTTAGGGTGAGTCGATAGTCCAATGCGGTCTGGTAACTGCATCGAGATCAGCGGCTGCTATCAGGAAACGCGAACTTCCGTTACCGACACATTCCGGACGGTTGAGTTTCCCGGTAACGGACATTCAACGTTTCAGTTAGCGACTGCCCATCCAAGGCAGCCGCTTGTTGGCTTAAGAGTCTATGCCTCAGTCTGTTCGGCAATCCCCAAAGCATCATCGACCTCGATACCAAGATACCGAACGGTGCTCTCCAATTTGGTATGCCCAAGCAGTAGTTGAACAGCACGCAGATTCTTGGTGCGTCGGTAGATCAAGGTGGCCTTTGTCCTCCGCATCGTGTGGGTTCCATACGCAGATGGGTCCAAGCCGATCGACGCAACCCACTTGTCAACGATCCGGGCATATTGCCGTGTCGAGATGTGTGGCGAAGCGTGTATTCGACTTGGAAATAGATACTGCTCCGACTTAAGCTGATCCTTGGCAATCCAGGCAGCAAGTGAGTTACGTGTCTGCTCCGTTATCTCAAACTGGACCGGTCTATTGGTCTTACGTTGCATGATGATTGCCCGGGGCGCAATCTGGGCACCATGTGTGACATCAAATACCCGTAGTGCAACCAGATCACACCCACGCAACTTGCTATCAATGGCCAGATTGAACATCGCCAACTCCCGGGTTTGCTTGGCCAATTGCAGGCGAATACGAATCGTCCAGATCTCCTTCAATTTTAGCGGTGGTTTCTGGCCGGTGAGTTTGCCTTTGTTCCAAGGAAAATTGCCATGTTTGGTACTTGCATTGACTTCCATGATGAGCTCCTTCGTATTATGAAAGAAGCTTCATTTATAGGATGTTCGATGGGTGCCATCCGGTCCGACATCGCCACATCATCGCTCCCACTCATATCAGAGAGATCAGGAACATGCGTCTCCCCTGCATAGTTCGAGCGGATCAACTGCCATCAAATAAATAATATACCGTTTGATTAATTTCTGTAAAATTCACGCCAGATTAAGAGGAGCAGGGAAAGCTACTACTATAGCGGATCCTTCAGACAAGATGCTATTGCATCGAGTTTAAGTAGGGAATTTAGTTTCCTTTTTTATTAAACACAACCCAGGAGAGAGATATGCGTAGCAAAAGTTTTGCCAAATTGGGGCTGATGTCAGCGTCAGTTATACTTGCAGCACTGGCAATGCCTGCGATTGCAGATAATAAACATGATGGCTTGCCAAACATGTTCAAATCAGTCAATAGTCATGGAATAGATGCAACCTTTAGCACAGCCGGTCATATTGATCTTAACAATCCATTTTTCAAAAGTTTAGGGAGTAATGGCCGTAGCTGTACAACGTGTCATGTACCTTCAGAGGGGTGGGTGATTACACCAAAAGGAGTACAAGCACGCTTTGATAAAACTCACGGCCTGGATCCACTTTTTCGCTTGAATGATGGCGCCAATTCTCCTGCTGCGAATGTATCGTCAGTTGAGGCGCGACGCGAGGCTTATAGTATGTTGCTGAATAAAGCAAATATACGTGTTGGCATTGGCATTCCTGCTGGCGCAGAATTCACATTGATCGAAGTGGATGATCCTTATGGCCATGCGAGCGCAACAGAATTGTCATTGTTCCGCCGGCCAATGCCTACAACCAATCTGAAATTTTTAAGCACCGTGATGTGGGATGGGCGTGAGACAACACCTATGCCAGGTTCCAGTGAATGTATTTTTGGTACTTCAACTTGCTTCGCTCCAGTACCTTCGGACTTGTCAAACCAAGCTAATCATGCAACATTAGGTCATGCGGAAGCGTTACAGGCGCTGACCGTTGAGCAACGTAATGCGATCGTGACATTTGAATCAGGTTTGTTTACGGCTCAAATACATGACAAGGATGCTGGCAATCTGACGACACACGGAGCACGTGGCGGCCCCAAAAATCTAAAGAAACAAGACTATTACTTTGGCATTAATGATACTGTAGCTGGGGACTATCGTACCCGTGCGCGCTTTAATCCAAATGTGATGTCACTCTATGATACCTGGAATCGTTACCATCCTGCTGGATCGGATGATCACGATGAAGCAGATAGCGCAAATGCTCGTACTGCAATCGCACGTGGCCAAGCTTTATTTAATACCAAACCTATCCGGATTGCGAATGTTAAAGGTTTAAATGATGATCTGGGTATGAGCGTGATATCAGGTACATGCACCACATGTCATAACACACCCAATTCCGGCAATCACTCAGTTCCAATGCCGTTAAATATTGGCATTTCCGACGAATCGCGTCGTACACCGGATATGCCTCTGTACACACTTCAAAACAATCTGACTAGTGAAACCATTAGAATAACTGATCCAGGCCGCGCTTTGATTACTGGTAAGTGGAAAGATATTGGTCGCTTTAAAGGGCCCATTCTGCGTTCTGTCGCATCACGGCCTCCCTATTTTCATGATGGTTCTGCCGCAGACTTGGATGCAGTAATTGATTTCTATAATACACGTTTTGGTATCGGTTTCACTGAACGTGAAAAGGCTGATCTAGTCGCCTTCTTGGCAGCACTGTAACGTTTTGTAACCGTAAAAATCAAATGCCCTACTCGCTTAATCAGCCAGTAGGGCATTCTTTCGTATAAAAGTAAAAAGTTTTCCTGCTTGTTGGCACAGGTTGAACATTGAGCATCTAAGCCAGCAGAACACAGCCTGGACGATTGTGCCCTGACATCCAGATCGGCATTTGCCACTCGCCTTTCGCCCCTCTTGCCCCCCACTCCGCCGGCGGATCAGTCGCCAGTTTCAATAGCGTGATGTAGTTCCGGTAATGTGTCGTCCAGAATCGCAGCAACGATATAGCTGATACGCCGATGACCGGTATTGGCACAACTGAGACCTACAACGCATGGCCACCATTGCTGGTTGATTAATTGAGTTGAATGAGAGTATGCTGGTCACCGTATGTGAGCGGCGGAGAAGCTTATGAATATCAATATGAACACGAGCGCATCCCTGGCACAAAACACCAGCGACGTAATTGGGCTGGCTGTGCTCAAAAAGGCGATCAACATCGAAGCACAGAACGCAATGGCATTAATCAACGCCATTCCTCAACCGCCCCAGCAAGGTGCCGCCAGCCTGTCGCCGCACTTGGGACAGAACATTAACACTATCGCATGACATAGCCGTTTTGTATTTGGCGCATGCCTGTTGTTTTCCTGAAATGACCATCGAATCCATCCCTAAATTTACCGGCCCGGCAGCCAAGCTGTGGGCAGCCATTCCCAGCCATAGCAAGAAGCTACTGCTCTCTAATGTCTGGTGCGGGAAGTGCCGTCATGAAGTGACCATCATCAATTTCTCAGGGGCAGTCAAAGCAGGCGACTTGCTGCTGGTCGGTTTGTGTTCAGAGTGCCATGGTGATGTGGCACGAGTGATCGAGATGAGCTGACGGCCCGGTAGCGGGTGAAGCTTCTGGCATGCGCTGAATATCGACCACTCGTACTCAAAAAGAATCAACCAGACTGATGGTACTCAGAAAGCCTGTCTCTACTCATTCCCCATCCGCCCAGCAAGTCCTGCGCGATGTTTTCGGCTACGCGGCCTTTCGTGGCGCGCAGCAGGCCATCGTTGAGCATGTCGCGGCGGGGGGCGATTCATTGGTGCTGATGCCGACCGGCGGCGGCAAGTCATTGTGCTACCAGATTCCTGCCTTGCTGCGGCGCGGAGTCGGCATTGTGGTGTCACCGCTGATCGCGCTGATGCAGGATCAGGTGGATGCGCTCAAGCAGCTTGGCGTGAAAGCTGCTTTCCTGAACTCCAGCCTGGATGCCGCTGCGGCGCGTGAGGTGTCAGGGTGTTTGCTGCGTGGCGAGTTGAAGTTGCTGTATGTCGCGCCCGAGCGTCTGATGATGGAGAGTTTTCTTGATCTGCTGGAGCGGTTGCAAGAGAGCAGCGGGCTGGCCCTGTTCGCCATAGACGAGGCGCATTGCGTGTCGCAGTGGGGGCACGATTTCCGTCCCGAGTATCGCGAGCTGACCGTGTTGCACGAGCGCTTTCCCAATGTGCCACGCATCGCGCTGACAGCCACGGCAGATGCGCCGACGCGGCGCGAGATCGTCGAGCGGCTGGCGCTGGAACAGGCGCAGCAATCCGTCTCCAGCTTCGATCGCCCCAACATTCGCTACCATGTCACGCAAAAGGCTAACGCGCGCCAGCAATTGCAGGCCTTTCTCGAAGCCGAACATCCAAACGACGCGGGCATAGTGTATTGCCTGTCACGCAAGAAAGTTGAAGAGACGGCAACGTGGCTCAAGGGACAGGGCTGGGACGCATTGTCCTATCACGCCGGACTCGACGCTGCCACGCGTAACACCAACCAGAAAAGATTTCTGCGCGAGGAGGGTGTCATTATTGTCGCGACCGTCGCGTTCGGCATGGGTATAGACAAACCCAATGTGCGCTTCGTCGCGCATCTCGACCTGCCCAAAAGCATGGAAGGCTACTATCAGGAAACGGGGCGCGCCGGGCGCGACGGCCTGCCCGCGAATGCGTGGATGGTTTACGGCTTGGGCGATGTGGTCTCCATGCGCCAGATGCTGCTTTCGGGCGATGCACCCGAGGAGCGCAAGCGGGTGGAGCTGCAAAAACTCGATGCGCTGCTGGGCTTCTGCGAATCCACCGCGTGCCGCCATCAGACGCTGTTGCGCTACTTTGGCGAAGAACTTCCCGGCAATTGCGACCAGTGTGACAACTGCCTTACACCGGTGGATACTTGGGATGCGACGCAGGCGGCACAAATGGCGCTGTCCTGCGTCTATCGCACCGGCCAGTGCTTCGGTGTCGCCCATCTGATCGACGTGCTGCTCGGCAAGTCCACCGCGAAGGTAGAGCAATTCAACCACCAGCAACTGAGCACCTTCGGCATCGGCAAGGAATCGGCACAGGCACTATGGAGCAGCGTTTTTCGCCAATTGGTGGCGGCCGGTTTGCTCAATGTGGATATGGAATCTTATGGCGGGCTGAAGCTTACTGAAACTGCCCGCCCAGTGTTGCGTGGCGAACAATCTGTATGGTTAAGGCGCGACGCCGAGCTGGTTAAACGCAAAACCAGTAAAGCCGAACACGGTTCTCGCCTACGTGAAGTCTTCGCCGGAGCCAACGAAGACCCGCTGTGGCTGGCGCTCAAAGCCAAACGCCTGGAACTTGCCCGCGAACAAGGCGTGCCGCCCTATGTGATTTTCCACGACAGCACTTTGCGGGAAATTCTCAACCGCCGCCCCGACAGCTTGACCGATCTGGGTCAGATCAGTGGGGTGGGGCGAGCAAAGCTGGCAAGGTATGGAGATGCGTTTTTGCGGGTGGTGGAGGATGTGAGGAATGGAGTTTAGAGCACCTCTCCGGCGACCGACTGTTATGACGACCTGAAGAGGGCGTTAATCCTCGAAATGCGTAGCTCTAGAGTGGAAATCCGGTAAAATAAACTTAGGGCGGAATTTGTAAATTGCAGAGGGTATCGAAGCTGTAACCATGGTAACTAACGTGGTAACCAGCGTTTTCAGTCAATGATGAAAGATAGTGAATATGGGGTATTTCAGGTAACAATGCGGATGAACCCCCCTTCCAATTGAAGTCCGTAGTCCCAATTGCCCGGATGGTGAAATTGGTAGACACAAGGGACTTAAAATCCCTCGGGCCTAATCGCCCGTGCCGGTTCGACTCCGGCTCCGGGCACCAGTAAATCAAGTGGTTGCAGAGTTATTACTAGGCACTTTTAAACGGAAAATAAAATCTGTGTAAGCGCTGTGTAAGCATCTGAAATAAAGTCAGTAGGCGAAAAAAAACCGCACCTAGATAGCACCTACCGTTTCTTACAGGCAAATTCCAACAATGCGCCGGCTACGCTGACAGGCCCGACCGGCTCCCAATCGTGAGGCTTAACGCTGGTATCAACTACTTCACCTCTCCCCATATTCTCAGAGTGGTGAGTTGTATAAAGTATACGAGTTTGCTTTTTCTTGCAGTCGAATTCCCTTAGTAACTTCAATGATATAGGCGGCGAAAACTCATTAAGTTCCGAAACGGTCTTGTAGTCATTCAGAGTCCACATTTTTACCTTGCTACCCGCCCGGATAATGGTGGCGGGATCGGCGAAGACGCCATAGCTACCACCATGGTTAACGTCAATCCCAACCCACTCCGCCATCGCACTACTGCTCACAACAGCCAGTAGCACCACCAAGATAGCTTTCCGCATTGCAGTTCCCCTATTTGCTTATAACTGTCTGCCACGCCCACATGTTGCTGTTGGTTGAAAATTGACTAGGCGATTGCAGCCTAACAGTTAGTCGCTATTATTTGTTTTCTATCGGTTCCATCATGATCAGTCGGCAGCCGGCAAACAATTCTGAATTTGATTAACATTCAACCGACGACGACAACCAGCGTCAACAAGTGAGTTCTGGGAGTTTGGTATGCTGTCGACAGTCCATGCAATCAGAGAACAAGCCAAAGGAAAATGCAGTAATATTTGCAGTGGTGAGCTCAACCGGTGATTGCAACACTGGCCTCTAGTTTATCTGCTGGCGTGTAAAATCCCAAGGTCTTCCGCGGTCTCTGATTTAAACGTAACGC
>Ga0209253_10004008_pt1 | contig 12875 bp, 10 predicted proteins | sample FrelakmetBRP12BR_FD_187145 | JGI IMG/M metagenome (GOLD analysis project Ga0209253, IMG submission 187145) | Freshwater lake sediment microbial communities from the University of Notre Dame, USA, for methane emissions studies - BRP12 BR (SPAdes)... | ecosystem: Environmental > Aquatic >...
GTGACACCCAGCGTCGCCGTCAGGTAGTTCAGCACGCGCAGGTTGTTGAGCGGGTGGATGTCGCAGGCGACCGCCAGCGCCAGCGCGCGCACGCGGGCGCGGCCGGCGGCATCCGGCGGCAGCAGTGGCGGGCGCGGGTGCGTCTCGTCCAGCCACTCGATGATCGCCAGCGACTGCGTCAGCACCGCGCCCTCGTCGGTGACGAGCGACGGGACCAGCCCCTGCGGATTGAGCGCGAGGTAGTCGTCCTCGCGCTGCGCGCCGCGGCGCAGGTGGACGAACGCGCGCTCCGGCGCGAGGCCCTTCAGCGCGAGCGCGATCCGCACGCGATACGCGGCGGACGAGCGGAAGTAGTCGTAGAGCTTCACGGCCTCAGTGCCCGCTCGGCCGCCCGGAGGGCACTGAGCGCCCCCCTCGGGGGGGAAGCGAACGCAGTGAGCTTGGGGGGCGGTTCATCTCAGAAGAACGCCTGAATGCCGGTCTGCGCGCGCCCGAGGATCAGCGCGTGGATGTCGTGCGTGCCCTCGTAGGTGTTGACCGTCTCGAGGTTCAGCAGGTGGCGGATCACGTGGAACTCGTCGACGATGCCGTTGCCGCCGTGCATGTCGCGCGCCATCCGCGCGATCTCGAGCGCCTTGCCGCAGGAATTGCGCTTCATGATCGACGTGATCTCGGGCGCCGCCTTGCCTTCGTCCTTCATCCGCCCGAGGCGCAGGCAGCCCTGGAGCCCGAGCGTGATCTCCGTCTGCATGTCGGCCAGCTTCTTCTGGACCAGCTGGTTCGCGGCGAGCGGCCGCCCGAACTGCTTGCGGTCGAGCGTGTACCGGCGCGCCGCGTGCCAGCACGCTTCCGCGGCGCCCAGCGCCCCCCACGCGATGCCGTAGCGCGCGCTGTTGAGGCAGCCGAACGGGCCCTTGAGGCCCTCGACGTGCGGCAGCAGGTGGTCCTTCGGCACGTGCACGTCGTCCATCACGATCTCGCCCGTGATCGACGTGCGCAGGCTGAACTTGCCCTCGATCTTCGGCGCCGACAGACCGGGCATTCCCTTCTCGAGCACAAAGCCGCGGATCACGCCGTCGTCGGTCTTCGCCCACACGACGAAGACGTCCGCGATCGGCGAATTCGAGATCCACATCTTGCTGCCGACGAGCCGGTAGCCGCCCTGGGCCGCGTGCGCGCGCGTGATCATCGAGCCCGGGTCGGACCCGTGGTTGGGCTCGGTCAGCCCGAAGCAGCCGATCCACTCGCCGGTCGCGAGCTTCGGCAGGTACTTCTTCCGCTGCGCCTCGGTGCCGTAGGTGTAGATCGGGTGCATCACGAGCGAGCTCTGGACGCTCATCATCGAGCGATAACCGGAGTCGACACGCTCGACCTCGCGCGCGATCAGCCCGTAGCAGACGTAGTTGAGGCCCGCGCCGCCGTACTCGCCGGGAATGGTCGGCCCGAGCAGGCCCAGCGCGCCCATTTCCCGGAAAACCGCCGGATCCGACGTCTCGTTGCGGAACGACTCGGTGACCCGCGGCAGCAGCTTCTCCTGCGCGTAATCGTGCGCGGTGTCGCGCACCATGCGCTCTTCCTCGGTCAGCTGGTCGTCGAGGAGCAGCGGATCGTCCCAGACGAACTTCGCCTTGGACGCGGGATCGACTCGCTCGGGAGCGTTCATGGGGAACTCCGGGTCGCGGTGGGAGCGTCCCGCGCCTGCGGAACGGAGCGCGGGGATTCGGCAGGTCATTATCGCGCGGCGGCGCGCGGGATGCCAGTTCCCGCGGAACCTAGGTCTGGCGCAGCCGGAAGCGCTGCAGCTTCCCGGTTTCCGTGCGCGGCAGCGCGGCCCGGTACTCGACGGCCCGCGGATACTTGTACGGCGCGATGGAGCGCTTCACGAAATCCTGCAGCTCGCGCGTCATCGCGTCGCCGGCGGCGAACTCCGCTTTCAGCACGACGAACGCCTTGACGATCTGCCCGCGCTCCTCGTCGGCCACCCCGATGACCCCGCATTCGGCGACCGCCGGATGCAAGAGCAGCGCGCCCTCGACCTCGGGCCCGGCGATGTTGTAGCCGGCGCTGACGATCATGTCGTCGGCGCGCGCCTGGAACACGAAGTCGCCGTCGGCGTCGACGACGTAGGCATCGCCGGTGAAGTTCCATCCGCCCTGGACGTACGTCGCCTGCCGGTCGTCGGCGAGATAGCGGCAGCCGGTCGGCCCCTTGACCGCGAGCCTGCCGACCTCGCCCGGCCGCACCGGATTGCCGGCGTCGTCCATCACGCAGGCGCGGTAGCCCGGAATCGGCCGGCCGGTCGCGCCGGGCTTCGCGTGCGCCTCGTCGTGCGAGATGAAGATGTGCAGCATCTCGGTGGCGCCGATGCCGTCGATCATCTCGATGCCGGTCGCGTCCTTCCACAGGTTCCGCGTCGCGGCCGGCAGCGCTTCGCCGGCCGACACGCACTTCGCGAGCGACGACAGGTCGTGCCGGCGCGCCTCGGCCGCCATCGCGCGATAGGACGTCGGTGCCGTGAAGAGCACGTTGGCGCGGTGCAGGGCGACCGCCGGCAGCAGCACGTCGGGCGACGGCCGCTCGATGAGCAGCGTCGCGGCGCCGATCGACAGCGGAAACAGCAGCAGCCCGCCCAGGCCGAAGGTGAACGCGAGCGGCGGGCTGCCGGTGAAGAGCGCGTCGGGCGACGCGCGGAGCGTCGACCGCGGCCAGCAGTCGCACACCGCCAAGACGTCGCGATGGAAGTGCATCGTGCCCTTCGGCTTGCCGGTCGTGCCCGACGTGAACGCGATCAGCGCCGTGTCCTCGGCCGCCGTGTCGGCGTTGACGAACGTCGGCGCCTTGCGCGCCGCCAGCGCTTCGAGCCCGTGCCGATCGTCGGCGCCGAACAGGGCCACGGTCGCGAGCGACGGACAACCCGCGCGCGCAGCGTCGAGCTCCGCGGCGAGCCGCGCGTCGCAGAGCGCGTGCGAGACACGGGCCTTGGTCACGATGTCGGTCAGCTCCTTCGCGCGCAGCAGCGGCATCGTGCCCACCGCGATCGCGCCCGCCTTCATCACCGCGAACCAGCACGCCGCGTGCATCGGGCTGTTCGGCGCGCGCAGCAGCACGCGGTTGCCCGGAACGACGCCGAGGTCCTCGACCAGTACGCGCGCGATGCGGTTCGCGCGCCCGAGGAGGTCGGCATAGGTCCAGCGCAGGCCGCCCGGCGCGACGATCGCCGTGCGCGCGCCCCACCCGCGCTCGACCGCGCGGTCGAGCAGCGCCGTCGCGCAGTTCAATCGCTGCGGATACCGGAGCTCGGGCAGCTCGAAGAGGAATTCGGGCCACGCGTCGCGCGGCGGCAGGTTGTCCTCCGCGAAGGTGTCGACATGCGCCGTATACCTCATTTGGGCATTTCTCGGGGTGCGCGCAGCAGCTCGCGCGCGATGACGAGCTTCTGCACCTCGGTCGCGCCTTCGTAGATCCGCAGCGCCCGGATCTCCCGGTACAGCCGCTCGACCACCTGGCCGCGCGTCACGCCGAGGCCGCCGAAGAGCTGCACCGCGGCGTCGATCACCTGCTGCGCGGATTCGGTCGCCGTCATCTTCGCCATCGCGGCTTCCTTCGTCGTCGGCGCGCGCCTGACGTCGCGCAGCCACGCGGCGCGGTAGGTGAGCAGCGCCGCCGCATCGATCGCGGTCGCCATGTCGCCGAGCTTCGCCTGCGTCAGCTGCAGGTCCGCGAGCGTCGCGCCGAACATCCGGCGCTCGCGCGCCCGGCCGAGCGCCTCGTCCAGCGCGCGCCGCGCGAACCCGAGCGCGGCCGCCGCGACCGACGCGCGGAAGATGTCGAGCGTGCGCATCGCGAGCTTGAAGCCCTCGCCCGCGCCGCCGAGCAGGGCGTCGGACCCGACGCGGCAGCCGGCAAGCTCGACGCGCGCGAGCGGGTGCGGCGCGATCACCTCGATGCGCTCGACAATCGCGAGCCCGGGCGCCTGCGCCGGGACCAGGAACGCGGAGATCCCGCGCGTGCCGTCTTCGTCGCCGGTGCGCGCGAACACGCAATAGAAATCCGCGATCCCGCCGTTCGAGATCCACGTCTTGCAGCCGTCGAGCACCCAGCCGTCGCCGTCGCGCCGCGCGCGCGTCGTCATCGCGGCAACGTCCGATCCCGCGTCCGGTTCGGACAGCGCGAACGCGGCGATCGCCGTCCCCTGCGCCACCGCGGGGAGCCAGCGCGCCTTCTGCGCGTCGCTGCCGGCGAGCGTGATCGCCCCGCTGCCCAGCCCCTGCATCGCGAACGCGAAATCGGCGAGGCCGTCGTGGTACGCCAGCGTTTCGCGGGCGACGCACAGCGCGCGCGAGTCGACCGCGGCGAGCGCTCCGCCGTAAGCAGCGGGGACGCAGTGGCGCAGCCAGCCGGCCGCACCCAGCGCGCGCACGAGGGCGCGACAGCGGGCGTCGACATCGGCGACGTCGTGCGGGACCGGCGTCCGCGCCACCCAGGCGTCGAGGTCCGTCGCCAGCGCGCGGTGCCCCTCGTCGAAGAACGGCCAGTCGAGGTGCGAGCGGTCCACCTCAACGCCCGCGTTCCTGTCCGGCTGAAGCCGGACCCGCGACGGCCGGCCCCACGACGGCCGGACCCACGGCCCGAGTCCCAGGGCGGCCCACCTCAGTTGCCCTCGAACTTCGGCGCCCGCTTCGCGGCGAAGGCTTCGAACGCGCGGCGGAAGTCCGCGGTCTGCATGCAGATCGCCTGCGCCTGGGCCTCCGCTTCGATCGCGGCATCGAGATCCATCGCCCACTCCTGGTGGAGCAGCGTCTTGGTCATCGCGTGCGCGAACGTCGGGCCGTCGGCGAGCGAGCGTGCGAGCGCCCGCGCCTCCCCGGCCAGCGCGTCGGACGCGACGACCCGGCTGAAGAACCCCCACGCCGCGCCCTCTTCCGCCGTCATGGCCCGGCCGGTGTAAAGAAGCTCCGCGGCGCGGCCCTGCCCGATCATCCGCGGGAGCAGCGTGCACGCGCCCATGTCGCAGCCGGCGAGGCCGACGCGCGCGAACAGGAACGCGGTGCGCGCCGCCGGCGTGCCGAGCCGGAAGTCGGCGGCGAGCGCAACCATCGCGCCCGCGCCCGCGCACACGCCGTCGACCGCCGCGACGATGGTCTGCGGACAGTGCCGCATCGCCTTGACGAGATCGCCGGTCATCCGCGTGAACGCGAGGAGCTCGGGCGTCGTCATCCGCGTGAGGGGGCCGATGATCTCGTGCACGTCGCCCCCCGAGCAGAAGTTGCCGCCCGCGCCGCCGATCACGATCGCCTTGATGTCGCTCGCGTAGACGAGGGCGCGGAACAGGTCGCGCAGCTCGGCGTACGAGTCGAACGTCAGCGGGTTCTTCCGGTCGGGGCGGTCGAGCGTGATCGTCGCCACCTTGCCGTCGTCGTCCGCCTGCCAGCGGAAGTGCGCGGCCGGGTAGTCGCGCAGCGGCCGCAGGTGGTGCGCCATGCTCATGCCCGCCACCGGTGCGCGGGGCCGCCTTCATGCGGCTCGTGACGAGGCGCCTCGCCGCGTCCGGTTGACGCCGGACCCGCGATCGATGCTCGACGCGCTGCACTTGTTCCCGCGGTTGACGCAGGCTGTCGCATGACCGGACTCCTCGTGCCTGGTGCGGCACCGTCGACCGCGGCCCACCCGCCTCCGCGAGCGTTCGCGCGGAGGCGTGCCGTCCGGACATCTTAGACCGCGAGCCGGGGCCGTCAAGAGGCGCGGCCGCCGCAATCCGTTGTTCTGCCTAGGCCATCCGCGCAATTCCGCGCAGGCAACGGCGTCGCTACCCTCGCTCTCCGAATCCGAAGATCGAGGGACGCCTCCCGTGGCGATGCGTCTGCGCTCCGACCCTTGCACCGCCCGCAGAACGGCGGCCTTCACGCTCGTCGAGGTCCTGGTCGCGGTTGCGATCGCCCTGACGCTCGTCCTGGCGGTCGCGCCGTCGTTCCGCGACGGGCTCGCCGCGTACCAGCTGGCCAACCACGCGAAGCAGCTCGCCGAGAGCATGACCCAGGCGCGCACCGAAGCGATCAGGCGCGGGCTTCGCGTCAACCTCTGCAAGTCGCCGGACCGGCGGCGGTGCGCCGACCGCGGCGACTGGAGCGCCGGCTATCTCGTGCACGTCGATGCCAACCGCGACGGGCAGGTCGACGACGGCGAGCCCGCGCTCGCGATCGTCGGTCCCGCGCCCCCGGGCATCACCGTGCAGGCCAACCGGCCGCTCGACGAGTACGTGTCCTACACGAGCGTCGGGCACGCGCGCATGCTGAACGGCGCGCTGCAGATGGGCACGTTCACCGTCTGCAGAAGCGGCCAGGACGCGCTGCAGGTGGTGCTCGCCGGCAGCGGCCGCGTGCGCGTGGCGAAGTCCGGCGCCCGATGTCCCTGACGACGCGCGAACGCGCCGCGCGCCGCGTTCACGCGACCGGATTTGCGCACGCATTTACTGCCGCGCGCGACCCGGAAAATGCCAATGTCATGACGGCGCGGTTTCACTCTGAAAAATCGGGCGGCCGTCCGTTCTCGCGCAGGGCCCGTTAGTCGGGATGGTTTGCGGCGCGCCGCCCGGCAAACTACGATACCCAGGACGGCCAAAGGAATCCCTCGATGATTGACCACTCACGCAAGCGCCCCCGTATCGCCGGATTCACGATGATCGAGGTCATGATCACGGTGGCCATCGTCGCGATCCTCGCCGCGATCGTGCTTCCCAGCTACACCGAGTACGTGACGCGAAGCAAGCTCGTCGAGGCGAAGGCCGGCCTTGCGGACATGCGCACGCGCCTCGAGCAGCATTTCCTCGACAACCGGAAGTTCCCGACGGAGTGCGTCGCGCCCGCGTCCGGAGCGGCCGGAGCGGGAAAGATCTACCTGCCGGCATCGACGAAGAACTTCGGCTTCACCTGCGCGCTGGCCGACTCGACTTACACGGTCACCGCCACCGGAGTCGGCAGCATGGCCAACTTCCAGTTCACGATCGACCAGGCCAACACGCGGGCGACGACCAACCTGCCATCCGGGTGGTCGGGCAAGGGCAGCGCGTGCTGGGTCAGCCGGAAGAACGGAGACTGCGGATGATCACCGGACGCGCGAAGCCGCCGGGCTTCACGCTGATCGAGCTGATGGTGGGGCTCGCGATCCTCGCGCTGCTGCTCCTGCTGGGCGTGCCGTCGTTCACGACGTTCATGCGCAACAGCGAGATCCGCTCGACCGCCGAATCCACGATCAACGGGCTTCGCACGGCGAGCGCCGAGGCGGCGAACCGCAACGCCCGCGTCGCGTTCACGCTGGCCGGCAGCGGCGACGCCGGCTGGACGATCAATCTCGTCAAGGACCCGGCCACCATGGAGCTCGAGGAGCCGCCCCTCCAGAGGTTCGTGAGCAAGGAAGCGGGACGCACGACGAAGGTGACGACGACGCCCGGGGGCAAGCTCCAGGTCACGTTCAACGGGCTCGGCCGCATCGAGAACCAGGGAACCGCCGACCACCTGCAGCAGATCGACATCGCCTCGACCGTCAGCGGCGACGCCCGCCCGCTGCGCATCATCGTCGACGACCCGAGCCCGCCGACCGCCGGCAAGCCGCGCGGGCTCCGGCTGTGCGACCCCGATCCCGCGCTGTTGAATCTGACGCCTCCCGACCCGAGGGCCTGTTGAAATGAAGCTCCGCGCGCAGGCAGCCCGTTCCCTTCCGGCCCGGCAGGCCGGCAGCTATCTGCTCGAGGCGCTGATCGCGATGCTCATCTTCGCGTTCGGCGTCCTGGGCCTCATCGGCCTGCTCGGCAGCTCGCTCCGCGTCACCAACGACGCCCGGTACCGGTCGGAAGCGGCCAACCTCGCGAGCGCGATGATCGCCGACATGTGGATGATGACGGCGGAACAGATGGACGCGCAGTTCGCCGCCGACGGCACGAAGCTCAAGGCGTGGCAGGCGAAGGCGGAGGCCCTGCTGCCGTCGGCCGCTGCCAATCCGCCGACGGTCGAGCTGACGCCGGGGCTGTCGTCCGAGAGCCGGGACGTCGTGGTCACGGTCTTCTGGCAGATGCCGGGCGACAAGGAGCTCCACCAGCACCTGATGACGGCGCAGATCGGCAGGAATCCGAAGGTGCCATGAACGCCTCCCTGCACAACTTGCGTCCGGCCGAGCGCGGCATCGGCCTGATCGAGATCCTGGTCAGCATCGTCATCGCGATGCTGCTCGTGCTCGTCATCTACCAGGTCTACGAGGTCACCGAAGGCCAGAAGCGCACGATCACCGCCGGCAGCGACGCCCAGCAGAACGCGAGCTACGGACTGTACGTGCTGGCCCGCGATCTCTCGCAGGCGGGCAGCGGCATCGCATCGGCGGCGGCCAGCCTCGAACGCTGCGCGCTGTTGCGCCCGATTCCGGTCCTCATCACCGCCGGGGCCAGCGCCAACGACCCCGACTCGGTTACGGTGCTCTACGGCGGCTCGAGCTCGCTCGCGACGCCGGTCCAGTTCAAGCAGACGGCAACGACCGCCCAGCCCTATGTGGTGCCGGGCCCGGTCGGGTTCAGCCCGAACGACGTGATCGTGGCCGTCCAGGGCGCGAACTGCACGCTGTCGACCATCAACGCGAACGGGGTCGCCGTCGACGGCACGACCGGCTTTGCGACGCTCGCGCATACGCCGATCGCCGGCAGCAATGCCGCGACCTACGCCGCGGTCAACGCCTCGCTGGTGAATCTGGGGCAGCCGGCGTCGATGGGGCGCATCGTCTACACGGTCGACCCGGCGGCGCGCGCGCTGCGCACGCAGAAGCGGCTGCCGACCGACGACCCGGTGAACCCGCTCGTCAGCGACGTCGTCAACCTGAAGGCGCAGTACGGCCTCGACAACAATTGCGACGGAACGTTGACATGGCAGGCAGCGACGGGGGCATGGTCATCCGACAATGTTCCAAAACTACCACTGGCATCGCCGGTCCCCTGCGTTGCACCAGCACCGCCGGCGTTGCAGCAGATCCGCGCGGTGCGTGTCGCGATCGTCACTCGAAGCGCGCAATTGGAGTTCGACCGCGATACTCGCCAGTGCAGAGCCCTCACTCCGGGGCCGCTCAAGATGCTCGACGACACGGTGTCGATGACACTGTTCGATGACGAGAAGTGCTACCGCTACAAGGTGCTCGAGACGATGGTCCCGCTCCGCAACGCGCTCTGGAACGCGCCATGAAGCTCGACTGCCCGCGCGCCGTCGACGCGCGTCGCCGCGGCCGTTTCGCGCACGCGCAGCGCGGCGTCGTGCTGTTCATCGCGCTCCTCGTCATGGTGGCGTTGAGCCTCGCGGGGATCGCGCTGATACGCTCGGCCGACACCGCGACGATCGTCGCCGGCAACCTCGCCTTCAAGCAGGCCGCCGCGTCCGCCGTCGATCGCAGCATCGAACAGGCGATCGAGGCGCTGTTCAACCCCCTGCCGGGCTCCGCGGTTTCGAACCCCGTCATCGCCGACAAGCAGGGCGACGTCAGGGCCCAGAACTACTTCGCCAGTGTCCGGACGAAGAACGGGAGCATCCCCGAGATCCCGGACGAGCTGCAGTCGACGAGCGCGTTTGCCGGCGCCGGCCTCAACACCGGCCTGATTCCGGTCGACGCCGCCGGCAACAAGAGCTATTACGTCATCGAGCGGATGTGCGCCAGCCCGGGTCCCGCCCTCGCCGCCAACTGCAATCTGGCGAGCGCCTCACTCGGCGCCGACGCCGGAACGCAGCACTACGAGGGCCTGGTGCGCACCGGCGACGCCTACTACCGCGTCACGGTCCGCGTCGAGGGCCCGCGAAACACCGTTGCGTATGCGCAGGCGATTCTCAGATAGCGCGCGCGTCGCAGGAGCCCCGCCATGAACCCGCCCCGTCCGTCCACCTTCGTGAAGCGCGTCGCCGCCATCGCGGCAGCCGCGCTTCTGGCACTGCCGACGGGCGTGCACGCAGCCCGGACGGCGTTGGCCGAAAAGCCGCTGCAGTCGCTGAACCGCGTCAAGCCGAACATCATGTTCACGGTCGACGACTCGGGAAGCATGCGGTTCGAGTTCCTGCCCGACTACACGGCGGAGGGGCCGCCGCCGCTGAACGGCGGCGTCTACTACTGCCGCGACCGCCGCAACTGCGGCGGCATCGTCGATCCCCTTAACGGCCCGTCGTGGGCCATCGACGTGGCCGATCCGCCGATCCGCAGCAGCGCGTACAACAGGCTGTTCTACGACCCGTCGATCGCCTACAACCCGGGCAAGAGGGCCGACAGCAGCGACCTGCCGTGCGAAGGCGGCAATGCGGCGTGCTCGGGTCCGTGGACCGCCGTCTACGTCGACGGCTTCGCCGGCTACCCGGGCGGCAACAGCGGCGGAACGATCAATCTCACCAACGGCTATCCGGACACGGTGTGGTGCAACACGCTGTCCGGCACGCCCACCGACTCGGAGAAGGCCACTGCATTCACCGACGGCTCCCGATGCCGCCTCAACGGCCGCGCCTATGCAGCGTCGACGTTCAGCGTCGGCGTGGAAACGTGGACGGCGCCCTCCGTCGCCGCCGGGTACAACTATCCCAACGCGATCAATCCGGCAACGGGTGGCACCACCGAGTGCAGCAGCACACCCGCTTGCGTCTTCAACATTCCGGCGACCGTCAACGGGAATCCGTACTTCTACACCGCGTCGAAGGTCCAGTTCTGCCAGAACAGGGACGCGGCCGGGTTCGGGGTCCCGCCCTGCAGCGACCGCTGGGACGAGACGACGAACCGGTACGTCCGCTACGGCACCGACGCAACTAAGGCGTTCGACCCCGCGGCGTTCACGCGGGTCGACATCGTGCCCACGCGCTCGGTATACCCGAGCGGCCGCACGTACGCGCAGGAGATGGCCAACTTCGCGAAGTGGTATGCGTTCCATCGCAACCGGATCCTGGCGATGAAGACGGCCGGAGGCGTCGCATTTTCCGCGCTCACCGACGAAAACGCGCGCGTCGGGCTCCACACGCTGCGCTTCGGCTGGGATTTCGGCTATGGCTCGTACATCCCGAACGGCAACCTGAACGGCAACGCGTTCCTCAACGTCGCCGACTTCAACATCGCGAACAAGACGACCTGGTTCAACACTTTCTACGGGATCAAGGTCGGCGGCGGCACGCCGCTGCCGGACGCCCTCTACCGGATCGGCGAGTACTTCTCGAATTCCGGCAGCTCCGGCCTGCCGAACGCGGTCGACCCGCTCGATCCGGTCACCGGCCGGTGCCAGCAGAATTACCATTTGCTGTCGACCGACGGCTACTGGAACCTGCCACTCAGCAACGCCAATGTCGGCGACCGGGACCGCACCGTGCCCGGAACCCTGCCGGGACCGGTGCCGGACATGACGCCGGGCAGCCCGTTTCCCCGGCCGTACTACGAGGGACCGCCGTCGAGCAACAACAGCCTCGCGGACCTGGCCATGTACTACTGGGTCCGCGACATCCGACCCGGGCTCCCCGACAACGTCAAGGACACGATTGCGCCGTGGCAGCACGTGACTCTCTACAGCCTCGCGATCGGCGCCCAAGGGAATGTCGTCTACCCGACCGGCATCGACGCGATCGCCGCGGGGCAGGCGGACTGGCCCGAACCGAAGGGAATCGAGCGGGCGGATTCCATCGACGACCTCTGGCACGCGGCCGTCAACGCCCGCGGCCGGTTCTTCAACCCGTCGAACTCGCAGCAGCTCGGCGAGAGCATCGTCGCGGCGCTGGCCGATTTCACGGCGCAGTCGGGCACCGGCACGGCCGTCGGGATCGCCGCAGCGCAGTTCTCCTCCACCCGGAGATACGGCTACCGGACGAGCTACGAGACGGGATCGTGGGGGGATGTCAAGAAGTACTTGCTGGACCCCGCCACCGGCGCCCTTCCGGTCAAGGTGGACGGCAATCCGCTGAACGATCCGCTGTGGTCGGCCGCGACGCAGCTCGACGCCCAGGTCCTGGGGACCGGCTGGGACACCAACCGACGGATCGTGACGATCAACGACGAATCGAACGTCCCGGTGGCGTTCCGCAGCGCCGAGGCTCTTTCCGCGAACCAGCGCAACGCGCTCAACGGCGGGTGGGCGGCGGTGACGCCGACGCCGACGGCCCAGGCCGTGCTCGATTACCTGCGCGGCGACCGCTCGAACGAGGGCGACGGCACGGCGAACTTCCGCGTCCGGACGCACATGCTGGGCGACATCGTCTACTCCGGCGCCGTTCCGGTGGGCGCGCCCGCCCAGCCCTACGACGAGACGGGCAATCCCGGCTACCCGGCCTTCGCCGCGGCGAAGAGCACGCGCACGCCGATGGTGTACGTCGGCGCCAACGACGGCATGCTGCACGCGTTGGTCGACTCGAGCACGATCGACGGGGGCAAGGAAGCTTGGGCGTACATTCCCAAGGCGCTCTTCAGCGCCACCAATCCGAACGATCCGAGCGACGCCAACCCGCGCGCGTTCCAGCTCGGTGCGCTGAGCTACCGCCGCGGTGGCATTCCGCTGTTCCAGTCCAGGTTCTACGTGAACGCGACGCCGCGCGTGTGGGACATCGATTTCGCCAACACCAACACGAGCACGCCGCCGAAGACCGGCAACGACTGGCACACGGTTCTCGTGGGAGGCCTCGGTGCCGGCGGCCGTGCGGTCTACGCGCTCGATGTCACGACGCCGGTTTCGCTGGCCGAGAGCGAAGCCGACATCGTCGGCTCGCAACGCGTGCTCTGGGAATTCACCGACGCCAATCTCGGCTATGTCTACGACGCGCCGACGCTCGTGAAGACGTACCGCTACGGCTGGGTTGCGCTTGTCGCATCCGGGTACAACAACCCCGGTGGCAAGGGCATCC
>Ga0209253_10004009_pt1 | contig 12870 bp, 15 predicted proteins | sample FrelakmetBRP12BR_FD_187145 | JGI IMG/M metagenome (GOLD analysis project Ga0209253, IMG submission 187145) | Freshwater lake sediment microbial communities from the University of Notre Dame, USA, for methane emissions studies - BRP12 BR (SPAdes)... | ecosystem: Environmental > Aquatic >...
ATCCTGAAGGTTGAATTGTATTTCGCAAACTGGATGGATGCCATGGATTCCCTCTGGGTTCCCGGGTCAATATCAGTTAAGGATAAAATTCACAACATTGACTGAAAATTTGCCGCAAGAAAGCGCATAAGGCGCAAATTAGGAACGGGATACTTTGTGCTTTTTGTGCATCTTTGCGGCCAACAGATTCTTGAATGTTTCGACAGATCTGGTTCCTGCTTCTCCGGGTCAGGTCGTTCCGTTACTGTGCCTTGACCACGTAGTCCTTGAAGCTCTCCCGGGTGTACACGCCCGGCGCCGCGTGGTCGCCAGTCGGAAATAGGAAGTCGACCCCCCGGACGCCCGGCGCTTCGGTAAGCGAGTAGGTCGTTGCGGCCAGGTAGTTCTGCGCCCCCGACGTTCCCATGCGCTGCGTCAGATACTCGGAATTGACGATCTCAATATGGGCGATGCCTTCCGCGACGCTCTGCAGGCGTATCCTCGGCGGCTCAAGCGGAATACCGGCACTTTGGGCATTCGAGGATTCAGCCTCAAAGGTAACCTTGTTGAGGGCAATGATCACCTTGTTGATGTCGTCCCTGATGCTCTTTATCTTGCTGCCGCACACCAGCAGATCCTTTCCCGTGCCGGTATCATACTCGACATACCACGTATGGTCCCGGTTGAGGACGGTGAGATCGTTCTTCTTCAGAGCAATGGTGCCCGCGATAAGCGCTGCGAGCACCACGGCGCCCAGCAGGGAGATCATGATGATCTTCTTATCCATGGTTATTGATCCTCTTTCGTCATCATATCACAGCAGCTGCATCTGCCATTTCGCTTCGTTCCGTTCCCTGTCCACGAAGGTCCTGACCTTCCCGTATTCGCCGTCGTAACCGGGAACGATGCGGACATTCCCGGCACGCATGCGGGCGACGGCCTCGCGGAGCAACGGCGACCCGGCGCGTTCGATAACATCGAGCGGCGAGTTCATAAGGATGGAATGCTCGTTCCCGAGCTGCTCCAGGAGCGCGTGATATGCTTTGGCCACTTTTTTGCTGCTTGCTCCCACCTTCAGTGTTTCGGCAATAAGCTCCTGCAAGGGGATGAGGGAATGAAAGATCGGAGCGCTGTCCGGGCGGTACCCCTCCACCCGGTCGGCAAGCTTATCGACACGGTGCATCACGCCGACGGTAACCTTCTTGAGGCAGAGCGGGCAGGTCTCGCCGTGCTGCCGCGTCTCCGCAGGAGAAAGACTGACGCCGCAGGCCTTGTGGCCGTCGAAATGGTACTTCCCCTCTTCCGGAAAAAACTCGACGGTCCCGACAAACCCTTTTCGTGTTTTTATTGCGTCCTTGATCGGGCCGTAGGCGATCTCCGCATCGAAGATCGTGGCCTCGCGCCCGATCTTTGAGGGAGAGTGGGCATCGGAATTGGAAATGAGCGTAATGCGGTCGAGGGCCGAGAGCCTCCAGTTCATAGGCGGGTCGGAGGAGAGGCCGGTCTCGATGGCGAGGATGTGCGGCGTCAGCTCCTCGAAACATTCCTCCAGCGAATCGAAACCCGAGGCCGATCCGAAGACGGAAAAATGCGGCGTCCACGCATGGGCAGGGATGAACAAGGCATCAGGCGACACGTCCAACACGATCCGAAGAAGCTCTTTCGCGTCGAGCCCAAGGATCGGCCTGCCGTCGGAGGAAAGTTTGCCGATCGACCCGAGCGCCGCGTTGATCCTGCCTGCAGCGTTGAAGTCAGGCGCCAGAACGAGGGCATGGACCTTCCGCGTCCTGCCATTCTTACTGTAGATGCAGCTGATCTCGGCGGAGAGGAGAAAGGAAACCTCGGCCTTGCAGGAGCCGGGGACGTCGGTGGCGGGGAATTCCTTGTTGAGCGTGAATAGCCCGTTCCCGGTGGGTTCGAGCTTCTCCCCCAGTTCCTGGAACCATTGAGGATGGGTGAAATCGCCGGTGCCGATGACCCTGATGCCCTTGAGCTGAGCCCACTTCCCGACGCCTTCGGGCGACATGTCCTTGCTGGTTGCGCGGGAGTAGCGGGAATGGATGTGGAGGTCGGTGAGGAAACGCATGGTTGGGATTATAGCATTAACGGGAGGCCGGATAAACAGAATTTGCGGTCAGAAATCGAGAGGGCTTTGGTATCATTGAGTACATTATTCGACACACTATGGGTCCTGATCACGTGACACACGTGACCAGGACACACCACAACGTTTCTACTTGCATAATATATAAATACTTATATAATGTGAATATCCATGAAACCGCTCAACTTCATAGGCTCAAGCTTGGACGACCTCCGGAATTTCCCTGACGAAGCTCGAAAAGCAGCGGGCTTTGAATTGTACTCCGTTCAATGCGGGCTTGAACCGAACGATTGGAAACCCATGCCCAGCATAGGCCGCAGGGTCAAGGAGATCCGTATCCATGTCCTGCGAGAATGGCGCATTATTTACGTGGCGAAGTTCGGGGACGTGGTACATGTGCTCCATTCGTTTCAAAAGAAGAGCTAAAAAACAAGTCAACACGATATTGAATTAGCTGGCAAACGATTCAGACAGATTGGAGGGTAATTTTATGAAGGAACCTATTATCAAATCTTCCGGCAACGTATTTCTCGATCTGGGCTTTCCTCCTGAGGAGGCCGCAATTCTCCAGATGCGTTCTGAGATCATGGCTGATCTCCGGAAGTTCATCAAGAACAAGAAATTAACACAGGCAAAAGCAGCAGAGATCCTTGGCGTCAGCCAGTCCCGCATCTCCGATCTCATAAGAGGCAAATGGGAGAAATTCAGCTTGGAGATGCTTATCGCTCTCGCAACAAAGGCGGGAATGCGTATCAGCCTTAAACGGGCCGCGTAGAAATCAACTAACCAACTAAACGGAACCTATAGGGTCATATCTTTCTTCTTGCGTTTCGGCACAACTGTACGTAGCAAGATTTGACCCATGTACTTGTAAGCACGAGAGATTCATAGTCAATATGTCATTCCCTTTAGGAGGGTTTCTGTATGCAAAAATTGTATTATGTATCCCTATTGGTGGCCATACTATCATTTTCAAGTTGGAACGTTGCTGAATGTGCCAGCGCCATGATCGCGGGGAGTTGCAACAACACCACGAGCGGGTTTTGCAACGAATTTACGGGATACTCCTACAAAGCCGCGAATGTGGAGAAATCCTGTAAAAGACAAAAGATGACGTTCCTCGCAGGCGCCTGCCCGACCGAGGGGCGCGTGGGCTCTTGCCTCATATACAAAGGCAAAAACAACGAATCCTACTATCGTTACTACACTAGTTTTCCGGGTTTTGGCGTCAAACCAAAAGGTGGGGTTGCCGCGGAGGCCGAAAAACAATGCACCAAAATGAAAGGTGTGTGGATCCCGAACTGAGTCAGGTGGTCGGGTAGAGACCTCTGGACTACCTACGAGGGATTCCGCCAGACCGACTGGCAGAAGGTGGCCGAGCAGATCGGCAGGTGACGGCAGGAATCGCAACAGCTATAAGGAGCTCTGCATATGGCAAAGATCGGTATATTGACCTGTTCAAACGCTACTCAGGACCTCGGATGTTCCTCGGTGAGCTGCCTCGCTGACCTTCGGAAGCGAAAAGGAACATTCGCCGAATACCCTGAGAATGAAAAGCTCACCCTGGCCGGCATCATAAATTGCCCTGGCTGTCCGACGCTTACCGGTCCGGACAAGTTGATCGGCAGGATCCGCGCGTTGACCGATTTCGGTGTTGATACGATCCATTTCGCGTATTGCGTGAAGGCGCTCTGCCCGTTCAAAGAAAAATACAAGGACGCGCTCGAAGAAGCATTTCCCGACATCAAGATCGTGATCGGCACTCACGAAGAGCACGTTACGCCGGAAGAATTCCGCCGACGCGTTAAGAAACTCTTCCGACAACCACGAAAGACCATGGTTGATATCATTTTGAACAAGGACGAGTAACGCTAATAATATAATCGGATGGTCACGGTAAATGAATTCCGCTGGCCTCGTCGTTCAGGAAACCTGCAAACGTGATCAACACAAAAAGCGTTCCTGCCAAACACCGGCCAAAAGGGCTTACCGTCCTGTACGAAGACCAGGAGATCATCGTCATCGACAAGCCTGTCGGTCTTCTGACCATGGGGACCGAACGGGACAGGTCCCGGACCGCCCAGGCCATCCTGAATGACTATGTCCGCAAGGGGAACGCCAGGTCCCGGAACCAGGTGTTCATTGTCCATAGATTGGACAGGGACACCTCGGGCATCCTTATCTTTGCCAAAAGCGAACAGGCCAAACGGTACCTGCAGGCTGACTGGACAAATACAGAAAAAAGGTATCTGACCATTGTGTACGGACGTCTGACCCCAACCGAAGGGACCATCAGCAGTTATCTTGTTGAGAACAGCGCATTGACCGTCTATTCCACGCCTGATGCTTCGAAGGGAAAGCTAGCTCATTCAGCATACAGAACACTTAAAGAAGCACGAGGGTTCAGCCTGCTGGAAATAGACCTGCTCACTGGCAGAAAGCATCAGATACGCGTCCATCTATCGGATAAAGGACATCCGGTCGTTGGTGATAAAAAGTACGGGAAAGAAGGCGACGGCAGCAGGTGGCTGGCACTGCACGCGTATTCCATAGCATTTACCCATCCTGCTACCGGTAAGCGGCTTTTTTTTGAAACGGAAATTCCGGAGCATTTTTCCCGGTTGATCGGGAACTTCAAGCCGGCTTCCTCAGCCGCCAAGGAACCACTTCACAAAGAACACCGCTAGAGGAGGCCAAAATGTTCGCAGGTCACGTAGGTGCAGCATTGGCCATAGGCCGCTCGGATCGACGCATCAATGTCGGCGTCTTCATCTTTGCCGCTGTCCTTATTGACTTCCTGCTCTGGCTCTTTGTACTTCTCGGATGGGAGTCCGTGACCATCCCCGCCAATTTTGCCAGCACCCATCAGCCGGAATTCGTCTTCCCCTACTCCCATGGTCTGCTGGCCAACATAGCATGGTCGGCACTGGCAGGCATAACATTCTACCTTCTCTATCCGCGCCTGGCCGAGGCAAAGTTCCGCGCCGCGTCCCTCGTCGCCGCAGCGGTCTTCTCCCATTGGCTTCTCGATGCACTCGTTCATGTTCCCGGGCTGCCGGTCGCGGGCACAGGTTTCGTTAAAGTGGGGCTCGGGCTATGGCAAAGCATGCCGGTTGCACTTTTGGTCGAAGCGATCATCGCCGCAGCTGGTCTTTACCTTTTCCTGTCCGGAGCCGGTCTTTCGCGAGCAAAAAAACTCGGTTTTACAGTGCTGTGTCTTGTTGTTCTCGTCTTCACCATAGTTGGAATGACCGTCGCACCGCCTCCGCCTTCCATAAACGCCATGGCGGTGTCCTCATTGATCACGATCGTCATTGTCTGCACGCTCGCCGGCTGGCTCGGGAGGCGTCCCACGTAAAAGGCATACCTGACGCGTCTTTCAGGCGGCAGTCACCGTAGCAGCCCATACTCGTACTTAGCCCTTCTTCCCTCTTTATTTCCTGTTCCCGAATGTGTTAGTATACCGCCACTACATCATGCTGCAAAACTCGACAAAAGAGCTGTCCGGGTATACATCACCGGCTTCGGAACAACCTCTGAAAAAAGGCATTTCTGCCTTCCTTTCACAGGGACCGTTGCACATCGATCACCCGTCGCTGATCCATTTCAGCTCTACGCCGCTCTTCCTGCTCGAGAGGTCTCCCGATAAATACGCCCATCTTTTGAAGAACAAGGACGCGGTGCAGGTCGGCCCGATCGTCAATTACTTTATCGGCAATTCAGGCCATGTCGCCTATCTGGGCGGAGAGGTGGTCAAGAATCTCTACCTCCGGGGACGGAAAAGCTATAAAACAATAAACATCCTGGCCCTATTGACCTCCGCCGATATCGACAAGTACTCATGCATCATGAACAATATCATCTCCGCCAATGACGGCGCGTTCTCGCTGGGATTGAAATACCAGGTAAAGAAGAACCGCTGTGAGGGATGCTTCAAGGAGATCGCCCTTGCCCGTTATGTCATCGAACCTCGGCTGGAGGGCCCCGAAAAACTGCTCTATCCGTTCAGACCCTCGTCCATCGAACTGGACCTCACGACCCAGCAGATGTTTTCCGATGCCTTTGGGATCGAAGTGAGGACGTAAGATTGATCCAGCGTTGCACGTCGCCGTCACTACTCCCCTGGAAGCATGATTACAGTCGCCAATCCCTGGAGGTCTTATGAATCGTTCCCTTTTCTCATTCCTTCTCTCCCTTGTCTTAATATGCGCGCTAGCCTCTGCCGGCCGCGCCGATGAGCAGAAAAAGCAGGCTGTCTGCAGTGTATGCAATATGAAGATCAGCCAGGAGGGAAATAATTTCTCAGTGGTACTGCCGAATGTATCGGGAATGGGTCCCTCGTCCTTCTGCGACATCGGCTGTGCCGTCCGGTCGAGAAACGATGAATGCGCAACCCGTCAGATGACCTTCGACAGCAACGCCATCGTCTATGATCTCGCGACCGGAGAGGCGGTCCCCGCCGAGAAGGCATTCTTCGCCTTCAAGTCGAGCTTCAGGACCCCCATGGGTTACGGCATCGTGGCGTTCAAGGACAAAGTGCAGGCGGAAAAGTTCGCCGTGGAACACGGCAAGGTGAAAGTGGTCAGGTGGTTCGAACTGGTGGATATGAAGCTGTAGCTACGATCATCGCGAACGTAAGAAGGTAAGAACGGAAGAGGGTAAGCAAGGACAATCTCCTTTCCTCTTAACTTCCTACCTTCTTACCTTCCTACCCTCTAGCCTCCTTCTTCTCTAATATGCTTTTCACCCGCTTCAGCCGGTAGAACGCTTCCCGCTCCCGCTCGCCGATGTACTGACCGATGGTCCTGATCTGGTGTTTAATGCCCGGAAGGACCATCTCCTCAAGGACCTTGATCCTCCGCGTGGTCCGTATGATCTCCTCCCCCAGCCGCTTCAGTTTGCTCTCGTACTCGGCAATGGTCAGCATCGACTCAAGAAGCTTCTCGAACAGGTTGATGCTGTCCTCGAGATGGGGCGTTGTCCCGTACTCGTTGTACCCCCGCTTGTCCGGCTCCCGGACCGGAGTGTCGTGGTAGGCAATGTCCTTATACCGGAGGCCCCAGATGCTCTTTTCCTGCACCTCGATGCCGAAGTCCCTTTCCGTCGCTTCGGTCAGGGACTCGATGGCGTCCCTTCCTTCCCGTCCCAGGGAGAGGGCAAGTTCGCGGATCGCCTTTCCATAAGATTTTTTTATTTCCTCCCGTGAGCGCAGGAACGGCAGCGTGGTGGACAGGAACTCCTTGATCAGGGCCTGTTTCCGGGCCTTGAGGATGCCGATGCTGTTGATGATGGATTTTGATTTATCCTTCAGCATCAGCAGGTTGGTTCGAGTAGGATGGATCATATCGCTCCGCTCAATTCAAGGTTCAAGGTTTCAGGTTCAAGGCTAGAATCTCCTGCCGTCCCGTTGAACATCGAACTTTGAACATTAAACCTGTTTCACAACCTCCGGCCTCATTCTCTTCATGATCATGATGATGACCCACGACACCACGATCACTCCTGCCAGGAGCACGACCGAGGCCAGCACATTGTTCAAGAGCGCGGGATCCACGATCAGGACCGCCCCCAGTGACAGCATCATGAGCCCCGAGACGAGCTTCAACTGCCTCCCCTGCCACTCGGTCATTTTGCGCGTGCCGAGCGTGATGGTGATGATCGATACGATGATCGCCAGAGGCACCACGTACACGATATTGTACAGCACGAGATACTGGTAATACTGGAGCGATGTGAGCTTATGCAGAGTAAGCACCCGCGTATAGACCATGGGGAACCCGGCCGTGCACAGAAGCTCATAGGCGTTCGCCGAGATGGCAAGGACGACGGTCCCGGCGATCATAGCCGACAGCGTCGGGGCCTTCAGCAGCCCGCGCATCCGTTCGAAAAGCTTCGACTTCGCGGACTCCGGGATGACCAGGGAGACCCCCTGTTTGAACAGGAAGAAATCCTTCACGTTGATACCGCCGATCAGGAGCGCGACGATGCCACCGGTGGCCGTGATCGCCGTGATCTGCCCGACGACCAGGAACACATTGAGCCACGCGGCCATGAACAGGAAGTAGATGAGACCGGAGAAGAACACGAAAATGCCGCCAATGAGGAACATGCGCCTCCGGGACCTGGCATGGATCAGCATGCTCAGCAAGAAGAGCAGAACAAAGAACGCGCACGGGTTGAAGCTGTCCAGCAAGCCGATGACCACCGTAAAGACCGGAAGCGATACGCTGGCTGGATCGATCCTGCCGAGGAACGGCACCTGTACCGCTCCCGCGCCATCCCCGTTCCCGCCGGCCGCAAGCTGCCGGCTGCTCAGTTCAGCGACCCCGTCCGGACATCCTTCGCGAAGACAGCGGGCAATGGCACCCTCAATGCCCTTTCGTGTCTGCTCGTTGAAGCCCATGAACACCGCCGTTCCGACTACCGTTGCCGGAACGCCTGCCTGTTTTATATTGGCCGACTTCAGGACCTGTTTATAGAGCCTCCCGTTCTCCTGGTTCTTCCATACCTCGTATTCCCTGACGCGCAGCGCCGGCCGGGCCTTCTGAAGCTCCTTCAGGAACACCTTTTCCTTTTCACAGTGGGGACAGCCCTCGCCCCAGAACAGGGTGATGACCGTCCCCTCCTTCACCGGGGCAGCTATCGCATACGGACCTGCCAGGACCGCCGATAGAATGAGCAGCAGTAGGTATAGCCCGGACCTCATACCTTGACCTCGAGTTTGAACCGGCTCATCAGCACCAGACCCGCGTCGAGGCTTTCCTGCACCGTCCGGCGCGCAGGTCCCTGGCCGATGATCTCCTGCTCGAAAGCGTCGGCGAAGTCCAGCATCGGCAGGTCTGACTTGGTCATGCCGTCCCTGCCCACGATCGCCTCGAGTCGCCGCAGGTCCCTTCCCTTCGCGTAGTACTTGTACAAATGGTTCGCCACGTTCCGGTGGTCCGCCCGGGTCCGGCCCTCGCCGATCCCCTTCTGCATGAGACGGGAGAGGCTCGGGAGCACATCTACGGGCGGGGAAACCCCCTTCTGGTGCAGTTCGCGGGAAAGGACGATCTGACCCTCGGTGATATAGCCCGTGAGGTCGGGGATGGGATGGGTGATATCATCTTCGGGCATGGTAACCACCGGCAGCATGGTGACGGAGCCTTCGCGGTCGCGGATGCGCCCGGCACGTTCGTAGAGCGACGCGAGGTCGGAATACATGTATCCGGGATAGCCACGCCTGCCGGGGAGCTCCTCCCGGGCCGTTGAGATCTCACGAAGGGCGTCGCAGTAGTTCGTCATATCGGTGATGATCACCAGGACGTCCATGTTCTTCTCGAAGGCCAGATATTCCGCAACGGTCAGGGCGAAGCGCGGGGCAAGGAGCCGCTCCATCACCGGCTCGTCTGCCATGTTCACGAAGGCCACGAAGCCCGTCTGCATCTCATCCAGGACGCGCTGGTAGAACGAGTATTCGTGGAAGGTGAGACCCAGGGCCGCGAATACCACGACGAAGCTGCGGTCGGCCTGCGCCAGACGGGCGTTCCTGAGGATGAAGGCGACGACCTCCTTGGACGGAAGCCCGGCGCAGGAGAAGATCGGCAGCTTCTGTCCCCGCACCAGGGTGTTCAGGCCGTCGATGGCGGTGATCCCGGTCTCGATGAAGTCAGCCGGCCGCGCCCGGGCGGCGGGGTTCATGGGAGAACCCGTGAGCGGCATCCACTTCTCCGGAATGAAGAGCGGAGCGCCGTCCTTGGGAACAAAGGACCCGTTGAAGATCCTGCCGATGATATCCGGGGAGAGCGGCACCTTTTTGATGGCATCGGTGAAGGTGACCGTGGTCTTCTCGATGTCAACGCCCTGCGTGGTGCCGTAGACCTCGACGAGCACCGTTTCACCATCGATCTCAAGCACCTCGGCGTCGGTCGACCTGCCGTCGGGCATGACGACCCTGACCACTTCGCCGATCCTGGCAGCCTGCACCTTCTCCACGAACAGGAGCGGCCCCGCGATGGTGGATATGGTCTTGTAGGTATGTTCTGAGAGTCTCATAAACGTGAAGGTGGGAAGGTAAGATGGTAGGAAGGTAAGAAAAAGATCAAGCCTCCTTCCGCTCCTCCTTCCTTCTTACCCTCTTTCCCTCCGATCTTCGTCGGTCTTCATCGCTTCATCGAGCTTAACTCCCTGTTTCAATTTTTCCGCCGCCCGGTCATGGTACTCAACGATCGACTTGATGAGCGCCAGGGTCTTCACCGGCGGAGAGAACGCGTCGTCGCTGTAAGCGTTCTGGCCCAGGAACTCGTTCCTGATGCGCTCGGCCACGCCCATGACCAGCCGATCCGCGTCCTGCAATCCTTCGATGCCGACGATCTCCGCCACTTCACGGATCGATTCTTCCTGCTGCAAAAGCTTGTTGCAGCGTTTGCGAAGTTCCTCCCACTCCGGCGCGACCTCGCGGCAATAATGCTCCGAGAGCTCCCTGGCATAGAGGGAGTAGCTCTGAAACCAATTGATGGCCGGGAAATGCCTGCGGTGCGCCAGAGACGTATCGAGCATGAAGAACGCCCCGGTGGTCCTGAGGCACGCCTGGGTCACGGGCTCCGTGAAATCGCCTCCCGGCGGAGATACCGACAGGATCATGCTGAGCGAACCGATACGGCCGTTCATGGTCTCCACCACACCGGCCCGCTCGATGAATGCCGAGAGCCGGGACGCGAGGTACGTCGGATACCCCTCTTCGCCCGGCATCTCTTCCAGCGACGTCGATATCTCGCGCAATGCCTCCGCCCAGCGCGAAAGGCTGTCGGCGAGGAACAGCACGTTATAGCCCATGTCCCGGTAGTATTCCGCCATGGTCACGGCGGTGTAGATGGAAGCCTCGCGGGCGGCGACCGGCATGTTCGACGTGTTCACCACGAGGATGGTGCGGTCCCTGAGCCGCCGCTTGGTCCAGGGGTCCTCCAGTTCATCGAACTCGGCGATAAGGTCCGCCATTTCGTTCCCCCGCTCGCCGCACCCCACGTAGACTACGATGTCAACGTCGGCAAATTTTGCCACCGATTGTTCGAAGATGGTCTTGCCTGTGCCGAAACCTCCGGGTATGATGGCCGCGCCGCCCCGAGCAAGGGGGAAAAGGAAATCGATGATCCGCTGGCCCGTGACCAGCGGTGTCACGGGCGCGAACTTCTTCCGGTAGGGCCGCGCCATCCGCACCGGCCATTCGTGGCATCCCGGGATCTCGAGACCGCCTATAAAATCGCCAAAAGGCTCATCGAGGCTGATGTCGCCCGAGGCGATCCGCGCCACCGTGCCTTTCTCGGAGCCGCACATGATGAAATGCTTGAACGAACCTTCCTGCACTTCACCGACGATCATACCGTACTGCAGAACATCACCCGGCTTTACCGCCGGCGTGAAATTCCATCGCTTGATATAATCGAGCCCGTACATCTCCTTCCAAACGCGGATAAAGGGCCCCATCTCTTTTCTCATCCGCTCGAGAGGGCGCTGGAGACCATCGTACATGCTGCCCATGAGCCCCGGGCCCAGCCTGACCGTGAGCGGCATGCCCAGGCCTTTCACCGGCTCGCCCACCCCCAGACCGCGGGTCTCCTCGTACACCTGGATCACGGCGTGGCTGCGCTCAAGCCGCACCACCTCGCCGGTGAGCATGGCGTGGCCGACGAAGACCCGTTCGTAGAGCTTGAGCCCCTTGAGGTCGACGCTTACCGTGGGTCCTGATATGCCGAGAATCTTTCCGGTCTGCATGCTTTCACCTGAAAAAACGTTATAACCACGGGTGGCTTCGCCACACACGGTTCACATCATTGGCAATAATCCTGCATCGAAACAGTGTTCATCAGTGTGTCCTGACAAAGTCGGGACCCGTGGTTCCAATTGTTTGATCATACACGTCATACATTCAACCGCACATGATATCCGATGGCGCGACGGATAAGCCGGGCGGCGTAATCCTCGACCTCGGCCGGCAGTTTCTCCGGAGACGGGAGCACCAGCAGGATGCCGGTCCAGCCCTTTTCCAGTTCCCGCATCCGTTCTTCGAGCCCTCCCCGCATCAGGCGCTCGTCGATGATGACCAGTCCGTTGTCAGGCTCCGCCATGACGCTGTCGAGCATCTCCCCGGCCCCGGACGTTTCAACGACATGATGGGTTATGCCGGCGAGGCTGAAGCCGAATTCCGCGTCACACGTCGTTATGAAGACGATCTTTTTCACAGGAACCTCACATCAACCACGAAGACACGGAGTCACGGAGAAAAGCAACGACAATACAGCGAATTTAATAATTGAAGTATTTCAAGATGTTTTGCTTCTGAGCCCCATTTTCTAATTCTTTTTCCTTCCTCCGTGTCTCCGTGCCTCCGTGGTGAACATGTCTTTCCGTCTTACCGCACCAGTTCCGCGGCGATCTCTTCCCGCTCCAGGTCCTTCCCCGCGAGAAGAAGGCTCAGATTCATGACCTCCAGGGAGCAGCGCCAGAGGTAATCGAGAATAAGCGCAGCACCCAGAGGGTCCCTTCCCTCTATGTGGAGATACTTCGTAATGCCTCGGTAGAGCGCAACTTCCACCTGTGTGGTGTCCGGCGCTGCAACGGTGATGCCCGAGACCTGTCGGATTAGCGTGATCACTTCGAAGATATCGTCCTTCTCCAGAAGGTCCTTCAGACGCTCGATCGCAACCGTGCCTCCCGACATGAACACCGCAGGGTCCTTTGCGTTCAAACGCAGGGATTTGTAGAGCGACAGGATGTTCCGTGCGTCAATGATCCTGGAAAAGAACTCCTTC
>Ga0209253_10004010_pt1 | contig 12868 bp, 15 predicted proteins | sample FrelakmetBRP12BR_FD_187145 | JGI IMG/M metagenome (GOLD analysis project Ga0209253, IMG submission 187145) | Freshwater lake sediment microbial communities from the University of Notre Dame, USA, for methane emissions studies - BRP12 BR (SPAdes)... | ecosystem: Environmental > Aquatic >...
AATCGGATAAGCACCGATCTTCATGAATGAGACATTCGCGGGCAGCAGCTCCTGGACGTACGATGCTGCGATCCCGCTAGCAATGATGGCAGTCTTTCCACGGATCTCGAACCGGTTATACCCTTTCTCGACCAGCCGCTTCCGGATTGCAGGCTGTTTCTCGTTGAGTTTTTTATGGAGGATTCTGGTATGGGCGGGAATCACGACATACTGCCGCGGGTCCTTGTGGAACTCTCCCTTTCTCGTGCTCGTAACTGCCGGTCCAAGTTCCACGTCCCCTTTCGAGTGGCAGATGCGGGTGGTCGGGCGGAAGATGACCGGAAGGCCCAACTCTTCGGATAACAGGAACGCATCGCGGATCATATCGTGCGCTTCCTGAACGCTTGCCGGGTCGAGACAGGGCACCCGGGCGAAATGGGCATAGCACCGGGTGTCCTGTTCATTCTGGGAACTGTGAGCAAACGGATCGTCGGCACTCATGATGACGAGTCCCCCGGTGACGCCGGTATAGGCACTGGTCATCAGCGGGTCGGCAGCCACATTCAGCCCGACATGTTTCATGGTGCAGAACGCACGCAGCCCGCACCATGCTGCGGCAAGCGCATTTTCCAGCGCCACTTTCTCGTTCACCGACCACTCGATGTAATACCCGCGGCCGGGGCGTGAGCGGAGCACATCGATCACTTCCGATGAGGGGGTGCCGGGATACCCGCTCACAAAATCCACGGGGGCTTCAAGGCACGCGTGGGCGATCGCTTCATTGCCGAGGAGATACTGTCGTTCCATAGTCCCTTTTCCTGCACTGTACCATAGTCTGGGGGGTGGAGGACTATGTAGTTAACGAGCCCGTGATCCGAACTTCACAACCTATAAAAACTCCGGTGGGATAGTAATTAGGGTAAATTTCGCGAATTTTTGGGCCCGTAGCATAGCCCGGTGGTGCGCCCGGCTGATAACCGGGAGGTCATGCGTTCGAATCGCATCGGGCCCATACCCGTTTCAATGTACTGTATTTTGATATAGTCACCGCGCCCAAACTGTGGGATATGGATACGCGGTTCAGGACGTTCCTCGCAGCAGGATTCGTGCTCTTTGTCATCATTGTTTTCATCGACGTCTATTTTTTTGCTGATCTCTATTTCAGCGGGATCGCGGCAGTTATCCTTGTCGCGCTCGGGATGTCGTTTTTTATCATGCAGGACTCGCACTTCCTCCCTGAGGTAACCGTTTTTCTGCGCGACGATGCAAAGGGTATCGTTGTCAGCAACCGGGGAAACGATGCTGCAAAGAACATCCATGTGGCGATCGTCCCCCATAATATCGAATTCGATGTCCCGGCCCTCGCCGTCGATGAACGGTATGAGTACCTGCACCATGAGATGATCAGTGAGGCAAAAGCCGCAGTGACTTACCAGAACTCGCAGGGGCTGGCCAGCTCGCGTACGTTCCGGTTATCCGCGCTTGGAAAAAGTGATAACGATCTCTTAAAGCCGGTCATTCCCCTCTTCAAATGGAAATGACAGGGAAGGAAAGAGGCAGGCCTCACCTTTTTTCCGGGAACACATAGGAAATAGTTTTTTCAAGGGCATCCAGCAGCTCTTCTTCTCCTTTGAGGTAATCATGCAGGGCCTGGTAGAGCATATACATTGCATCATACCCGTAGGATTCGAGAACTGATCCGGTATCGAGCGGGTTCAGGTAGGAATCGGTGACAAAACCGTCGCTGCTGTACATCAGTTCAAAAAATTTTCCCTCTTCTGAGAGGACACAGTACTGGTCGGTCACCTTTTTTGCTACATCATCAGGACGGTACGGGGAAGGATCTGTTTTTCCTAACAGGAGCATTTTTTTAGGGTAATATTTTGGATCATACATTTCCCCTTTGGTATCCTGTTTGCCTTTCTGGAGCATCACAATCCCGATCGATTGTATCACCGGGATCGCAGACTGCGCCATGCGTTCAAGGAGCGCGGCATCATTCTTCCCGATCTGTTCCGCCAGTTGTGCCTCTTTGCCCTTTAAATCCTCAATTTTTTGCAGGATCGTTAAAAAACCAGCCTCGATCTCGTCCATACTGTCATAACCATCCCAAAGATGTCTCAAAGAATATGGATCGTTGGCGTTTGGCAATAATAAGCATGTGGAATTCTGAAGGGTGGGTCCGTGGACGTAAACCCGGTTTGATGCTGGAGAAAATCCCGGTGATTTGTTCAGGAAGTGCGAAAGCACCGTTAGGGGTTTTTTCAGGTTTTTTATCCCGTACCGCCCGCCCCGCGGTTCCCGGAGAAATAATACCTGTGTTCTTTTTCAAGACGGGCCTGCCCTCTGTATCCAACAGGGAGATCCCCTTCAAGCACAACACCAAGGTATGACGGGGTGCGTGCCATCACCGATCCGCTCCGGACCGTTTCTGTGACGACAAACTGCACGGTCTGTCCCAGCAGCGGTGCATTGATCGCGTGATAGATCTCCTCTGCCCGCAGGTTCATGATCCGGGAGCGATCTTTTTTCGTTGCATCAGGCAGTCCCTTTGTGTCAGCTATGGCGGTGAACGGGCGTTTTGAAAACCGTGTCACGTTCACCTTGTTCGGGCGAACGCGGTCGAGGAGCTCAAGGGACGCTGAAAAATCTTCGTTTGTTTCGCCAGGGAACCCGACAATCATATCGGTCGCGAGGGTGATTGAAGGATATTTTTTCCGGAATGCCGCCACGATCTGCCCGAAGTCGTCAGAGCAATACCCCCGCCCCATGGCCCGGAGGACACGGTCAGAGCCCGACTGGACCGGGACATGGATGAATTTGAAGATGGTATCATGGGCAAACGCTTCGATCACGTCATCGAGCACGGGGAGCAGGGTCGCAGGGTTCATCATGCCGACCCGCACAGAAAAGTTCCCGGCAAGGTCCGCACACGCGTTGAGCAGGTCTGCACACGATGTGCCGCTGTCCTGTCCCCAGGCGCTCACGTCCTGTGCTGTCAGCTGGATCTCTGCAGCGCCCTGCCGGATAAAGGCACGCATCTGGGAAAGGATCTCCTGCAGCGGATAACTTTTCAGCGCCCCGCGGGCGACCCGCGTGACACAATACGTGCAGTGCCCGCGGCACCCCTGTGCGACCTGGACAATTCCGACCGGGTCGGGACTGACGGTCCCGCAATATTTGTAGTGTTGGTGGATCGAACCGGGGGGAATGATGACGGGTGAACATACCGCTTTGATCGCATCCGGCTGCACGATGGGCATGCAGCCGGTCACGTAGAGTTCCCGGTCACGGAACCGCACCAGCCGCCTCAGCATGCGCCGTTCGGTCGCCGCGATCACCGTGCAGGTATTGATGATGACGGCATCGGCATGGTCGTCGGATGGAACGAGGGTGCAGCCACGATGTTTGAGGATCTCCTGTAATTTCGCCGTGTCCCCGAAATTATACCGGCACCCGTAGGTCTCGATATATACCCGTTTCCCCTTGAGATCCTCAAAACCCTCTGGTGTCATGGATGTCTGGTGCCCGGGCCCGTGCTCCGGCAACCGTTTTTCGTTCTTTTCTTTCATGCATTGTCACCATAACAAAAAAAGGCATGCAAGTGCCAGTGCCCCACGCGGGGCAGAGAACAGCCAGCACAATGCTTAACCAATGATACCCACTATCTGTTTATCAATGATCAGGATTGGTCTTATCGGGTGCGGCAATATCGGCCATATCATTGCAGGGAATGCTGATGGGATCAAAATTGTTGCCCTGTTCGACAGATTTTTTGAGAGGGCACAGGAATTACAGAAAGTCACGGGTGCCCGGGCACACGAGCATTTTGAGTCCTTCATCCGCGACGAGTTCGATATCCTCGTTGAAGCTGCCTCGGTGAGTGCAGTACAACAGTATGCCATGGATGCCCTTGCACAGGGAAAGGACCTTGTCATCATGAGCGTGGGGGCACTTTCGGACCCCGGTTTCAGGGATGGACTGAGGGAGTCTGCCCGCCGCAACAAAAAAAGGGTTTACATTCCATCCGGTGCGATCTTCGGTCTTGACAACCTCAAGGTCGGGCGCATCTCTCCGGTCACAAAACTTCTCCTGCGGACCACAAAAAGCCCGGAATCGCTGGGCGTTGAGGCAGGCGAGCGCCGCCTCATCTTCTCCGGGAAAGCCAATGAATGCATCAAGGCATACCCCAAAAATGTCAATGTCTCTGTTGCCATGAGCCTTGCCGCGGGAAAGGAGGTGGATGTCGAACTCTGGGTGGACCCGGCAGTCGACCGGAACGTCCACGAGCTGATCATGGAGGGGAGCTTCGGGGAAACAGCCATCCGGGTGACCAATGTGCCCAGCCCGGATAACCCTGCGACGAGTTACCTTGCTGCCCTCTCCATTTTGTCCCTGCTCAAAGGTCTCGAAGACCCGATCGTGGTAGGTACGTGAACATACGGGTCACCGGGGCGGGCGTACATTGCTGCAGCCAGGAGAATCCAGATGGTGGATGTTGAATACCTGCTGAATTTTATCCGGGAAGATGCCCCGTTCGGGGACGTAACCTCCGACAGCATCATTCCGGATTGCGATTGTACGGCACACATCAGCATCGAGCAGCCGGCTCTTATCGCCGGGCTGGAAGAAGCGTCAGCCCTGTTCCGGTATTTTGACGTGGCGGCAGACCAGGCCGTTCCTGACGGTACTCCGGTTCACCGCGGGAATATCGTTCTTGACCTTTCCGGCCCTGCAAAACCGATCCTGCTCGTCGAACGCACCGCGCTCAATATCATCGGGCGCATGAGCGGGATCGCAACCATGACACGGCAGTTCGTCCAATCGGTGCAGGCTGTGAACCCGGCATGCAGGGTGGCAGCCACCCGGAAGACCTGCCCGGGGATGCGCGAACTTGACAAGAAAGCAGTCGTTCTTGGTGGGGGGGTTCCTCATCGCATGAACCTCAGCGATGGCATTCTCATAAAAGACAACCATCTCGCGCTCGTCAGCCTTGACGAGGCAATTGCACTGGCACGATCCTGCGCCCCGCACCGTGAGGTCGAGGCAGAAGTCGAGAGTGCAGGTGACGCGGTGCGTGCGGCACAGGCGGGATGTGATATCATCATGTTTGACAATATGACCCCGGACCAGGTTCAAGAGGCCATCGATGCCCTCGTCCGCCATGGCCTGAGGGATCAGGTCACCATTGAGATATCGGGGGGGATCGATGAGGACAACGTTGTCCGGTATGCAGCGTGTGGCGCCGACATGATCAGCATCGGGGCACTGACCCATTCGGTGAAAAATATCCCGGTGCACCTCGAGATTCTTCCCCGGTAATGCCGCATATTCTGGTTCGGAAAACGATCCGTCGCGTTGCTGTAACCTGGCGTGCAGGAAGAAAGATTAATAACACTCCATCCCAAATTGACGGCTATCGGGGATGATGTATGGGAGATCCGGAAACCACGCGTCCAGACGAGACCGGGCAGGACAAGGAGCGCAAACGACGACTGGTGAACTCATACATTGCCTTATTACAAAGCGAACTTCTCGATTCCCGCTGGAAAGCTGCCGAAGCGCTCGCTGATCACGGGGATGAGACCGCGGTAGAACCACTCATTGCCGCCCTGAATGACCCGTATGTCGATGTCCAGTGGCTTGCCGCAAAAGCACTCGGGAAGATTGGTGACAGGAGGGCTGTCCTGCCCCTCATCCCCCTGTTAAAAAACCAGAGCAAGTGGGTGCGGATCGGGGCTGCGTGGGCGCTTGGAAAACTGGGGGATGTGCGTGCTGTTGAGCCGCTGATCGAAACGCTCACGGATCCAAAGGCCCCGGTCAGGAGGGACGCTGCGTGGGCGCTTGGAAAGATCGGTGACGACCGGGCGATCACGGCGCTCACTGCCCTGCTGCAGGATCCGGATGACGATGTGAGGAATGCCGCAAAGGCGGCGCTCGAAACCCTGCAGAAGAAAAAGACCGTCCCGGCCCCTTAAATAAAAAAATTATAGTTTCGTTACAACAACGTCAACGTGGACTTCGTCATGCTTCGAAGTCTTCCAGCCGGCCTGATCACTCGCAAACCTCGGGTCGATGATGATAAAATAACTGCTCTTGTCCTCGATTTTGAAGGTCATGTCCTTCCGCACAACATTGCTCTGCGAAAAAGCCGGCACAAGGGGGCTGTAATCCCACTGGTCTTTTTTCAGGACCGTGTTCCATTCAGGCTCAACCGAGGGGAATTTTATTTCGTCATCCTTGTCAATCACCAGCACGTTCACCGGTTTATTGGAATTCACCGAGATCCGGAATGTGTCGCCAGGGTAGAGGTACTGGTAGCCGTAGTCCTCAAAGGCATACTTCTGGTATGTCGTCTGGTACCCGGACATCAGGATGATCCGTTCATCAAGCACCGTCCTTTGCGCCTGCGGTGATGCCGCCGCGATGCCAGCTGTCTCGGGAGTCGCAGCAGTGGCACCCGTCTGCGTTCCGGGGGAACCGGACGCCGTCCCGGGTGCCTGGGGGCTCGTACCGGTACACCCGCAGCACCATGCCATGCCGATGACCGCGATCAAAAGAACGGGCACAAGAATGTGTTTCATACGCGTAATCTTGCTTGATGAGGGTAAAAGATTTTTCACAGGGGGGAAAAATCCTGCCCCGGTCCCGCGTCCAACAGTTCCAGCGCACATTTTTTTTAATCAGGGGAGCGGTGAAATGTCGGATGCCGCCTGCACGACAACCTCTTTTTCTTCCCCGTACGTCTGGACAATGCCAACGAGGGAAACAGTATCCCCGTTGCGCAGCGCCAGGTGCTGTGCAACCGTCCCGGGAATGAAGACGGAGGTATTGTTGACCTGCATGAGAAGGTGGTCCCCGGTCCTTGTCACGCGGAGGTGATCGATGGTCCCGGAAAGCGACACAAGCTCCCCGTCCTCAGAGTCACCGGTGAACGGGACGGAGAACGGGCGCTTTCCCAAATTCGAAAGGATGACGTGCGATGCGATCACGGCAATTGTCACACCGATCAAGAGGAGGAGAGCCAGCCGCTCCTGACGCCCGAACATGAATAGCAGTGTATGGCAGGAGTATAAATCAGCGACAGATTGATATGTTAACACTGTTAACACTACCACCATGCAAACATCCAGCCTCCCACCGTCATCCAGGACGGTACTCCAGGTCCTGGATAACGGCGGCGCGATGACGCACAAGGATCTGGTCGCAAAGAGCAACCTTGCACCCCGCACGGTGCGGTATGCCTTAAAAAAATTAAAGGAACACCAGATGATCATTGAGAAGTTCAACTTCCGTGATGCGCGCCAGATCATCTACCAGAACAGGCCCAAGCAGACAAACGAGCCCCCGAAAGCCTGCGCATGAACCACAAACCCTGCCTGCTCATCCACTGCGATGAACTGGTGCGAAAGGTGCTCCCGGGCATGCGTGCCGAGATGGTCTCCCGCCTTGTAAGCGAGCGGGGGCTTTCCCAGAGCGAAGCGGCGCGGAGGCTTGGGGTCACCCGCGCGGCAATCTCGCAGTACGTGAGCAGGAAACGGGGGAACAGCGAAGGCAGTTTTTCGACCGAGATCAATTCCATCATCGACCGCTGGGCGCTTGCGGTTGACACCGGGGAGAGCGATATCACCCTGTGCGACGTCTGTGATTGCGCAAAGAAAAAATTCGACAGGATGTAATGCTCTTTTGAAACGGCTGGCTGGTGAACCGGCAGGTTCACTGCTGGCAAAAAAACCTCACCGTCTCCGCTGCTTCCACACAAAGAGGGCAGCGAGGCATGCAAGGACGGCGACCAGCCCGGCGATCTTGAGATAATCGGGTTTTTGAGAGTCCCTTGCCGGCTGCCAGTCATCCTCGAACACATCCCTGAAGTACCGGGCGACACCCGGATGCCCGATGATCACACCGGCCTCACGGTTGAAATTCGGGGAATTGGTATTCCAGTTGATGCTGCTGACAAGGACGCTTGTGTCATCCACGATGACCCCCTTGTTGTGGATTTTTTCAAGGTTGTTTGATCCGATATCGGCAGTCCGCGCTTCCAGCGGGAGGCTTTCGGCGGCCGCAATCCGGTTGATGAGTGCTGCCATCTCATCGTTGTCCGCCTCCTCTTCGATGTTGTACCAGTACGAGTCGAGCAGGACTCTCACGTGCACACCCCGGCGGGACGCGTTGATGGCCGCGGCAAGGTACGGGTTTAAGGCCGTCGCAGATTCATTCGTGATATACGCCTGCTCGATATCGATTGTCTCCTGTGCCCGGGCAAGCATGCCGTCCACAAGGTACGCTGTGTCAGGTGCGAGGACCGGCGTTACTGTCGCACCGGAAAACCTTTGTGCCGGAAATTCCATGGCATAGGGACGGGATGACGGTACCTCAGGTATACCCCTCGCCCCGTTGGCCGGGACCTGGCTCGCTCCCCCAATATCAGAAAGAAAAACATCCTCAAAGTACCGTGCGAGTTCCGTGCTCTCGAGATAGGCGCCCCAGCCGCGGTTCCCTTTCATGCCGGGTGCCGGAAACCCGCTTGTGCCAAAATTTTCACTCGTGACAAGGACTGCCCGCCCGTCAATGACCACGTATTTCGCATGGTCGAACCGGTAGGGCGCTTTTTTATCGCCCGCCGTTGCCATGAGATAGACCGGGATCCCGCTCTGGTTCAGCGTCAACATCACAGCGTGCTGTTCCGGGCTGATGCCCCCCACCGGGCCTCCTTCGAGGAGAACCTGCACGTCAGCGCCCCTCCCGTGCGCATCGGCCAGCGGCCGGGAAAGTGCCGGGCTTGTGAATTCGTAGACATTGAGGAGGACGGTCCTGTCCGCTGATGCCAGTGCAGACACGAACAGGTCGTACGAACTGTCCGGGGAGACAAAGGCCGTCACCGTCACGTTTTCAAAACGGGCGGGTGAGAACCTCGACTGCCCGAGGAACAGCGGGCGCCGGTCCCACCTCCCCGCTTCAAGGTAATGGACCTGCCCCTCGCGTGGCCTGACGTCCTCCGGCCACGCTACCGCCTGGACAAGCACACTGTTGTCATAGAGCATCAGCCGGTCGCGGGCATTTGCCATCCTGAGTTTATCGCCGGATATGACATCGGGCACACGCGGGGAGGTGTCATACCATTCATAGTCGGGCAGCCGCCCGTGGGTCGTTTCAAACGCGTTTGCATCCCGCGCGATGGTGAGCGTGCCGCTGATGGTTGTGCCGGGGGGGAACCTGAACCCCTCTTTGCCATCCGAGACCGCGATCCCGTCAAGGGAACCGGTACCGGAAAGCACCAGGTACTCATCGGCATCGTCGTGCAGGTACGGGTCAGGGCAGAACTCGACAATCTGGACCGCACTGCACGCTGCAATACACCACACGAGGAGAAGAGCAGGGACAGCCCAATGCATACTCACCCCGTTTGGCGCCGCCTGTTTTATAATCTGGCGTTTTTTGTTTTCCATGGTCTCCTCACCGTGCGGAAGGAGATTATTGCCTGGTACTCTCTCAGGCAGAAATGCGGCCGGAGCGGTCACCCTTAACACAAGCAGACCGGTACTGCATCCCGTCCAAAATTAATAAACGCTAAAAACCGGTGCAATCTTTTAATGGTCATACGTGATATAGTATAGGAACCCAAGTATGGAGACGATTCATGGCAAATAAAAAATGTTCATCCTGCAACGCTCCGCTTGCAGAAGAGGGCGCAACGGAATTCAAGTGCCCTGCGTGTGGTTTTGAGATCAGGCGGTGTTACCGCTGCAGGGAGCAGAGCATCCCCTATCTCTGCCAGAAATGCGGACTCGGGGGACCGTGAGGATATGGGCAGCGTCGCAGTCATCGCACGCGTGATGCCGGAATCACCCGATGTGGACCTTGAACAACTGAAAGCCGCGCTCAAAAAGAAAGTGCCCGGCATCCAGGATATCAGGGAAGAGCCGATCGGGTTTGGCCTCAAAGCATTAAAGCTCGCAGCGGTTGTCAACGATGCCGGCGGCGAGACGGACGCGATCGAGCGGGCGCTCGCTGAAGTGAGCGGTGTCGAGCGGGCAGAAATTATTGAAGTTACCCTGATGTAGGGGATTTCGTTTTATCCCTGAACCTGTTTTTTAAAAACGCGCTAGGTTTCGATAGATGAAAGGACCTGCCGGGTAATGGCCCGGATCTTTTCAACCGATTCGCGGAACGCAATAACCTCGGATTCATCGATCCTGATTGTTACGGGAAATATCCCGCTGCGGTTGATCCGTGCAGGAACACCGATGCAGATATCACCGATCCCGTGAACCTCGCTCTCGATATACGTTGATACGGTCAGGATCCTGTTTTCGTCACCAAGGACCGTCTTCACCAGCGACGCAATCGCCTCGCCGGGCCCGTAGACCGTCGACCCCTTGTTCTTAATGATAACCTCCCCGCTGCATTTCACCGAGCTGATGAACTCCTGCACGGGAAGTTGCGAGAACGCGGGCAGGTTGGAGATCTTGATCCCACCGATGGTGGTTGCAGACCAGAGCGGCACCATGCTCTCGCCATGTTCGCCGATGATGCGGGTATGCACCTCGCTGACGTGCACCTTGAAATACGATGCAATGAGTGATTTCAGCCGCATGGAATCCAGGTGCGTGCCAAGCCCGAACACCTGGTTTGGCTTCATGCCGGAATATTTGAGCGCGACAAACGTCATCACGTCGACCGGGTTGGTCACGACAAGGATCTTTGTATCCGGGGCAACGACCCCGATAGTCGTTGCAAGCGGTGCGATGATACGTGCGTTGCCGAGTGCAAGATCGAGGCGGTCCTGTCCGGGCGTGCGCGGACTTCCGGCGGTAATGACCACGATATCGGAACCGGCTGCATCTTTCAGGTTCGTTGTCCAGTTGACCGCAATATCCGTGCCCCTCGCCGCAAAAGAGTCAATAAAATCCTGGGTGATCCCCTTGAGCAGGGCATCACGCCCTTCCCGCCCGTAGAGCAGGATCTCGTGGACATGCGGGTTGAGGGAAATGGCATGCGCAGCGTAACTGCCGACATTGCCGGTCGCACCGATGATGGTCACTTTGGCCATGATGATCGCAGATGGGGACGCGTTCTCGGTCGACTGTACGTGCCTGCTTTCACCAGAACTTCCATCCTCCGCCCCGTTACCCCATGGGCGCCGGATGTCTGCGGTAAGTCTGCTCCCTTCCGGGCCTGAACCGGTCCCCGCAGCAGCAGGTCGCAATTCCCTCCGGAATCCTGATTCCTGTCCACCGACCTCATGGGACGAGGTTTCACAGTCAGGACGCCCCGGTTCCAGCAGGTCGTTGCAGCCTCGGTCAAACTTCGCCCCCCGCGTACCGACGGTTTCAGGTGACAGGTGACGCCGAACCACCCGGGCTAGTCCCCATATACCTTGCACACCACGGGAAAAAAGGTTTTGTACCCAAAAAGATCACGTCACCCGCACAAAAAACTCCCGGGAATGGATGAACCGGCCGGCTCAGGGAATGAACACGTCACCACCGACCCGTGCCTGCCAGTCCTTCTGGATCGCGTCAAGTGCCTGCCGGTCATTCTTGTCAAAGAGGTCGAGCGCCGTGACCGGCGAACCGGCAGGCAGGATGCGGTACAGCAGGCGGTAGTCGCCCTGGTACACCTCGATAACCTGGTCACCCCCGGTCTCTGCAATTTTGAGGGGGTCCTTTGCGACCGGGTGTTTCTGCATATCGTCGTACTGTTCAAAAATCCTGATTTTATCGAGGTGCAGGTATTCTCTGTTGATCTCGAGGTTGTATGCCGACCAGAACGCAGACGCGTACCAGGCGTCGTTCATGACCACGAGAGGCACCCCCATGCACGCAGCGGCAAGGCCGAGCGTGCCCACACCGCAGCAGGCGTCGATAAAATACGGCACCGGGGGCTTGCCCACGTGCTGTTCAACAGCCTGGATCTTCGGGTAGCCCCCCCGAGGGAATTCGATATGGACGAGCGACTGCTGCTTGTACATGACGAGGGGACCTGTCCTGAGGGGAAACACATCTGCCCTGACATCACAGCCGGCAAGGAGGTCGTACACCCGCGGGACGGTATTGAGATCGGGGTCTGCAATGCCCGGGACAAAATTCCCCGATCTCACCACCCCGCGCAGTTCGGGCACCTCCCGGATGAGGATATCTGCACACGGCTTTGTGACCCGCGGGGAGAGCAGGACAAGGGATTTGTCCGGAAGGAACGGGGGGCGCTCCATCGCAAAGCCCGGGTGGATGAGCGGCGACCCGACGGCAGCCAGCGGGGCGGTCTTTTCAAGGTCCCCCTGTTCGGTCATGATGACCCACATGTGGGCAAAGACGTCGTCGATGAACCGTTTTCCGCAGGAGCAGGCAACCCCGAACGTGGGATCCGAAAGGGGAGCCCGCTTGTCAAGAAACCGTACGCTGCAGTCCGCACAGGGTTCAAAGACCGTCGGCAGCGTGGCAAGGATGTCCTTTGCCGACCTGACACAGTCCATCCCGCATACGGGGCACTTCATCACCTTGGATGTTGTCGCGTGCCATTGAAAAGGTTGCGAAACGGAATTAAGAAGTGTACTCCGGATAATTCCCGTGTCACGTACCTGATACGGGATCTGACAACACCAAAACGGTTTTTCCCCGATATCGCAAGGGGGTGTCACCCGTGCCTTCAGGCAGGGGTGACTGGAGAAAATTGTCAAAAGACAATTTTCGAATGCAGAATGCTCGCAGAAAATATTTCTATGAAATATTTTCGAGTTGCCACAGCGGCGGGGAATCAATCGTCGCATCAGCGAGGATTGATTGGAGAAGAATTCGTCAGAATTCTTCGATTTCCGAAGAATTGAGCAGAGCGATATTCGAGGAGATGATGAATTCGTCAGAATTCTTCGATTTCCGAAGAATTGAGC
>Ga0209253_10004011_pt1 | contig 12867 bp, 13 predicted proteins | sample FrelakmetBRP12BR_FD_187145 | JGI IMG/M metagenome (GOLD analysis project Ga0209253, IMG submission 187145) | Freshwater lake sediment microbial communities from the University of Notre Dame, USA, for methane emissions studies - BRP12 BR (SPAdes)... | ecosystem: Environmental > Aquatic >...
TCTTTTACCTCGCCCTCTATTACGGGTTATACCGACAATTTGTAGAAATGCTATATCCGATTAAGGTTAGTTGTCAATAGCTAAAGAGAATAAAAATGTCGCCTTTTTACGCAGAAGACGACAGGAAAATACTCCTTCATATTCGAAGTAAGTTTTGATATACCTCCCTATTAATTATCATTTGAAATCTGCGATCCTTGCTATAATCTGTCAATCATTTAGTACAGAAAGGAGTCCTCAGAAAACCGGCTGGGGACTCCACTACTAATATGAATGATGTTCAAAATGATGTTCAAAACCCCCTTGACAAGTACCTCGGAGATTTGTTAAAAAGAAACCAACATTGAAAAAGGGGTTTTAATTGAAAATTATTTTTAGACTGAATCAAGGCAATTGGTGGTGCTGGGCAAACATAGAACAGGAGGCTTGCCCCGTGCTGCTATAATTATTTGATTTGAAAGCGAAGGCCATGGGCGGCTTCCAAGCTCCCATGGCCTTTTTTATTTGCCTCGTTGCAGGCAGAAGAATAGAAAATAAAAAGGCTATGGACAAATTATCCATAGCCTTTTTTGTTTTTGGAGGATTAAACGTGATGACCCCTTCGTTGGAAGATTTTAAAAGAATGGCCTCTCAGGGAAACCTCATCCCCGTCTTTGAGGAGATTCACTATGACCTGGAGACACCCCTCTCAGCCTTTCGGAAGATCGATGATGGGAAGTCCTCTTTTCTTCTCGAAAGTGTGGAAGGAGGGGAGAAATGGGGGCGTTACAGTTTCTTGGGTTCCGGGTCTTCTCACGTCTTCAGAAGCAGAGGGGAGGAGTTTGAAATTCTTAAGAAGGGTGAAGTCCTTCGAAAGGGTAACGTGAGAGACCCGCTTCTGGCTCTTGAGGATTTTATGGGGATTTACCACCCTGTTCTCCACGATGACCTTCCCCGGTTTTCCGGTGGCGCGGTGGGATACCTCAGTTACGACGTCGTGCGGTCTTTTGAGAGGCTTCCGAGCCATCTTCAGCAGGACATCGACCTTTACGACACTTCGTTGATGGTCACCGATACCCTGCTGGCCTTTGACAATTTAAAGAAGAAGATCAAAATTATTATCAACGTATTCTTAGACGGCCGGCAGTCTCCGGAGGAGGCTTATCAAGAGGCTCGGGAAAAGATTCAATCCATCATCGTAAGGCTTCAAAAATTTAGGTCCCATTCTCCGGGCCGGAAGCCCCATCCTCCTTCTCCCCTTCGTTCCAATTTCAGCAAGGAAGATTATATGAGAGTGGTGGAGAAGGCAAAGGAGTATATCCGGGCCGGGGACATCATCCAGGTGGTTCCCTCGCAACGGTTTTCAAAGGAGATCCATTGTGAGCCCTTTGATATTTATCGCGCCCTTCGAAGCATCAATCCCTCGCCCTACCTCTTCTACTTAAAGATGAACGGCATGGTCCTGATGGGAAGCTCTCCCGAAGTGATGGTTCGTCTGGAAGGCAGGCAGGTTGAAATCCGTCCCATTGCCGGCACCCGCAGGCGGGGAAAGACCAGGGAGGAAGACCTGGTATTGGAAAAGGATCTTCTGGCCGATGAGAAGGAGAAGGCAGAACATATTATGTTGGTTGACCTTGGCCGAAACGATGTGGGCCGCGTCTCGGAGATCGGCTCGGTCAAGGTGACCGAGTTGATGACCGTGGAGAGGTATTCCCATGTCATGCATATGGTTTCCAATATCCAGGGAACGCTCGCGCTGGGGAAAAATGGTTTCGACGTTTTCCGGGCTACCTTTCCTGCGGGAACCGTTTCCGGCGCTCCAAAGATCCGGGCCATGGAGATCATCGAAGAGTTAGAGCCCTCCCGCCGAGGGTTTTATGCCGGGGCCGTGGGATACTTCAGCTTTCTGGGAAACATGGATACCTGTATCACGATCCGCTCCATTCTGGTCAAGGATGGGAGGGCGTACGTCCAGGCGGGCGGGGGCGTCGTGGCAGATTCCGATCCGGAGAAGGAATACGAGGAAACATTGCATAAGGCTCGGGCCATTTTCAAGGCGATTGAACTTGCGGAGGAGGGACTCTCATGATTCTCCTGATCGACAACTACGATTCTTTTACGTACAACCTTGCACACTGTGTTGCTCAGTTTGGGCAGGAGGTGATCGTCCGGCGGAATGATTCCATCTCCCTGGAGGACATCAGAAAACTGAGACCCACGGCTCTCTTCATTTCTCCTGGTCCCCGTTCGCCTGCGGAAGCGGGAATTACGGTGGAAGCGATCAGACATTTTCACCAGATCATCCCCATCCTGGGAGTCTGCTTAGGACATCAAGCCATTGGATACGCCTTTGGCGGCGAGGTCGTCAGAGCCGAACGGATCAGACATGGCAAGACCTCCCTCATTTTTCATGATGGTCAAACGATCTACAGGGGGTTGCCCAATCCTTTTGAGGCGGTTCGATACCACTCTCTCATTCTCCGTAGAGAAGCGGTGCCGGAATGTCTCGAAATAAGTGCATGGACCGAAGAAGGAGAGATCATGGGACTGAGACACCGGAGGCATCGAGCCGAAGGGGTCCAATTTCATCCTGAATCGATTTTGACGACTTTCGGAAGCCAGATGGTTGAGAATTTCATTCGTTCGATTCCCCTCACCCCATCCCTCTCCCCAGCGCCTGCCTGCCGGTAGGCAGGGGGAGAGGGAAGGGTGAGGGGGGACGCATTTATGAAATGAACATATTTGACACGACACTAGGAAGTCAAAAAACGAAAGGAGGAAGAGAATCATGATTAAAGAGGCGATTGCAAAGGTGGTCAGAGGGATTGACCTGACCGAGATTGAGATGGAAAAGGCGATGGACGAAGTGATGACCGGGACAGCGACACCGGCCCAGATTGGCGCGTTTGTCACTGCCCTCAGGTTGAAGGGGGAAACAGTGGATGAGATCACCGGTGCAGCGAGGTCCATGAGGGCGAGGGCCGTAAAGATTTGCCTGAATAATCATCTGGTGAATGTGGATCGGGATGAGATCAATGTGGAAGACGAAACCATACTCGATACCTGTGGCACCGGAGGAGACACGACCAACACCTTCAATGTTTCAACCGCTTGCGCATTCGTCGCTGCAGGAGCCGGAGTGAATGTGGCGAAACACGGCAACCGGGCGGTTTCCAGCCGGTGCGGGAGCGCAGACGTGATTGAAAATCTGGGGGTCAAGTTAGATCTTACGAGTTCCGATGTGGAAAGATGTATCAAGGAGATAGGGATCGGGTTTCTTTATGCTCCCCTTTTCCACGGGGCCATGAAATACGCAGCAGGCCCACGACAGGAAATAGGGATTCGCACCATCTTCAATCTTCTCGGTCCCCTGACGAACCCTGCAGGGGCTTCGGTTCAGGTGATCGGGGTTTATGAGCCCGCTCTCACAGAAAAAATCGCTTATGTTCTCAAGAGACTCGGGTCGAAAGAGACCTTCGTGGTGTGCGGAGAAGGGACACTGGATGAAATAAGCATCTGCGGCCCTACCCGGATTTCTCATCTGAAGAGCGGGGAGGTCAGGACCTTTGACCTGACGCCCGAGGAAGTCGGATTGAGAAGGACATCTCCGGAGGCCATTAAAGGAGGAAATGCGATTGAGAACGCGGAAATGATTCGTCAAATCTTAGAGGGCCAGAAGGGACCGAGAAGAGAGATCGTCCTCCTGAATGCGGGAGCAGCCTTTGTGGTAGCGGGTCTGGATCGTGACTTTAAAGAAGGCATCGAACGGGCGAAGGACTCCATCGATTCCGGGCGGGCAAAGGAGAAGCTCAAACAGCTTGTGGCCTTCACACAGCAATGCAGGCCTTTCGTCCGTTCGGAGTTATAACGGGTTCCTCATGCACCCTCGGCTCAAGGAGATACTGACTCATAAACTGAGTGAAGTCGAAGACCTAAGAAAAAGAGGATTCCCCACCAACCGAAGGAATCGCTTTTCCCCTGTTCGAGATTTCAAAAACGCTATCTCAAAGCCAGACAGGATCGGTCTGATCGCTGAGATTAAATTTGCCTCTCCCTCTGCCGGTATGATCTGCGAAAAAACGGACCCGTGCGCGATCGGCCGGATGTATGAAGATGCCGGAGTATCGGCGATTTCGCTTCTTACGGACAGCCGGTTCTTTGGGGGAGATCTCAACGATCTCCCGCGTCTTAAGGAAGCTGTCTCGGTGCCCATCTTGAGGAAGGATTTTATCCTGGACGAGATTCAGGTCAGGGAGTCTTTTTTATATGGTGCGGACGCGATTCTTCTGATCGCACGCATGTTATCGAAAGGAGCGTTGAAAAAACTAATCGCGGCGAGTAAGGAATTCGCGCTGACCCCCTTGACGGAAATCCATGATCGCGATGATCTTGAAAAGGCCGTTGATTGCGGGGCAGAGATGATCGGGATCAACAACCGGGACCTGGATACCTTCGAAGTGTCTCTTCAAACCACCTTCGATCTAGCCCCCCTGATTCCGCAGGGATGCATCAAAGTCAGTGAAAGCGGCATCCTGGGTAAAGAGGAGATCGGGTTATTGAGGAGAGTTGACATTCAAGCCGCTCTTGTAGGGACTTCGATCATGAAGAGCGAGAATCGGATGGCCAAGTTAACAGAGTTGGTAACCGCCTGCTGTCAGGCAGGAGAAATAGATGATAGGAGTTAAAGTCTGCGGCATCACCCGTATCGGCGATGCTTATAGTGCTGTCGAATCCGGCGCCGATGCCCTTGGGTTCATTTTTTATCCGAAAAGCCAGAGGCCTATCACTCCGGAGAAAGCAAAAGAGATCATTCAAAAAATTCCCGGTTCGATGGGAAGGGTAGGGGTCTTTGTCAATCAGGAGATACAGGCGGTGAAGGAGATTGTGAGTTTTTGCGGCCTCCACCTGATTCAACTTCACGGGGATGAACCGCCTCGATACTGTCGTCAATTCCCGATGTCCACCCTGATCAAGGCTGTCTCTCATTGGGCAGAAGAAGGGATACAGAGATTGGAGAATTACTCCGTAAGGGCAATCCTGGTGGATGCGCATGAACCCGGCCGTTACGGAGGGACAGGGAAGAATTCAGACTGGGCCCTTGCATTGAGGGTCAAGAAAACCCACCCCCTTATCCTCGCGGGAGGGTTAAACGAGGAGAATATAAAAAGGGCGATAGAAACCGTTAGACCTTGCGCCGTGGACATCAACAGCGGTGTCGAAACTTCGCCCGGGAAAAAAGACCCTCATAAGATCAGGGAAATCCTGCAAATCATACGGGCAACGGATAAGGATGAAGCGCCCGGAAACCTTTTCAGGGAATCCTGGAACCTCGAACCCTGACTCAAAGCCACCCCCTCACCCCGCCCTCTCCCCCATTGGAGAGTGTGTCGTAATGGGGAAAAGTGGCAGAGATTCTAAAGAACGGGACAGACAGACGGGTGAGAAAGCTTTAGAGCGCAACCTTTGAACCATGAGACTCAAGTCTTCAAGTCCATGGAGAAGTGACTTTCTTGTGGCAACGACAATGACCTCTAACCTTAAACGTGCGCATTCTAAAGCTTTGGAGTCTGGCTGTTTGTCCCGTTTTTCCCTCCCCCCGGTCGATTACGACACAGTTTCAGTAGGGGTGTGGGTGAGCGGAAAATCAGGGGCATCGTAGAAAGAAACAATGCGTTCGTATCAGGAATAAAAGGCGGAACCTATGCAGAAACGTTTTCCGGACAAACATGGCCATTTTGGAATTTTTGGCGGGAAGTATGTTCCCGAGACGCTCATGGCCCCCCTCCAGGAGCTGGAAAGGGCTTACCTTTCAACAAAAAAAGATCCTCTCTTCCAGAGCGAATGGAGGTCCCATCTGAAAGACTATGTCGGAAGACCCACCCCACTCTATTTTGCTAAAAGACTGACCGAGGAATTGAAGGGGGCAAGGATCTACCTGAAGCGGGAAGATCTGACACATACGGGTGCTCATAAGATCAACAATACGCTGGGGCAAGCGATGCTGGTCAAAAGGATGGGGAAGAAGAGGGTGATTGCAGAGACCGGAGCGGGTCAGCATGGTGTGGCCACGGCCACGGCAGCCGCCCTCTTTGGGTTGAAATGCGCGGTTTATATGGGTGAGGAGGATATCCAGCGGCAATCCCTGAATGTCTTCAGGATGAAACTTTTGGGGGCTGAGGTCATCCCTGTTTCATCCGGGAGCAAGACATTGAAAGATGCCATCAACGAGGCGATTCGGGATTGGGTGACCAATGTCCAGGACACCTATTATCTCATCGGCTCTGTGGTCGGACCGCATCCCTATCCGATGATGGTCAGGGATTTTCAAGCGATCATCGGAAGGGAAGCCAGGAAACAGGTACTGGAGAAAGAGGGCCGGCTTCCTGACTATCTGGTGGCCTGTGTCGGCGGAGGAAGCAATGCGATGGGCCTCTTCCATCCTTTCTACAAAGACAGCGTACGCTTTATCGGAGTAGAAGCAGCAGGCTTAGGCATGAACACCCGGAGCCATGCCGCATCCCTCTGTGCGGGTAGAATGGGAACACTTCATGGAAGCATGAGTTATATCCTCCAGAACGATTCCGGCAATATCCTGGAGACCTATTCTTTCGCACCCGGCCTGGACTATCCGGGCGTAGGGCCGGAACACGCCCTTTTCAAAGAAAACAAGAGGGCCGAGTATGTGACGGTGACAGACGAGGAAGCCCTTGAGGCCTTTCACCTTCTTTCACGGACAGAGGGCATCCTTCCAGCCCTTGAGAGCGCTCACGCCCTTGCCCATGTCTCAAAATTAGCCCCCGCATTAAGAAGGGACCAGGTGATTATTGTCAACCTTTCAGGCCGCGGGGATAAGGATGTTCCTTCCGTCGCCGCGAAGATCGGAGTCGGGTGATGAACAGGATCGAGTGGGTGTTTAAGAAGTTAAAGAATAAGAGAGCAGCCTTCATTCCGTTCGTCGTTGCGGGGGACCCTGATCTTAAAACGACAGAGGCATTGGTCCTGAAAATGGCTGAATGCGGTGCAGATATCGTCGAGCTGGGAGTTCCTTTTTCCGATCCCCTCGCAGATGGACCGACCATTCAGACGGCCTCCCAGCGGGCTTTGAAAAATGGTGTGAACCTCAAAGAGATATTTCGCATGGCTGAAAGACTGAAGGGAATCTCCACGCCTCTGGTCCTCATGACCTATTTCAACCCCGTTTTTCAGTACGGTCTAAAAAGCTTCGCTGAAGACTGTCACCGCCATGGAATCGATGGGGTCATTATCCCTGATCTTCCCCCGGAAGAAGCCGGGCCGTGGATTCAAGAAGCTAAACCCTTTAAGCTGGGGACCATCTTTCTGACGACTCCAACCAGTTCGCCGGATCGGATAAGATTGGCGAGCCGATACAGTAGGGGGTTCCTCTACTATGTCTCCATTACGGGTGTCACCGGCGCCAGGGGAAAATTGCCTGACCATTTGGAGCCAGCACTCAAACAAATAAAAGAACAGAGCCGAAAACCTGTAGCCGTTGGTTTTGGCATCTCTACTCCGGAACAGGTGAAAGAGGTGAGCCGCATTGCGGATGGGGTGATTGTGGGAAGCGCCATCGTGAAGATGATCGAAGAGAATCTTAAACAGCCGGATCTGGTCATAAGCGTGGGTGATTTTGTTTTTTCTTTGGCCAGGGCCCTGAAGGACTGTAATCCTAAGAGATGAATGTAACTTTATATTTATGACCAGGGGCCGATCGCCCTTTAAGATTCACTTGACTCATTTCGTGGATAAGATAATATATTAATCAAGGAGGTAAGGTTTATGGCTCAGGCTTTAAAAGAGAAATTTATCGTTGATGAGAAGGGCAAACCTACGGCAGTCATCTTGAATATTGAGACGTACCGGAAGATGTTGTCCTTGATCCAGGATAGGCTGGATCGGAAGGAATCCAGACTCTTGTCACAGTCTAAACATTTCAAAAAACTTGTCCAGAAGGGTTTAAGAGAGATCAGAGAAGGAAAAACAAGTCCTTGGAAGGAAGTTTGGGATGAGTTATGAAATCTACCTGCCTCAGACCTTTCAAAGGTGTATTAAGTCTCTAAGAAAGAAATTTCCCCACATTAAAGACGATCTGTCTCCTCTTTTTCAAAGTCTGCAAAACCATCCTCAAATTGGAGTTCCAATCCCGGGTTGGGGTCGAAAAATATGGAAAGTCCGGGTATCCAGTAGAGATCTCAAGTCCCCTCACCCTTCCCCTCTCCCCGCTGGGGAGAGGGAGGGGGTGAGGGGAAAATTTCAAATATGTTTGGATAGAATTTTAATAAATTGAAGAATGACAATGGATAATAATCACAAGTTTAAACTGGTGATCTTTGACCTTGACGGAACGCTTACCCAGGAGCGATCGATCTGGGAGTATATTCATAAAGAATTAGGGAAGTGGTATGGGTTTGCAGAGGAGTATCAGAAGAAGTTTTTAGCCGGCGAAATTTCTTACGACCGTTTTTGCGAACTGGACGCCGAGGTTTGGAAGGGGATGGAGGTGGCCGCGTTATCAGAGATCGTTCAAAGGGTCCCCTTTCATTCCGGCGTAGATGAATTGATCGGTCACCTTAAACATAAGGGACTGAAACTTGCAATGGTTTCTTCTGGCCTCTCTCTCCTTGGAAACTGGGTTCATGAGAGGTATGGGTTTGATTACTCTGTTTCCAACGATCTCCTGCATGAAGATGGCATCTTAACGGGGAAGGTTAAGATTCAAGTCTATTACGACAAGAAGGCCGAATGGGTGGAGAGGATTTTGAGACAATTCAGTGTAAAACCTGAAGAAGTGATCGCCATCGGGGACAGCAGGGGCGATATGGATATGTTTCAGATGGCGGGACTATCTGTTGCCTTTAATTCCTCCTGCAAGGATCTTGATAAACTTGCAAGCGTCTGTGTCCAAAGTGGCAACCTTGCGGATATTATTCCGCAGCTACCTATATGAAATGAACTAACTTAAATTTCTCCCCTCCCCTGGCGGGAGGGGATGATGGGGAGGGGGGACAAGACATATCCACCCCCACCCTCACCCTCCCCCATCCAGAGGGGGAGGGGATATATTTGGATGTTCATATTCATCGGAATAGTAAAGGCCGGGAAAAGATGACCTGGGAATTAAATTTCATGAAATGGGCGAATGGATGGTGGAGCTCATCCTTTTTGGATCAAATCCTGCCCTGGGTGACCTATCTCGGAAGCCATTTTGCGGTCATCTTTTTCATCCTTCTTGGCTGGTTTCTGACCAAACAGAGAAAAAATCTCCGTCATCTTATCCTTCTTTACGCCGTCCAATCAGCAGTCATCTATGGGTTGAAATTCCTGGTACAAAGACAGAGACCTCTCTTTTTCTTGGAGATGGCCTCAAAACTCGCCAAAGGTCCGGGAGAAATTCTCGATCCAAGTTTTCCCAGCGCCCATGCTGCTTTTTCTTTTATGATAGCGACCCTCCTCTCGAACGGGTTCCCTCGTTATCGAATCCTTTTCTTCATCGTCGCTGCATTCATCGGTTGGACTCGAATCTATTTAGCCCTTCATTATCCCACGGATGTCATTGCAGGAGCCCTGCTGGGATATGGAATGACGACTCTCTTTTCATTATATTTTTCACTTTCACTTGCGCCTGGGATAATACGTGTTGAGGAGAAAAAGGAGATGGGTTGATTTATGTAGATTATACCGGAAGGGGGTCCGGCCTTTCTTGCTAAGTCTCATCGCATGTGCCTTTTTGCCATTTTTGTTCCCGAGCATCGCCCTCGTTCTTCCCAATCTGTTAATGGGAGCGGATAGGAAAAGGTTGGCAAGGGATTGGCCGATGAAGCGTCTCCGAGGGACCCGCCCAGATCCTCTCCGAGCAACTCCCATCTTCAAATCTCTGAGGTCGCCTACGCCATAGCAGGCCTGTCTATGTCTCAGCGGTGTCCACAAGCATTTCGTCCTGAAGGTTCGACAGAAGAACTGAGGGGGTAAGCCGTTTTATTTATAATGACAAATTTCAATGGGTGTGATAAATAACAAAAATTGATACCCTAGAAAACTTCTATTAGGGAAACCAAGCTGAGCCGGTAGGAGTAGATCTCCTGGGGAAGAGGACAACCCAGAAAGGGGGTGATCTCATTTTCCGGTTCGGATATCCAATAGGACCGCTGATCAAAATCCAGGGGAGGGTATGTTGATGAAAATTCGACGGAGGTTGATTGTCCAGGTGTGAGATTGGAGGCAGGCCATGCCGTCCAATGATTTCAGAAAGGAGGTGTAACATGAGATCCCGAAAAGAATCAGATGTTAAAAGGATAATTTATTTTTTAGCCTTTGTGGCACTTCTGATGACGGCCATCCTCGGCCCGAGGTCTGCAGTTGCTGCTTCGTGCGATCTTGGTTTTTTCAACTCCCTCGGTCTGCCCAACACGGTTTTCACGACTGCGACGCCTCAGGTCGCCCCGATAGCTCACTGCGAGATAATCGGCAAGATAAACCCGCGTACGGGCGTGGACGGCAAACAATACGCCATCGGCTTTCACCTTCGCCTACCCGACAGTTGGAACGAGCGGTTCTACTTCCAGGGTGGGGGCGGCACGGACGGCACCCTCGGTGAGGCGCTGGGAGGCAACGCACTCTCAACGGGCTACGCCGTGGTTTCCACAGACGCCGGCCATGATAACACCATTGATTTCGATCCCAATGCCGGCGGCACGGCTGCATTCGGTATCGATCCACAGGCAAGAATCGACTATGGCTACAATGCAGTGGATCAAGTCACGCAGACCGCTAAAACCCTTATTCGCGACTACTATGGCAGGAATATCGCATACTCGTACCTCGTCGGCTGCTCGAACGGTGGGCGGCAAGGCATGGTCGCCTCACAGCGCTTTCCAACCTATTTCGACGGGATTGTCGTCGGCAATCCGGGTTTCAATCTGCCGAAGGCGGCGGTCGCCGAGGCCTGGAATGAGCAGGTCCTCGCTCCCCTTGCAACAAAACTTAGCACGAATGGCCAGCCATATCTGCCCGACACGTTTTCCGATGCTGACCTGGGGCTGGCAGCAAATGCAATCCTCGCCGCGTGCGACAGCCTGGATGGACTTGTGGATGGGATTGTAGACAATTATGCAGCCTGTAAGAATCGGCGGGTTTACCCGCAATTGGAGGCGATCCAATGTCCCGGCGCGAAGACCGCGAGTTGCCTCTCCGCGGATCAGATAGAAGCGCTGAAGATGATTTACGCCGGCCCTGAGAACTCCCGGGGAAAGGCACTGTATACCGATTGGCAGTGGGATCCTGGCATTTCCGGGCTCCTCTCCCTGCGCTTTTGGAGCCTCGGCACTCCGGCGGCCCCCGGGCAGCCGCTGGTCAATAACGCGTTGAACCTTACGTTAGGCGGCGGGTCATTGCCGCACGTTTTCGTTACGCCGCCGGATGTGACTCCTTTGACCGGTCTCGAGGCTTACATATTTAACTTCGACTTCGACACCGATGCACCGAAGATTTTTAAGACCTCCGGAATCTACAAGCAGTCGTCGATGCAGTTCATGACCGCGCGTTCCACCAACCTCTCGGCATTTAAGAAACATGGTGGGAAGATGATCATTTATCATGGCAACTCCGACGGAGTGTTCTCGCCGCACGATACGATCAATTGGTATCAGGCCATGGATGAGAGGATGCCCGGGAAGGCGCAAAGCTTTGTCAGGCTGTTTTTGATACCGGGCATGGGGCACTGCGGCCTTGGTCCGGGAACGACCCAGTTCGATGCGTTTACCTCGCTCGTCAATTGGGTAGAAGAAGGTATTGTGCCCGACAGCATCGTTGCCACTGCGCCCGGCGGCCCGCCGCCAGTTGGCACCCCGTGGCCGGGTCGGACCCGTCCGCTCTGTCCGTATCCGAAGCAAGCACGCTATATAGGGAGCGGCGACATTAACAATGCGGCCAATTTTCGATGCGAGATGCCGCGTTACGGACACGGTCACGACTGCGACAACTTCGACTTCCACCACTGGGACGAGTAGCCTGGTACTTAACTGGTTTCACGGCCGGCAGGGCATGGGGGTCCTGCCGGTCTTCTCCCTGCCATTTTTTGAAATGATAAGAACATCTAAAATCAGGCATTGACAAAAAGTTAAATTATTGTTGTATTGATATCGCCTTTACACTCAATTTAGAAAGGAGGAGAGGATGATGGGAAAGAAGGGGTTAATTGCGCTTGCCTTATTGGTATTTGCGATCTTCATCAGTCTTCCACATACTGCCGTCGCCCAACTCAAACCCGGTGAACCGATTGTGATTGGAGTTCCGACGGCCTTGGGTTCCATTGAAGGGAGAGATGGGTGGATGGCCATTCAGATGGCGGTGGATGAGATCAATGCAAAGGGAGGTGTGCAGGTAGGCAGTGCCAAACACCAACTCAAGGCCTATTCCATCGATACGAGGGAGCATGAGCCCGGGATCCCTGTGCAGGATGCATTGACAGCGACGGAGAAGCTTGTTCTGGAGAAGAAACCGCACGCGATCTTATTGGGTAATTTCCGCTCCGAGATATTGTTTGCATCGATGGATCTTTTTTCCAAGTATAAGTTGCCATATATATGCTCAATCGCCATGACACCTATTTACCAACAGAAAGTCTTGGAAGATTATAACAAGTACAAATACTGCTTCCGGAATTGCCTGAATTCTCCTTACCTTGTCATGTATATGACCGAAGTAATGGGCTTCCTAAAAAAACAGTTTGGCTTCAACAAACCATACATTATTGTACAAGACACTCTGTGGGCTCAGGGCACGGGGAAAGGTCTTGACAAATGGTTCAAAGAGAAGGGCTGGGAAGTGGCGGGTTACGATGCTTACGCTCTGGGTTCCAGCGACTTTTCTCCA
>Ga0209253_10004012_pt1 | contig 12867 bp, 9 predicted proteins | sample FrelakmetBRP12BR_FD_187145 | JGI IMG/M metagenome (GOLD analysis project Ga0209253, IMG submission 187145) | Freshwater lake sediment microbial communities from the University of Notre Dame, USA, for methane emissions studies - BRP12 BR (SPAdes)... | ecosystem: Environmental > Aquatic >...
AGCAGTCCAAGGTGGTTCGGCGTAGCCGATATCAAAGAGCCAATCGCCTGAATTCCTGAAGAGAATTGCGTTGGAGAGTATACTGCCCTTCATCAAAATCAGCGTTTATTGGATGTTATCCCCCATCACCCTGGAATAAGCCCCTGCATGCTACCCTTGATTGCCCTGGTGGGCCGGCCCAATGTGGGCAAATCCACCTTATTCAATTGCCTGACCCGCACCCGTAACGCCCTGGTGGCGGACTTGCCGGGTTTGACCCGTGACCGCCAGTACGGGATCGGCAGGGTCGGGCCCCGCCCCTACCTGGTGCTGGATACCGGCGGTCTTAGCGACGCTGTGTCCGGCCTGGAAGGCTTGGTCGCCCAACAGGCCTGGCGAGCGGTTGCGGAAGCCGACGCCGTGCTGTTGCTGGTGGACGGTCGCGCCGGACTGAGCAGCGGCGATCAAGACGTTGCCAAGGAGCTGCGCCGCGCCGGCAAACCCCTGTATCTCGTGATCAATAAAACCGAGGATAAGGACCCCGCATCCGCCGGCATGGAGTTTCATGCCCTGGGGTTGGGCGAGCCCCATGCCATCTCCGCAGCCCATGGCCAGGGCATCGAGGACCTGATGGCAACCGTCCTGGCCAACCTCCCCGCGCCAGCAGAGGAGGCCTCCCTCGCCGGTGAGGAAACCGGCATCCGCCTGGCCATCGTCGGGCGTCCCAATGTTGGCAAATCCACCTTGGTTAATCGCCTGCTGGGCGAGGAGCGGGTGCTGACCTTCGATATGCCGGGTACGACCCGGGACAGCGTGGCTATTCCCTTTCAGAAGGATGGCCGATCTTACCTCCTGATCGATACCGCTGGAGTACGGCGCCGTAGCCGGGTTGACGAGGCCATCGAAAAATTCAGCGTCATTAAGACCTTGCAAGCCATCGAGCAGGCCAATGTGGTGATCATGGTGCTGGATGCCCGGCAAGGCATCGGCGAACAGGACGCCACCTTGCTGGGTTTTATCCTGGACAGCGGCCGCGCGCTCGTGCTGGCGGTCAACAAGTGGGATGGCCTCGACCAGTACAGCCGGGATAGCGTCCGCCGGGATCTGGAGCGCAAGCTGGCGTTTCTGGATTTCGCCAAGCAGCATTTCATCTCCGCCCTGCATGGCTCAGGCGTCATGGACCTGCTGCGGTCCGTGGACCAGGCTTATGAAGCCGCCACCCGCAAGCTATCCACCCCGGAACTGACCCGCATCCTGGCGGATGCCGTGGCCAGCCATCAGCCACCGCTGGTGCATGGTCACAGCATCAAGCTGCGTTACGCCCATACGGGTGGCCACAACCCGCCGTTGATCATCATCCACGGCAACCGCACCGAGCACGTGCCGGCGTCCTATAAACGCTATCTGGAAAATGTTTACCGACGGACGTTGGGACTGTGGGGCACACCGGTACGCATCGAGTTCAAGAGGGGAGATAATCCCTATCAGCCGGGTGGCAAGCCGGCGCGCAAACCGTTGCGTCGACCGCCCGGCCAGGAACCGGCGGGCAAGGGACCCGCCAGGGCCAAACACCGCAGGCGCTAGGCGGCGATCGGGGTGACCGCCGCCCGTTTGCCGTTAACTTCGCGGTTTATTTTCCAGGGGACAGGTGCTGAAACCCAGCAGACTGTAGGCCGGGCAACTGCCCATGAGGCCGGTGGCTATAGGCACAATCCCGATCCAACCCCACCACCCTATCGTGCCCATCAGCGCCAGGACGATGAGCAACAGGCCAACGGCGATGCGAATGATTTTATCGATCTGACCGACATTCTTTTGCATGGCGACACCTTTTCGGCAAAATATTATAAAATACTAATATAGCACATGCTCGTGGATCTGCAATTCACCGTTCGCGCAATCGTCGTCAATCCAGATAGCGCTTGAGCAGACCAGCATACGCATCGATGCGCCGGTCGCGCAGAAAGGGCCAGCGTCGGCGCACCTGTTCCGAGCGCCCCAGGTCCAGTTCCGTCACCAAGACTTCCGGTTGATCCGCCGGTGCCCTGGCCAGGATTTCACCCTGCGGGCCAGCGATGAAACTGCTGCCCCAGAACAGGATACCGGCGCTCCGCTCGGAAGGATCGGGTTCCAAACCGACCCGGTTGCAGGCCACTATCGGAATACCGTTAGCGATAGCGTGGGCGCGCTGCATGGTGATCCAGGCATCCCACTGACGCATCCTCTCGTCCTCGTCATCATTGCTATCCCACCCGACAGCCGTGGGATAGAGCAGCAGCTCGGCACCCGCCAGGGCCATCAGGCGCGCGGCTTCGGGATACCATTGATCCCAGCACACCAACACTCCCAGTCTGCCTACCGACGTATCAATCGGGGTGAAACCCAGATCGCCGGGGGTAAAGTAGAATTTTTCGTAATAACCGGGATCGTCGGGAATATGCATCTTGCGGTAGGCACCGGCGATAGCGCCATCGCGTTCCAGTACCACGGCGGTATTGTGGTAAAGACCGGGGGCGCGGCGCTCGAACAGGGACGCGACCAGGACGATGCCCAGTTCCCGGGCCACCTGACCCAGTTGCGCCGTGCTGGGACCGGGAATGGTCTCGGCCAGGTCGAAGCAAGCCGGATCCTCAAGCTGGCAGAAATAGGTGCCGGCATGAAGTTCCTGGAGCAAGACCAGACTGGCGCCTTGCGCGGCAGCCTCGCGAACACCTTGCACGGAAACGGCAAGATTGGTCTCCCGGTCAGTGCCACAGACCTGTTGCACGAGACCGACGGTTAACGAACGATTCAACATGATGGCGATTCCCCTTTAGAGACGACCGGCGCACTGCCGAGAATAGCGCTAAGCTTACTTGCCAGGCTGGCCTTCCGATACGGCTTGGCGATTAGAGCCACCCCTGTCATCAGCGAGTCATCCTGAACCAGGGCGTGCTCGGTATACCCCGATGTCAGCAGTATCTTGAGGTCTGGCCAGCGGCGCCGGGCCTCCCGCGCCAAATCGATACCATCCATATTGCCCGGCAGCACGATATCGGAAAACAGCAGCGCAATCTGCGGTTTCTTATCCAGCAGTTGCAGGGCTGCCTTGGCGTTGTCCGCCTCCACGGTGCTGTAGCCCAGGCTTGTCAATATGCTGACGGCGAGTTGGCGGACGTTGGCGTCGTCTTCCACGACCAGAATCATCTCCGCCTTGCCATAGTGTAGCGGGGATTCGGGCGTGTTTACCTTGGTCAGCACGGCCGTGGACTCCGCCTGCGGCAGATAGGCTCGCACCGTGGTACCCCGCCCGACCTCGCTGTAAATGTTGATATGACCACCCGATTGCTTGACCAGGCCGTAAACCATACTGAGGCCAAGCCCGCTGCCCTTGCCTACCTGCTTGGTGGTGAAAAAGGGCTCAAAGGCGCGTGCGAGCACCTCGGGCGTCATGCCGGCGCCGGTATCGCTGACTGCCAGCATGATGTAATGACCAGGCCGCACGTAATGATGGGCGGCCATGTAGGCATCGTCGAATTGGGTGTTGGCGGTCTCTATCACCAGTTTTCCCCCTTTCGGCATGGCATCGCGGGCGTTGAGCGCCAGATTAAGCAGGGCGCTCTCCAACTGCGTCGGGTCAACGATCGTCTGTCCCAGGTCGGTGGCCAGTTGCGTTTCGATCTGGATCGTCTCGCCAAGAGTACGTCGCAGCAAGTCGATCATGCCCGCCACCAGTTTATTCAGGTTGGTCGGCTCAGGCTGCAGCGGCTGTCGCCGCGAGAAGGCCAGCAACCGCTGAGTCAGGGTCGCGCCCCGCTCGGCGGCATCCAGCGCCCGCTGCACCAAGTCCCGCAACTGCGGTTGCCCGGCAAGCTGTTCGTCCAGGAGTTCCAGGTTCCCCAGGGTAATGGCAAGCAGATTGTTAAAGTCATGGGCAACCCCACCGGTCAGTTGCCCCACGGCCTCCATCTTCTGAGCCTGGCGCAACTGTTCCTCATCCACCTTGCGCTGGGTAATGTCGCGGGCGACAATGATAACGGCAGGCTTGGCCGCGCCAAGCGAGTCGATGGGCGCTGCGCGCGCCTCAAACCAGCGCTTGCCAACCTTCCCTATGTAAAGCTCGTACTCCACGACCTGGGTTTGTCGGGTTACCAGAGTTTGCCTGACCAGGTCGAGAAAGCGAGTGGCAAGATCGGCCGGCAGGACCTCGCTTACCAGCTTGCCCTTGAGAAAGTTTGGGTCGGCATAGAGCAGATGGCGCTGCGACGTGATAATGTCAACATACCGCCCGTCTTCGTCCAGCATGATCAGCACATCTGGAACGGCATTGGCGATGGCCCGCACCCGCGCTTCGCGCTCCCGCAACGCCGCCTCTACCCGCTTGCGCTCGGTAATTTCGTGCCGCAGCGATTCATTCGTTTCCAGCAGCTTAACGGTGCGCCTTGCCACCTGTTGTTCGAGGGACGCATTGGCGTCGCGCAGCCCCTCCTGTGCCTGGTAGAGCGAGGTTCGCATGGTATTGAAGGCGCGGGTAAGATCACCGAGTTCATCGTCACGGGTAACGGGAATAATCTCGGCCAGGTGCCCGGCCGCCAGTTGCTGGGTTGCCTCGGATAGCGCCGCGATAGGCCGCGCCAGTGTCTGGGCGCGTGCCCGCGACATGACGTAGGCGACTATCAACATGGTGATGATGAGCACCACCATGATCCAGACAGTGAGCACGCTGGCAATCTTGGCCTCCCGTACTTCCTGTTCCATGAGCGCCATGGAGTGAGCCATCAAGGCGGTCGTCAGGCCGGTCACCTGGGTAGCCAGCGGTACGGTCTCCGTCGTCAGCCGGTGCCGCGCGACTTTCCAGTTGGCGGACCGGCGCAGCCTGATGACCTCCTGTGCGAAGCGGTCAAACGCCTGCAATTCACGTTGCAACAGATCCAGCAGACGCCATTGTTCATCGGTCAGTAACCGGTCGTTCATGGTAATATTAGCGGCTGCGGCCTTGGTCAGATTCACCTGATCCTGAAAGCGTTTCTCGTAGTCCAGGCCGGCTTCGCTGATGATTTCCCTGAGCAGTAACCGGGAACCCGAAAAAACGCGCTGGAATTCCGACAGTTGGACCAGCAGGGCTTTCCGATCTTCCCCTCCTGCCTGCCCGCTCTCCTCATGGATCAGCGCCGCAATCAGCGCATCCAGCGTCTCCGCGATAGGCTCGATCTCAAACAAATAAGCGATCCTGGCCGGCTCATTGCCGGGGGTATGGGCGACATCCTGTACCCACCATTGGGATTCCTTGAGATCCGCCAGCAGTGCCGCCAAGGTTTTCAGACGCGCGCTGTCACCAGGATCCTGAAGCATCGCCTGACGACCTACCAACCAGGCGATGGATGGTTCGACCTGCTCGCTCCAGGCAGCCTGCCAATTCCGCAAAAAGCGTTCATCACCCAGATTAACCCACCCACCGAGTTCGGCAATGGAACGCCAGACCCCAGCCAATACCTGCAACGAGGATTGGGCCATCGGACCGCCCTCGTTGGCCAGCAGCATAACTCTAGACCGCAGGCCATAGGTTGAGGCCAGGGCGATGCACAACATCCCAAGCCCGATGAATGCCACGGCGAGGTGAGAGGCAAGCAACTGGCGAGCCAGCGTGCGCTTCCTGGATACGGGTTTACCGCTAGCGGGTATTTGCTTCACTGCACAGGCGTCGCCTTGTTCGCAACTAAATGCTCCAGATGTGCCAATTGCGCCTCGAGCAGCCCAGCCCGCTGATAGCTATGGGAAGGAAATTTACGGCCCGGATAGAAGACTTCTGGCGGCATCCTGGCAATTCCCAACTGCTTGTGGAGAAAGTCCAGTTGGGAAACGACCAGGCAGGCAACCAGGAACACGTCGCCCGGCCTGCTAACGTCCTGACCGCTCTGCTGGGTTTGGATATGGCTAACCTCAAGACCCAACGCCTTGAATACGCGCGCGATAATGTCCAGACACTCGATCAGTCTGAGATAGACATCGTGGGGTTGCTTAGCGGGTTCGAAGGGCGGCGACTCGGGCAGGCGGGTCGCTTCGGGGTAATAGGCCAGCAAGCGGGACGCATAACCGACCGCCAGAGTGATTTCCCTGTAAATGTCGCTGGCATCGAAATGACATTCCAAGAGCAAATCCAACTGGCGGTTGATAGCCAAAATCGCCATGAATACGTCGCCCAGCGTTCTGGCAGCATCCCCTACCGGCAATGTCATGCTCGGGGCAATTTGCAAATCCGCCATTACCCGCTTGAGGATCTGGTGAGATCCCCTTACGGCAGTCAGTACGTCGGCGAGACCAATGTCCGTTAAGGGCAGGGACGGAGGCGCCTCGCGCACGCGCGAGATTTCGAACGACAACTGGTTAATCCTTTGCAAAGTAGCCAACGCTTGAAAATAGATGTCATGCGGGGCGCTGCTGTGGATGTCGATATCCAGCGGGCCAAGCCCCGGCCTTCCCATCACTTGGCGCAGCAGTTCCAGATCCTGGCCAAAAGCGTCCACTTCGATGAAGATATTCTCCGCATCGCTGGCAGAATTCCCCACCTCCTGCCCGCCCGGCTGCACACCCTGGGCCGGGCCGGTCAAGCAGCTTAACAGCAGGAACAACGGCGCTAACCACGGGTAGCTTGGCGAGCTACGCCAGCGCGCCATCAAACATTCTCGCCCATCAGAACCGCGCGTAGCTTGGCCAAGCGGATCGGCTTGGTCAAGGTGGTCACCGAGCGCAAGCCCTTGAACTCCGCAAGCTGCTTTGCGTCAGCCGCATAATCCGGACTGTAGCCAGTGATGATGATCAGGTTTGAGGCATATTGCTGCTGCATCAACCACAGTACGATTTCATTGCCATCCATCTCCGGCATCACCATATCGAGGACGATCGTGGTCGGTTGCAAGTTTTCGTAGGCCTTCTGGAATGCCCGCCCATTCGTGGTCACTTGAACTTCATAGCCCAGATCGACGGCGACCTTGCGTACAAATTCTCCAAACTCGGGTTCATCATCAACGACAAGCAAGCGTTTTTCGTTCATGCCTAATCCTTATAGCAGTCTCTTAAGGCGGTGTGGGGTCGGGGAATATCGCGCTGTCCATGGTAAGCGAGGCAAAGGTATCCGCCAACCCCAGTTTTACAGTACCAAGGTGACATACAAAAGACCTGGATCATCAGGTTGGGTCTTGACGGTAAACCCCAGACCTCGGATGAGGCGCAGCATAGCTTCGTTTTCCTGGAGTACATGACCGTAAATCTCACGGATGCCGCGTTCACGGGCATAGCTGATGATACGGTGCATCAGCAACGAACCCACTTCGAAATCCATCAGAGCGCGGTCCACGAGCAGAGAGTACTCCGCCTTGTCCTCATCGGGGTCGGCGATGAGGTGAGCCACGCCATAGATTTCGGCCTTGCCGGGCACGCCGGGTCCGGTCACGACGAGAGCCATCTCACAATTATAATCGATCTGGGTCATACGGGCCGCCATTGCATGCGGCAGTTCGCGAATCGGCTGAAAAAAGCGCATCCACAGATCCCTGGGCGAGGTGCGTCGCACTTGCGCCTGCACGGCAGGCTCATCCTCGGGCAGGATGGGCCGCAGGTAGAGGGTGCGGCCATCAGGCAGGCTGAAGCTGGCCTCCAGCTCCTTGGGATAGGGGCGAATCGCCAGGCGCTGCGACGACTTGCCGGCGAACGGGGCTATCCGCGCCCGCGCATCCAGCGCCAGCACCCCGTTGGCACTGGCTCGCAGCGGGTTGATATCCAGGGTCATGATTTCGCCCAGTTCGATCACCATTTGAGAGATCTTGATCAAGGTCAGCGCCAAGGCATCCAGATCGACCTTGCGCAACAGACTATAGCGCATTACTGGATAGATGCGGGTCTGCGACATTATCTCGCGGGCCAGGTTCATATTGAGGGGCGGCAGGCCAAAGGCGATGTCGCCGATCACCTCGGCTTCGGTGCCGCCCTGGCCGAAGTAGATAACCGGGCCAAACGGGCCGCCAGGCCGTACTCCCAGGGTGATTTCATAAGCCCCACCGCGGTATTCAATGGGCTGGATCAGAAAGCCTTCAATGCGCGCCTTGGGGGCTAACTGCCGCACCCGCGCCAGCATCGCATCGGCGGCCTCGCGCACCACCGCGGGCGATTCCAGATAACGCATCACGCCACCGACCTGGGATTTATGCGGTATATCAGGCGACATGATTTTCAAGGCCACTGCCTGGCCCAACTGGCTGGCAATCGCCGCCGCCTCGGCGGATCCGCTGGCGCGGTGAAAAGGCACCACCGGAATCCCATAGGCCGTCAGCAGTTCCATGACCTCGGCGTCGTCCAACTGGGTGTGTCCCCGCTCCAGGGCGCTCGCGATGAGCCGTCGCGCCGCGCCAACGTCGGGCCTGAACGCCTTCGGCACCGACGGCGGGGTTTCCATGAGCATTTCCTGATTGTGCTTATGCTGTACCAAACGCATGAAGGCGCGCACGGCGCCATTGGCGGTTTCATAGGTGGGTACGCCCTGCTCCATGGTGCGCCGCCGAGCCCTCTGACCGGCAATGGTGCCGCTGAAGCTGGCCAGTAGACAGCGGCGGGTATGAGGCAGTCGCTTGACAATCTCCTCGGCAACCGGCAGCCCGTCGTTCAGCGCACTCGGCGCCCTGATCACCAACACGCCGTCCACGCCGCGATCCTTGAGCAGCAGGTCCAGTGCTTTGCCATACAGGTCAGCGCCCGCCTGATCGCCCAGGTCCACCGGGTTGAATGGGGAACCCGCAGGACCTACCAGTGCCTCCAGACCTGTTTGCGTTTCCTCAGCAAACTGTGCCAGCCGGCCACCACTCTCATAGAGCGTATCGGTGGCCAGCAGGCCCAGGCTGTGGCTATTGCTCAGAATCGCCAGGCGATCGTTGCCGACGGTTTTTCCGGTGGTCAGCGTCTCCACCAGATTGAAGAGTTCGTGGCGGTCATTGACCCTGAGGATGCCCGCGCGCCGGAAGGCCGCCGCATAGACCGCATCATCGGCACCGTCCAGCGTACCCCGGCGCGGCTTGAGGGCGATCACCGGCTTACTGCGGGCCGCGCGGCGCGCTGCCGACATAAATTTGCGGGGATTGTGGATTTGTTCCAGGTACAGCAGGATGGCGCGCGTCCGGGAATCGACCGCCAGGTAATCCAGGAGGTCGGCAAAGTCCACATCGATGGCATCCCCCACGCTGATCAGATGGCTGAACCCGAACCCATGCTGGACGCCCCAGTCCAGCGCCGTCTGGGCGATAGCGCTGGACTGGGTGACACAAGCGACATAGCCCGCCAGCGGCAGGTATTGCCCCAGGCTGGCGTTCAAGCATGCCGCCGGCACGCTCACTCCCAGGCTGCCGGGACCCAGCACGCGCAGCAGATATGGCTTGGCTGCGTTTAGAATTGCCTGCTGGAGGCTCTGATCCTCGACATGCTCCGCCAGTTGCCGGCCTTCGCCGATGATGATGGCAGCACGGGTACCGCGCGCGCCCAGCTGCTCGAGCAGTGCCGGCACCTCCCGCAGGGGCGAGGTGATCACCGCCAGATCCGGGGTCAACGGCAGGCTGGCGACATTGGGATAGGTCAGCGCCCCTTCGAGGGCATGACGGGTCGCATCGACCGGCATCACCGGATCCTTGAAACCCGCGTTCAGCAAGTTACGGGCGATTAGAATTTCACTGGCCTGGCCGCTGCCAACGAGCGCGATGGAACTGGGCTTGAATAGATAATGCAGATTGCGGACGCTCATGGCGGAGAATCCTGGTTAGACGCACTCATGGCTACCACACGCTCCGGTAGTTGCATGGCTACACAGTGCAGGCTGCCATGCTGTTGAATCAGGGTACGGCAAGGAACACCAATCACCTCGCGCCCCGGAAAGCAGCTTCGCAGCCGCCGCAGAGCGATGGCATCGGCCGGGTCGTCGTAAACCGACATCAACACGGCGCCATTCAGGATGAGGAAATTGGCGTAGCCCGCGGGCAGGCGATGGCCATCCCCAGGGCTGATTATAGCGCTGGGTAGTGGCAAGGGCACGAGCCGGTAGGGTTGGCCGGCGTGCGTGCGGAAGGTGCTTAATTCCACCGCCATGGCTCGCAGGGGCGCGAAATGTTCATCGCTTTCGTCCGCACAGGCTTGATAGGCGATGGTGTCAGGATCGCAGAAACGGGCCAGGGTATCGATGTGGCCGTCCGTGTCATCACCGGCCAAGTGACCGTGCTGCAACCACAGCACGCGCTGGATACCGAGCAACTCTGCCAACCGTTGTTCCAATGCCGCTTGGCTCAGCGCGTTGCGGTTAGCCGACAGCAGGCATTGCCGGGTGGTAAGCAAGGTGCCCCGGCCATCGGATTCAATGCTGCCACCCTCCAGGATCAAATCCACGGCGGCCAGCGGCGTATCTCCAAAAGCTCCCGCGGCATGCAAGCGCTCGGTGACCCGGTTATCCAGGTTATAGGGAAATTTCGATCCCCAGCCGTTGAACTGAAAATCCAGCAATACCGGCCGACCATCCCGATATACCGTGATAGGGCCATGATCCCGGGCCCAGCTATCGTTCGAGGGAACCACGTACAGCCGGACTCGCTCCATTCGCGCCGAAGCCGCGGCCAGCAGATCATGCACATGGCCACGATGGTCCGCATCGTAACAACTGATCAGCAAGCTTTCGTAGTAGCTGATCGCGGTAGCGAGCGCCACGAAATTTTGATCCACCTGTGCCAGCCACGGCCGCCAATCGCCATGGGGGTGTGGCCAAGTGAGCAGGATAGCGGATTGCGGCGCCCATTCGGCGGGTAGTACGGTGTGGCTATGCATGGCAACGAGTCCGGTCGGAGTGCATGGAAAAAGCAGAGTGTCTCGGCGTCAGCCGAAGACAATATTGAGGTTAGTGGAACGGCTGAATAAAAATGAGGGTTTGATCCCGAACATATTTCTAAAGGCGCGGCTCAAGTGCGCCGAATCGGAAAACCCGGCGTTCAAGGCCGCAGCAGTGAGTGTCTGCCCCGCCGCGACGAATTCCACGACCGACTTCATACGGTTCCATTGCCGAAATCGGCGTATCGGCACGCCCGTTTGCTCCTTGAATAAATGCACGAGCCGGGTGGGCGACAAGCTGACGTTATCGGCCAGCGCCTCCACCGAATAGCTTTGCGAAGGATCATTTTTGATAAGCTGAATAACCCGATTGATACGCGCATCGAGGCAGCAGTTGACGGCCGGAGCGACTTGCCGGGGATCGATGATCCTATCCAGCAAGCGATAGATAGTTTGGGCGTCTTGGCGCTGCCGATAAAGATCAAGGAACATGGCGATCACCTCGCTCTCATTGGCTAACCCATACAGGCATTGCCAATCGCCGCCCGCCATGGCTTCCCGTAGCAGAGCGTAATGGTCACTCTCCGGCTCTAAGAATAAAATTGCCAGCAGCGCCCCGCCAATATCGATCTCATGCATGCACCCCGGCGGGATCAATACGCTCCTGCACTCGCGCCAGGAACTGCTTTCACTTTCCAAAACCCTGAAGGAGCGGTCGATACTTACACACAGCGCCGCGGCCCCCAGGCGGTGTTCTGAAATATCCGGCAACAGGCCAAGATAGAATACCCGGTTTTCCCAGATGTAAAGTTGATGCACGGTTCACTACCACTTGCTCTGACGCCGCGTTGGGCAACCACGGCAACTAGATTATGCTAAAGTTGCGTGAATAATTCTTCAAGAATTCAGTCCCGCACGCCGCCCTGTTCCAGCCTCCTCACACTCCCCATGGAGGACACCGCCCAATGAAATTCTTCGCGCCCAGCATCGCTTCGCATACCTTATACCCCTACATTGTTGCCGCCTATCGTGCCGATGAAAGCCAGCACGTCGCCACGCTGATCGAGGCAGCCATGCTGCCCACGCCGGTCCGCGAGCGAATCGCCGCACGGGCGCGCACCCTGGTCACGGAGCTGCGCCGCCAGCGGATCAACAGTGGCGGCATCGACGCTTTCATGCATGAGTACGAGTTGTCCAGCCAGGAAGGCGTGGTGCTGCTATGCCTGGCCGAAGCGTTACTGCGCATCCCCGATACCGGGACCGTCGACAAATTGATCCGTGACAAGATAGCCTCCGCCGACTGGGAAAAACACCTCGGCCACAGCGAGTCCCTCTTCGTTAATGCCTCTACCTGGGGACTGCTGCTGACCGGGCGGGTGGTCAAGCTCCAGGATGATAAAGGCACCTTCAAGCGCCTTATCCAACGCAGCGGTGAACCGTTCATCCGCCGCGCGCTGACCCAGGCCATGGGCATCCTCGGCCGCCAGTTTGTAATGGCGCGCACCGTGAAAACTGCTCTGGGGCGGGCCCACAGCCAGGAAAAACAGGGCTATCGCCATTCTTTCGACATACTGGGTGAAGCGGCCCGCACCCGTCAGGCCGCCGAACGCCATTATCGCGCTTACGAGGAGGCCATTACCGCCATCGGTCAAGTGGCGCAGGGACGCGGACCCATCCATGGTCCCGGCATTTCGGTCAAGCTATCGGCCCTGCATCCCCGCTACGAACTGGCCCAGGGCAAGCGGGTGCTGGCGGAATTGCTGCCGCGCTTGCGCGCCCTGGCTCGCCTTGCCAGGGTCCATGACATCGGGTTGAACCTAGACTCCGAGGAAGCAGACCGCATCGATCTGTCCCTGGAACTCCTCCGGGCGCTCTTCGTTGATCCCGAATTCGAGGGTTGGGAGGGTCTGGGGCTGGCCGTGCCAGCCTATCAGAAACGCGCCATTCACATCATCGACTGGTTGGCCGACCTGGCCCGTCAGCAGCAGCGGCGCCTGCTGGTAAGGCTGGTCAAGGGCGCCTACTGGGATGCCGAGATCAAGCGCGCCCAGGAGCGCGGGC
>Ga0209253_10004013_pt1 | contig 12865 bp, 11 predicted proteins | sample FrelakmetBRP12BR_FD_187145 | JGI IMG/M metagenome (GOLD analysis project Ga0209253, IMG submission 187145) | Freshwater lake sediment microbial communities from the University of Notre Dame, USA, for methane emissions studies - BRP12 BR (SPAdes)... | ecosystem: Environmental > Aquatic >...
GCCGGTGCGCGCCATCACGGTGAACAGGCCCGCTTCGGGCGCGTTGGTGATGTAGCGCTTGGTGCCGTTGATTCGGTAGCCGTCGCCGTCGCGCGAGGCGCGCGTGCGCAGCGACGCCGCGTCCGAACCCGCGTCGGGCTCGGTCAACGCGAACGACGCGATGACGTCGCCGGACGCGAGCTTCGGCAGCCACGCAGCCTTCTGTTCGGGCGTGCCCGCGAGCACGAGGCCCTGCGAGCCGATGCCGACGTTGCTGCCGAACGCCGACCGGAACGCGGGCGACGTGCGACCGAGTTCGAGCACGGCGAGCGTTTCCTCCTCCATCGTGAGGCCGAGCCCGCCGTATTCCTCGGCGATCGACAGCCCGAAGAGCCCGAGCGTGCGCATCTCGCGCACGATCGGTTCCGGTATTGCGTCGGCATCGCTGACCTCGCGCTCGCGCGGCACCAGCCGCTGCGCGACGAAGCGGCGCAGCGTGTCGAGGAAGGCGGCGAAGGTGTCGGGGTCGCGGATCATCGTGTGGGCGCCTGGGCGGCGCGGGCGCTGCCAAAACCGACCGGTCGGTTGGGTAATCATGGCAGCGGATTTTCGGCGCGTCAATGCGCGCGACGCGACGCGGCGTCATGTTGCGCTGCGGTCAATATCCACGGCCCGGGGCCGCCGGACCAACGCAACGGCGACGCATCTTACCTATGACAACGGTCGGATTGCTGCGATTGCACATCCCCGGTCAGGGCCACGCGTACGCGCATTGGGGAGGGTTCCTCGCCGCCGTTGACACCGAATCCGGACCGCGTAGTATTGCAATGACCGACCAATCGGTCGGGAAACGTTCGCAGAGATCCCGGCCCGCGTCCGCGGGCACCAGGACGGAGGAGAGGCATGCGCAACCAATGGAACCGGATCGGCGCGGGCGTGGCGCTCGCGCTCGTGGCGTGCGTCGCCGGCACGGCCGCGCTCGCCGCGCCGAAGGGCACGATCGTGCTGGGCTCGACGAACTCGACGTCGAGCCACTACACGGTGTCGGCGGCGATGGTGAAGGCGATCAAGGCCGGCATCCCCGCGGCCAACGTGTCGCAGATCGAAACGGGCGCGAGCGTGGACAACGTGCGCCGCCTGACCAAGAACGAGATCGACTTGGGCCTCATCGCGACCGACACCGGCATCCAGGCGATCACGGGCACGGGACCGTTCGCGGGCGGCAAGGCGGTCGACGACCTGGTCGCGCTGTACGCGTACGACGTGTCGGTGCTCAACGTCGCGGTCAGCCAGGACTCGAAGGTCGCGTCGATCGCGGATCTCGCCGGCAAGAAGTTCAACCCCGGCATCCGCGGCAGCGGCGCCGAGCTGCTGACGCGCGAGGTGTTCAAGACGCTGGGGGTCGAGCCCGCGTGGGTGCCGGGCACGGTGAAGGACGCGTCCGAGGGCATCCAGAACCGGCAGATCGTCGGCTACTCCAAATACGGTCCCGGCCAGGGCGTCGACGCGACGCTGCGCGAGCTGATGGTGACCACGCCGATGCGGCTGCTGGGCTTCGACGCCGCGCAGCAGGCGAAGGTGACGGGCGCCGTCAAGGGCGTGAGCTTCACGCAGATCCCGGACGTGATGGCCGGGCAGCCGCCCGTGACGGCGCCGGCGGTGCTGATCGTCTACGGCACGCGCACGTCGGTGATGGACGACGAGACCGCGTACGCGATCGCGAAGGCGATCAACGAGAACCGCCAGTTCCTCGTCGACGCGTGGCCGCACCTCAAGGACTTCGACTTCAAGGCGCAGGCGCTGGCCGCCGAAAAGGTGGGCGTCAAGCTCCATCCTGGCGCGAAGAAGTACTGGGATTCGGTCAAGTGAGGGTGAAGTGACCGCGGGGCGCGCGTGAGCGAGGCCGCGCGCGCCGAAGGGGCGCCGGGTCCCGGCGCACTGGCGTTTTCGTGCGCGTGCGCCGCCTACGCGCTCTTCCATCTGTACACGTCGTTCACCGGCTCGTTCGACCCGCTGGTGCAGCGCGGCGTGTTCATTGCCGGCGGCGTGTTCCTTGCGTTCTGGCTGAAGCAGCGCGAGGCGGGGGCTGTCGGCGCGCAGGCGGCGTACGTCGTGCTGGGGCTGGTCGGGCTCTACGGCGGCATCCACGTCATCGCGAGCCAGGCGCGCTTCATGGACGTCATGAACGACATGACGACGCTCGACCTCGTCGTGGGCTTCCTGATGATGGCGACGATCGTCATCGGCACGCAGCGCCTGCTCGGTTGGGCGCTGCCGGTGCTCGCGACCGTGTCGGTGCTGTACTACGCGTTCGGCCACCGCTTCATGAGCGGGCTCTGGCAGCCGCCGCGCGCGTCGCTCGACACCGTCGTGTCCACGCTCTACGCGTCGACCAGCGGCATCTTCGGGTTCATGGCGGACATCGGCACGAGCGTCATCGCCGTGTACGTGATCTTCGGCGCGCTCTTGATGGCGACCGGCGCCGGCGAGGTGTTCGTGCAGGTCGCGCAGGTGATCGCGGGGCGCGGCCACGGCGGGCCCGCGAAGGTGGCGGTCGTCACGTCCGCGCTGTTCGGCACCGTGTCGGGCTCGGCCGTCGCGAACGTGATGGCGGTCGGCTCGCTCACCATTCCCACGATGCGGCGCGCCGGCTACCCGAAGGCGTTGGCGGCGGGCGTGGAGGCGAGCGCGTCCGCGGGCGGGCAGATCATGCCGCCGATCATGGGCGCCGGCGCGTTCCTGATGGCCGAGCTGCTCAACATTCCGTACCTGACGATCGCGCAGACGGCCGCGCTGCCCGCCATCCTGTACTTCGCGGTGATCTTCATCAGCGTCGATCTCTACGCACGCCGCCACCGGATGGGCAAGGACAACATCGCGGCGCGCACGCGCATCGAGGCGGACAAGGCGATCCCGCTGGCGTTCGCGGTAGCGTGCCTCATCGGCATGCTCGTCGCGGGATTCACGCCCACGTATGCAGGCGCCACGGCCTGCGCCGCGCTGCTGGCCGCCACGGTCGTCGCGCGTCTCGGGCCCGCGCTGCTGCGGGGCGACACGATGCTGCTGCGCACGCGCGGGCGCGAGTTCGCCGTGCACGTCGCGCAGGGGCTCGCCGAAGGCGGCAAGGGCCTCATCATGATCGCGGTGCTCTTGGGCTGCGCGGGCATCCTCACGGCCGTTCTGAGCGCGTCGGGCTTGGGCTCCAAGGTGTCGAGCGAGCTCATCGCGATCGCCGGCGACAACCTGCTGGCGGCGCTGGTCATGTCGGCCGTCCTGTGCATCCTCCTCGGCATGGACGTGCCGACCACGGCGTCGTACGTGCTGACCGCCGCCGTCGCAGCGCCCGTGCTGACGAAGCTCGGCCTGCCGCCGCTGACCGCGCATCTGTTCATCTTCTATTTCGCGATCCTGTCCGCGATCACACCGCCCGTCTGCGCCAGCGTCTACGCGGCCGCCGCGATCGCGGGGGAGCGCTTCTGGGCGGTCGCCCGCTACGCGATGCTGATGGCCGGTGCCGTCTACGTCATTCCGTTCATGCTCGTGTACCGGCCGGGGCTCATGCTGCAGGGCGGCGCGGCGACGATCGTCTACGACCTCATGATCACGGCGCTCGCGATGCTCGCGATGTGCGGCACGATGATCGGCTATCTCAACGGGTTGCTGAGCGTGCCGCTGCGTGCCGTGCTGTTCGCGGCAGGCATCCTGTTCTTCGTGCCGGGGTACGTGTCCGACGCGACGGGCATGCTGCTGCTGGTGGCGGTCATCGCGTGGCAGGGGTTCCGGGCGAAGCGCGCGGCGGCGTCCCCGCCGGCAGCCGCCGAAGCGCATGGAGAGAAAGGACATGGTTGACGCACCCTACGGCGAGCTCGCGGTGGGCGAGCGGCGGCGCTCGCGCGGCCGCACGATCACCGAGACAGACGTCGTGAACTTCTGCATGCTGACGGGCAACTGGCTCGAGCTGCATTCGAACGTCGAGTACGCCAAGAAGACGCTCTACGGCCAGCGGCTCGTGCAGGGCAGCCTCGTGTTCGCGATCGTCAACGCGCTCATCGGCTTCAATCCCGAGGTGATCGAGGCGTTCTACGGCGTCGACCGGCTGCGCTTCACGAAGCCGACGTTCATCAACGACACGCTGCACGCGCGCAGCGAGATCATCGCGCTGCGCGACAAGGGCGACCGCCACGGGGTGGTCACGCTGAAGCTCGAAGGCGTCAACCAGCGCGACGAGGTCGTGCTGTCGTGCGAGTTCGGCCTGCTGGTGCGCCGCGAGCGGCTGCTGGCCGACGCGCCGGCCTGAAACCATCGAGAGAGCAAGATGAATTTCCTCACGCAGGAACAGACGATGTGGAAGGAGCAGGTCGACCGGCTGATGGAGAAGGAGATCGGCCGCGAGTACATCCGCACCTGCGACATGAATCGCGAGTATCCGTACAAGGGCTATGAGGCGATCGTGAAGCAGGATTGGCTGCGCCTGCTGATCCCGGAGGACCACGGCGGACTGGGCGGCACGATCTTCGACTACGCGCTGCTGTGCGAGGGACTCGCGCGCTATGGCTTCGACTTCGCGACCGCGTTCATGGTGTCCACGTTCACGGCGATGAACATCGTGAAGTTCGGCACCGACGCGCAGAAGGCGAAGTACCTCGAGCCGTTCATGCGCGGCGACATCCGCTTCTCGATTTCGATCTCGGAGCCGCAGGCGGGCTCCGATGCGGCGAGCACGCGCACGCGCGCGATCGTCGACGGCGACGGCTTCCTGCTGCGCGGGCAGAAGCTCTGGTGCAGCGGCGCCGCCGCGAAGAACGTCGTCATCGCGATGCTCGTGCGCAGCGACCCCGACACGAAGAAGCACCTCGGGCTGTCGGTGTTCCTCGTGCCCAACGACACGCCCGGCCTCGACATCCGGAAGCTGCCGACGATGGCGCGGCGCGCCACCGGCACCACCGAGATCTTCGTCGACGACGCGCGCGTCACGCGCGACCAGCTGCTCGGCACGCTGGGACAGGGGTGGGCGATCATCACCGACCACCTCGAGTTGGAGCGCATCGCGGTGTCCGCCGGCTACGTCGGCAACGCGCAGCAGGCGGTGGACGACGCGCTGCGCTACGCGCACGAGCGGATCCAGTTCGACCGCGCGATCTTCGACTTCCAGGTGATCCGGCACATGCTGGCCGACATGCAGACGAAGGTCGACGCAGCGCGCCTCCTCGTCTACCGGGCCGCGGAGCTCGCGTCGCGCGGCGTGCCGTGCTCGCGCGAGGTCAGCATGGGCAAGCTCTTCGCGTCGGAGACGCTGCAGGAGGTCACGCGCTGCGGCATGCAGATCCTGGGCGGCCACAGCATGCTGCCCGAGTCGGACATGGAGCGCTACTTCCGCGAGGGCATGCAGTCGACGATCGGCGGCGGCACGTCGCAGATCCAGCGCACGATCATCGCCAAGTCGATGCGGGCGGCGTGAGGAGGCGCGTATGGCGGGCATGCTGACCGGAATCCGCGTTCTCGACCTGTCGCGGGTGCTGGCCGGCCCATGGGCGACGCAGATCTTCGCCGACTACGGCGCCGACGTCGTGAAGGTCGAGCGGCCCGGCGCGGGCGACGACACGCGCAAGTTCGGTCCGCCGTGGATCACCGACGAGACGACCGGCGAGATCGTCGACGCCGCGTACTACGCGGCGGCCAACCGCGGCAAGCGCTCGCTGACGCTCGACATCGCGACGCCGGACGGCCAGGAGATCGCGCGCAAGCTGGCCGCGCAGTCCGACATCCTGATCGAGAACTACAAGGTCGGCGCGCTGGCGAAGTACGGCCTCGACTACGCGGCGATCCGGAAGGTGAATCCGCGGATCGTCTACTGCTCGATCACCGGGTTCGGCCAGACCGGGCCCTATCGGAATCGCGCCGGCTACGACTTCCTGATCCAGGGGATGGGCGGCCTCATGAGCGTCACCGGCGAGCGCGACGACCTGCCGGGCGGCGGCCCGCAGCGCGCCGGCGTGGCGCTGGCGGACATCCTGTGCGGCATGTACGCGACGAGCGCGATCCTCGCGGCGCTCTACCGGCGCGAGCATACCGGGCAGGGCGAGTACATCGATCTGGCACTGCTCGACGCGCAGGTCGCCACCCTTGCCAACCAGGGGATGAACTACCTGATCGGTGGCACCGCGCCGAAGCGCTTCGGCAACGGCCATCCGAACATCGTGCCGTACCAGGCGTTCGCGACCGCCGACGGCCACGTGATCCTCGCGGTCGGCAACGACGAGCAGTACGCGCGTTTCTGCGCGGTCGCCGGGCGCCCGGAACTCGCGAGCGACCCGAAGTACGTGACGATCGCGCAGCGCAACGCGCATCGCGACGAGCTGATCCCGAAGCTCGCCGCGGTGCTGCGGCAGTGGTCGTCCGCCGAGTGGATCGAGAAGCTCGAGGCGGCGAACGTGCCCTGCGGCCCGATCAACACGATCGACAAGGTGTTCGCGGACCCGCAGGTGCGCTCCCGCGGCATGCGCGTGGACCTGCCGCATCCGCGCGCGGGCACGCTGCCGTCGATCGCCAATCCGGTGCGCTTCGCGACCGCCCCCATCGAATACACCCACGCGCCGCCCGTGCTCGGACAGCACACCGACGAAGTGCTGGAGGAGCTGCTGGGCATGGACGCCGACGCGCGCGCCGCGCTGCGCGCGCGGGGCGTGATTTGACCGGGACCGTGCGCGCATGAACGACCCCGCCGCCGCGGCCGCCGCGCAACCGGCCGGCGCTGCCGGCACCGTGCCGCTGTTCACGCCGTTCGCGCTGCGCGATCTGACACTGCGCAATCGCGTCGTCGTGTCGCCGATGCAGATGTACTCGTCGCACGACGGCATCGTCGGCGACTGGCATCTCGTGCACCTCGGGCGCTTCGCGCTCGGCGGCGCGGGCCTCGTGATCGTCGAGGCGACGGCGGTGTGTCCCGAGGGGCGCAGCACGCTGCACGACAACGGGTTGTGGAACGACGCGCAGGCCGACGCGTTCGCGCGGATCACCGCGTTCCTGCGCGCCAATGGCGCCGCGTCCGCGATCCAGCTGCAGCATGCCGGGCGCAAGGCGTCGTCGCAGGCGCCGTGGGACGGCTTCGGGCCGTTGGGCGAGCGCGACGCGGCGCGCGGCGAGGCGCCGTGGCAACCGTGGGGACCGACACGCGGGGGCTGGAGCGATGCGCACCCCGCCACGCATCCGATCGGTGATGCCGAGATCGGCTACCTGCTCGAGCGGTACACGCACGCGACGCGCCTCGCGTTGCGCGCGGGTTTCGACGTGATCGAGATCCACGCCGCCCACGGCTACCTGCTGCACTCGTTCCTGTCCCCGCTGTCGAACACGCGCGGTGACGCGTACGGCGGCAATCGCGAAGGACGCATGCGGCTGCCGCTCGCGGTCGCCGCCGCGGTGCGCGCCGCGTGGCCCGCCGAACGTCCGTTGTTCTTCCGCATGTCGACGGTGGATGGCGTCGGGATCGGGTGGTCGCTCGAGGATTCGATCGAGCTTGCGCGGCAACTGCGCGCGCAGGGCGTCGACGTTGTCGACTGCTCGTCCGGCGGTATGAATCTCCCGTCCGCCGCGAGCCTCGTGGCGCGCGAGCCCGGCTTCCAGGTGCCGTTCGCGCGCGAGCTGCGCCGCCAGTCCGGCATCGCGACGATGGCGGTCGGCCTCATTCGCACACCGGAGCACGCCAATGCGGTGATCGCCGATGGCGATGCGGACTTGGTCGCGCTCGGCCGCGAGCACCTGTGGAATCCGAACTGGGCGGCGCAGGCCGCGGTGCAGCTCGGCAGCGACCCGGATTGGCGCATGTGGCCGCGACCGTTCGGCTGGTGGCTGCGCCGGCGCGACCGGCGCACGGCGGGCGCGCGCGCCGGCAAGACCTGACGTCGAGCCCGGCGCGCGAGCGCGTCCCGCTGCCGGCCTCGCGCTTCGACTCGCACGGGCCGGAGGGGAAGCGCAACGCGCCGTGATCTCGGGATTGCCGCGCCGGACACCGCAGCAGGCGCCCCCCGCGCGAATCGCGATCAGTGCCGCAGCAACCCGAATGCGAGGCTGCCCGCCACGCTCGCCGTATAGGCGAGAAAGATCATCGAGATCCCTGCCATCGACGGGCTCTTCGTGCGATGCGCATAACCGCGTGCGCGCATTGCGGACAGCGTTCGCGCGGACACTGCGGCGGCCGCCACGAGCGGGAGCGCGGCAAACCACGGCAATACGCCTGCGAACGCCAACGCCAACGCGATCGCGTAGCCCGTCGCGACGAGCGCTTCGACGACGCGCGCGGCGCCGCGCTCGCCGACGACGATCGCGAGCGTGCGCCGGCCGGCCGCCGTGTCGCCGACGCGGTCGCACGCGTTGTTGGCGGCGAGGATCGCCGCGATCAGGAACGCGGCCGGAAGTCCGAGCGCCAGCGCGCGCACGTCGACAGTGCCGGTCTGCACGTAGGCGGCGAGCGCCGTCAGCACGACGCCCATTGTGCCGCCCGCGAGCACCTCGCCGATCGGCAGACGCGAAAGCGGCCACGGGCCGCCGCTGTAGCTCCACGCGATCAGCATGCAGACGACGCCTACGCCGACGACCTCCCAGCCGACGCGCGCGCCGAGGGCAAGGCCGAATGCGGCGGCGAGCAGGAACAGGCCGAAGGCCACGCGCAGCGCGATGCGCGGATCGATGGCGCGGTGCACGAGCACCTTGTAGCCGTCGACGTCGGTCTCGCGCGTGTCGACGCCGTGGCGGTGATCGTAGTAGCTGTTGAAGCCGGCGGTGGCCAGGTCGACGCACAGCGTCGCCGCGAACATCAGCGCGAACGTGAGCCACGAGAATGCGCCGCCGGCCGCCGCCCACAGTGTGCCGATGGCGAGCGACGACATGCTGACGACCTTCGTGCGCAGCTCGACGATCTTCGCGAGGTCGGCCGGCGTCGGCGCCGGCCGTGCGGCGGAGGTCGTGGAGTTCATCAAGCGACGACCGGAATCGGCACGCTTGGCGCGCCTTCGAGTGCTTCGGCGGGGCGCGCGTCGACCACGCCCCACAGGACTGAGCGGTCGCGCGCCGCGACGTCGTACGGCGTCGCGTGTGTCGGTTCGGCGAAGCTGCGCAGCACCACCGTCGCGCCCGGCGCGGCCGCCCGGCGCACGGCGGCGAAGAGGCGCTGCCGGTAGCCGGCGGGCGCGCCGTCCAGGATGTTCGATAGCGTGAACGCGTCATAGGACGCGGGCGGGCATCGCTCGAGATATCCGGCCGCGTCCCCTGCCACCAGCGTGATCCGGCGCGCGTCGAAGGGCCCGCTCGCAGGCGTGGCGCCCAACAGCAGCGCGTGCGCGTAGCGATTGTCGCGGTTCGGGAACGTGGCAAAGCAGTGGGCGAGTCGCGCGCGCATCACGCGGCCGAAATGCGCGGGCAGAATCGCGAGGAACGGCGATGCGTAGACGGCCTTCAGTCCGGTGACCGACAGCAGCGTATCGGTCGCGAGACGAAAGCCGCGCGTGTCGAGATGGATGCGCCAGTAGTCGCGTTGCGCGGCTGGGTCATCGAGCGCGAGGAAGCGCTCGAGCACCGACCGGCGCCAGCCGAAGAGCGCCATCGCGCCGCGGCCCAGCCCGACCACGCGTTCGGCGGTGCCCGTGACCGCGGGGGCACCGGCGAGCCGCGCCCGCGCGTAATCGAGTTGCACCGGGTTGATGTCGATCGCCGTGACGTCGTGCGCGGCGGACAGCGCCATGGCCGAGTCGCCCGCCGACGCGATGCAGAACACGCGCGCGCCCGGCGCGAACGCGGCGCGTTCGATCGCGACATCCTCGTACATCTGTCCGAACAGCACCTTGCGCGGCCCGGCGCGCGTGTCGAACCGACCGGATTCCCAAGGCGTCGCTGTACTCAAAGGTGCGACTCCATCACCAGGGTCGCGACGCCACGGCCCCAGGCTGGGATCAGCTTCATCGCACGGCGGCCGCGGCCGTCATGCCCGCGGTCACCCACGCGAGCATGAGGAACGCCGCGTTCTTGACGACCATGCCCGCGGGATCGAGGATGCGGTCGCGGGAGAAGTAGATGCCCGACGCGTTGAGTCCGACGAGCAGCGCCGTCTGCACGATGGCCGCCGGAATCGGCTGCCACCCCGTCAGTACCCAGACACCGAGCAGCGCTTCGAGGACGCCGAGCAGGCGCAGCAGCAGGTGCGACGTCGCCGGAGCGAGGAACGGCACCTGCTCGACGACTTCGAACTCGTGCCGGCTGCGCGCGAGCACCTTGCACCAGAATCCCTCGTAGAGCCACACCGCCGCGACGGCCACCTGCAGCAGCCACAGCGGCGGCAACGATGCCAGCGCGTTCACGCGTGCGCGCTCGCGGCGACGGGTTCCGGCGCCGCCAGCAGGTCGCGGTAGCGCTGTGCGAAGGTCTCGATCCGCGTGTCGACGTCGGCCGGCACCGGAATGCCGGGCACGTTTGGCACGTGATACAGCACGAGCGGCGGCAGCATCGTCATGCCCACGAAATGCGCGGTGGTCTCGAGCGGCCTCAGCAGGTCGGCGATCTCGTACCGGTTGTGTCCGCCGGGCCGGTACTTTTCCCGCGCGCCGCCGGATGTGACCACCGGCTGCAGCATCTTGCCGCGCATCCGGGTTCCACCCGGGCCGTACGCGAACCCGACAGCGAGCACGTCGTCCTGCCACGCCTTCAACATCGGCGGCGTCGAGAACCAGTAGAACGGAAACTGGAAGACGATGCGGCTCGCGTGCAGCGCCGCCGCCTGCTCGCCTTCGACGTCGATGCGCTGGTCGGGGTACAGCGCCTCGAGGTGGCGGATCGCGACGTCAGGCAATCCGGAAATCGCGTCGAGCATGCGCCGGTGCGCGCGCGATTGCGCGAGGTGGGGATGGGAGACGATGACGAGCGTGGACAAGGGAATCCGCGGAAAACGGAGGACGGCGAGGCACCGCATCGACGTGGCGGCCGCTGCGCCACCGCAATGATCATGATCGCGATTGTCGCAGACTCACGCTCGAGCGCAACGGGGGAGCGACGGTGGCGCGTGTCGCGCCCTGCATCGCTGCGCGAGTCCTCACCCCTTCCGCGCCGCCGGCCGCCCGTATACCTTGTACGCGAGCCACGTCGCATCGCCTTTCGCCTTGGCGGCAGCTCGGCCCGCGCCCGCCGCCGACGCGAGGGTATCGCCGTTGAGCAGCGACCCGTAGAAGGCGTCGCAGAACGCGCGTGCCGGCACGTCGCGGACCGGCCACGACGTGCCGATGAAAGCGCCGGCACCGGCATCCCAGAACGTGCGCGGCCAGCCGCTCCACGCGGTGAGGCTGCGGCCCAGGCGGCCGCTCTCGCACGCGTTGAGGAAGACGATGGGGTGCCGCGCGTCGAGCCGCGCCTCGCTGCGCACGGTCGTGGCGTCGATCGTGAGCGGCTCGGGCGCGCCGTCGTGCATCCGGTCGCCCACGATCAGCGCCGACTGTTCGATGTCGTCGTGGTCGGCCTTGCCGTGGCAGCAGACGTGCAGCACGTCGAAGTCCGGCGCGTGCAGCGCGTCGTACACGCTGTCGAGCTGCGCGGCGAGCGGGACCGCCGCGATGCCGTGCTGCTGCATGAGGTCCGTGAACATTGCTTTCTCGCCGATGAGCGGCTGTTCCAGCCCGTTCGGGTATTCGGCCACCAGGTAGCGCCAGCGTGCGAGCGCGAGCCGTTGCGGCCGGCTCGTGCCGTTCAACGACCGCACGAGCCCGTACTCGGCGAGGAATCGGTCGTCGGCGGCGCGCGTATCCGGGTGCTCGAGCCGCACGATCTCCCACGGAATGTACGGCTCCCACGACTTCACTTCGACGACGCCGATATCGGCGCGTTTGTCCCACAGGAGCCGCACCAGCTCGCCGGGGAAGAGTTGGCGCGCGAGATCGGTGCCCACGCCCTTGATCTCGCGCGCGAACGCGTTGACGTCGTCCCAGTTGCGGAGCACCCGCTCGGTCATGCGCCGGTACACCGATTCGACGTAGCGCCGTGCATTGGCCGCCGCGTTGCCGCCGTCCTCCTTCAGCAGTGGCGATTGGAACTCGACATGGTCCCAGCCCAGCGCGTCGCACACCAGGCGATAGCGGTACGCGAAGCCGCCGGGCAGCGGCGCGTCGTCGACCAGGAGCAGCACTGCGCTGCGGTCGGCAGGGTCGGTCTTCGCGGCGGCGGCCTGTCCCGCGATCCGTCGGCCGCTCGGGTTGGCCGCGACGACGCGCAGCGGGAACGTGATCGTGCCGAGCTCCGTTCCGCGCTGCCGGAACACCAGCGCCACCTGCACGGATCCCTCGCGGAGCGCGCGCACGCGAAACCCCCAGTTCGACGCCGGCTTCGCGGCGGTCGGCGGGTCGAGCCGGACGAGCGGCGAGTCGACGACCTGAACCGCGTCGCCGCGGATCGTCAGCAGCACGGCGATCTGCTCGTGCGCGGCAACGCGTGCCAGGGATGCGGCGCTGCGCGCGAGCGGGGGGACGATGCCGGCCAGCGCGACCTGGACCTCGATCGCGTTTTCGGCACCGATGGCGAGCTCGGCGGGACCTTGCGCCGACAGCTCGACGTCGACCTCGTTCGCGCCGGCGCGCATATCGCCGGTCGTATCGGTGCTGACCGACCGGAACGTGCCGAGATCGTCGAAACTTCCCGGTGGTGGCGGCGGCGCCACGGCCACCGAAGTCGGCGCCGGAGCCGGAGCGGACGGAGCCGGCGCCGCAGCCGCAGCAGCAGCCGCAGCCGCAGCCGCCGGAGCCGCCGGAGTCGGGGTTGGAGTCACCGGAGCCGGAGTCGCCGCAGCCGGCGGTGCGGCCGCCTTCGCAGTGGACCTTCGATCAGCGCCCTTCGCGGGCAGCACTTCGAACACGTC
>Ga0209253_10004014_pt1 | contig 12862 bp, 8 predicted proteins | sample FrelakmetBRP12BR_FD_187145 | JGI IMG/M metagenome (GOLD analysis project Ga0209253, IMG submission 187145) | Freshwater lake sediment microbial communities from the University of Notre Dame, USA, for methane emissions studies - BRP12 BR (SPAdes)... | ecosystem: Environmental > Aquatic >...
AAGTAGGAGGCTGTCAAGCAGAATGTGGTGCTGGTTCAGGTATGGCAGCTGCAGCTCTCGTGACATTAGCGAATGGTACACCTAAGCAGTCGATCAACGCCTCTTCAATGGCTCTACAGAATATACTGGGAATGATTTGTGATCCAGTTGCAAACAGAGTTGAAGTACCTTGCCTTGGTAAGAATGTAATGGCAGCTAGTAATGCCTTAGCTTGTGCGAATATGGCTCTTGCAAATTTTGATGCAGTTATTCCTTTAGATGAAGTAATAGACACAATGGATCAGGTTGGAAAAAGTTTACCCATGGAGCTACGTTGCACTGCTCTTGGTGGACTGTCAGTTACTCGTACCTCAAAAGAAATCGAATCCAAATTATTCGGAATTAATAAAGAGTGATGCACATGAACCATGTCCGAATCAATTTCATTTAATTTCAGAAGAAAGGGATAATTAATAGATTTTTTCTGTCCATCTTCAGCACGGGTGAAGTGATCCACAGCCATATTGAAAAATCTTACCCTCATAAAGGATTTCCAGGGGTATCTTAGTAAAGGGCTGACAACTGTCCGAGCTCGGTTTCCCGATCGATAAACATGTGTCCCTCCAGAATACAAATTGTGATTATTTTAATCGTGATATATATGATTAGCATATCTCCTAGCATCCCACGTGGGGCTATGAACCCCCGGGCGTGCAGTTTAGTGTAACTGCGGGCTGGATATCAGTGGCTATGGGAACAACGCTGATGATGTGGGGATCAGATCAGGATTAATTCATAACTTTATCTTAAGGAACGGGGGCAGGAAAGATAAAAAAATACCTGCATGGCAAATGGTTTGGTATGCCACGCAGCAAGAAGAGTATCACGGATGACGGAATTTGGCCATATGCTTCAGAAGCACTGATTCTCAACGCGCCATGGGTCGCGCATCCGATAGTAATCTTGTTCCAGTTCATTTAGGATTTCATCATAGCGCTGGGTAATATAGGCCTGTAAAGTTGTTTTTTGGGTCGAATTGGGGATAAGGTGCAGGCCATACTTGATCAGCTGCTGATCAACATCCTTCCGGTACAATATCGTGCCCTTGAGGTTGGTAAATAAGTGCTCCGGGGTAAGCCGAAACTCGAGCAAGAGTTTTACACCAGGTCGCAGCCTGCCATCAGGATCGATGTTCTTGCTCACCAGGATCCCCATCCCCTCGTTGCAAATGTCGATCAAGAAGGCGCGATACGTTTTTCGATGGAGGCACATGTTGATATAGGTCGAGGACTTCGGCTGGACGCGTTCAGCTTTGCGGTCCCACCAGTCACCGTAGGTTAAGTCGGAAAGATGGAAGGTTCCATGTGTGTAATCGACCGGGTGAATGTTCGCGCAGATCGCCCCCGGGAAAGCCCCACTTCGCAAGTGAATCATACCCAACAGGATGTGGAAAGTCAGGTGTTGGGTTGCCTGGATCGTGGCGGATACCGGGTTGATATCGACGATGCGCCCCGGCTGGTTTAGGGTTGTCCCTTTGTAATGCTTGGTCAGGCTGACTGGCGGGTATGGATTAGGCAGAGTATTGATTACATCAGCGACTGAGGTCATCGTTTGGTAAGACATATCGGTTTCTCCACAGTCAGATCTTGTACCGGATAGATAAGTAATATTATAGCTATTGTTACAAGATTCGTGCCTACAAGGATCGAACAAAGTAGATCGTGATGTAGTGAAGTATCACTTGGGTGTCGACGGCTCGTTTGACTCACCTCAAGGCAGGTTGGCTGTGCGGACAAATTCGGCAACTGGCACCATTATTGCACAAATCTCCTTTGAAGAAACCGAGCTGTCGATCAATTTCTTCGAAGGTGGTGATCCATGTACACTGCTCGGCCACTACCACACCAGGTCGAGTTTGTCCTGTTATCCTTTGAAGGGCCTGATCCTTATTCGCAGGCTGGTGGATTAGGGACGCGAATAACCAATATTGCCCAATACCTAGCATCTCAAGGTTATCTAACCCATTTAATATTCATCGGCAGCCCAGATTTTCCAGGCCACGAACAGCAAAGGGATGGCCGGCTTCAGTATCATCGCTGGTGCCAATGGATCAGTCGTTACCATCCGCTGGGGGTATACGATGGCGAGGAAGGGAAAATCTTCGATTTTACTCGTTCGGTCCCACCGTATATTGTCGATCAGATTGCTGCCCCAGCCATCGCACATGGGCGGTGCTTAGTCGTGCTGGCTGAAGAATGGCAAACCGCTGAGTCGCTGATCCGTCTGAGTGACCAGCTTTATGCAGCAGGCTTGCGGGCAAACTCGATCCTATTGTGGAATGCCAACAATACAAAGGGTTTTGAGCGTATCGATTGGAGACGCCTAGATTTTGTAGCCACCCTAACAACGGTTAGCAGGTATATGAAACACATCATGCGTGACTTTGGCCTGGATCCCCTGGTCATTCCGAATGGCATCCCTTCAGATTTGCTTTCGCCTATCCCTCAAGCAGAAGCCAGCCGGGTGCACGAAAGGTTGGCGGGTGAAGATGGATTACTGATCTTTAAGGTAGCCCGATTCGATCCAGATAAGTGCTGGATGTCGGCTGTCGAAGCAGCCGCATGTCTTAAACAAAACGGTGCAAAAATCCGCTTCCTGTGTCGCGGCGGCATCGAAGCCCACGGCAGCCAGGTTTTAGATCATGCGCGGGAGTTAGGTTTGGTAGTTGAGGAGGTTAGCGATCATGCTGAATCTTGGGAAGATGCCCTTGAGGCCATTCGAGCTGCAGGCACAGCCGATGTATATAACCTGCGCTTCTTTATGTCGCCTTCGATGCTGCGCATTTTCTACGCTGCAGCCGACTTCGTACTAGCCAACAGCAAGCACGAACCATTTGGCTTGGTTGGATTGGAAGCGATGGCAGCCGGCGGGGTAGCAATAACCGGCTGCACGGGTGAGACTTATTCCATGGATGGGGCTGGGGCGATCCCACTCGATTCGGAGAACGTCTCCGAACTTGTCCATGTGATTGAATTCTTGCTCGATCATCCACAGCGATCCCAGGCGATCCGCCAGGATGGACCTAAGGTGGCTGCACGGTATACCTGGAACAATATTATCGAAATTCTATTGGAAAAAATATGCCTGGCAGGCGAACATCAGCGGATCCACCCCTTCCGAACGCCGGGAATCAACCCAACCGATCTAGTTTGGGAGGCTGACCTACGCGGTATCACTCAACCCCCAATGGAGTTGGTCCTGCATGCCTGGCCCGTTGCACCTGAACTACCGCCAATTAAAAAATCCATCAGCCCAATCGCGGGTTAATCCTTTACGTTATCAAATTCTTCATGGACTGGGAGCGTGGTTAAGATCTGCGCTTTATATCCCCATTGCTAAATTATGGGGCTTAACTGCGCATTTTGGTAATTTCGGGCGTAGATGAGAAATTTGCACTTTCGGTGGCTAAGTTCATCGAGCGATATCGCCGTGCAATGGAAGAGCTTGCCAGATAAGTGATGAACAACCTGACCGCAGAGCAGGTGCTGTTTATGCATGCCCGTTTGATCACAGAAACAGGGGGTGAGCACGGTATACTTGGCCTGGAGCTGCTTCAATCGGCTGTGGCGTGTCCATATGCGACTTTTATATGGCAAGGTCTTTATCCTAATCTATTCTTAAAAACTGCTTCCCTATTAGAAAGCCTGGTTGGTAACTACGCTTTTGTTGATGGGAACAAACGGAGGGCGATCACTTGTGCTGGTTTGTTTTTTAGATCTCAACGGCTACCGTTTGAGAGCAAATACCCAGCAATTAGAGGCATTTACGTTCGCATGCGCGCAGCTCTTGGTTTCCTTGGATCATATAGCCTTGTGGCTTGAAACCCAATCAGAGGTGCTCTCCTGATTCTTTAATTAATAAGATATACCAGCGAGCTGGTCTGCCTGGCTGAGAACCTCATGGCTTCAGCTTCATACGTAGGCTCAGCACGATAGAATTCGCCCAAATCGATAACAAACATGTCTGGTCGGGCGGAGTAGCCTGAGGTGCACCATCGTACAATACCAGGTAAATGCTGCTTCCTCCTGATATTGAGCAGCAGGTGGTGGATATTTCAACCTGTTGCATCTCAATCTTTACCGCAGAGTATTCTTTCCCACCTAACAAAAATGATAGGTCCCATCTGTAGTGAAATCGTTATAATCGCAAGATAGCGACTCGTATCCACCAGGCTCACTATTCGCACAAGTAAGGATGGATATGAATATTTCCCCAGGATTTGCACAATCGACAACCGCCGTTATGGAGGTGACCGTGGATCGCGCGAAAATGCCTCGCTTGGTCTCGCGATTTCTCGTAATACTGCTCTGGATCCTTTCAAACCTTTGGGTTCAACCAGCAAATTCTACAAGTATCTTACCTGACCAGGAAGTTGCCCAGGCCTTACTCTATCAAGACGACTTCGAGGATGGTGAATACACCACTGCGGATGGGCCCAATGGTCTGGCATGGAGCTTAATCGCGGGCGGGGCAAGCGTGGGTGAGGTGGATGGCAGCCTCCAACTCGGAGTGGACCGCGGATATTCTCTTATCGTCACCAATCAGATCATTCCAGGCGATGAATACACCCTACGCTTCGCTGGGCGCATCACCTGGAGCGCCCCAGGTCGAATCGTCGTGCTTTATAAAGACCCAAACAACTACTACTCGGTCGGTTTGGGTGTGCAGACTGGGATTTACCGTAAATTGAACGGTAGCGAGGTGCAGCTCCACGAAGACCCGGAAGACCTGATCCGCCTTCCGCACGGGAGCGGTGAAAGCGGAGAATTTAAGGTGTATGTCCACAACACCGGCTCAGCCATCATCCTTAAAGCTGATAAAGCTGGTGATGGCGTCGATTACGATATCGAGATCCTCGACACCGATCCTACCGCGGTGGCAATGTTCACCAATACTGGCGTCGGGATGATGAGCGGTGGTGGTGATCCGTATTCACCCTGGTTTTACATCGACAATGTCGCCCTCTACGAGGCGCTGGTCCTAGACCCTTATGCTCCAGCCACTTATTATGTCGATCAAAATCATCCCAACGCCAGTGACAACAACCCCGGAACCGAAGACCTGCCCTGGCTGACGATCCAAAAAGCTGCCGATACCGTCTGGGCAGGTGATACCGTGATCGTCAAGCGCGGCATGTACCCCGAGCGGATCAACTTTTCAACTGGCACGCGTGGTGCTCCCGGTCAGTTGATCACGTTTACAGCCGAGCCGCCTCGTTCTGTGACGATGTGGGGCTTTTATACCCGATTTGCCCATTACTTGCGCGTGGAAGGATTTAATATCACCACCGACCCGTCTTTGACCGATTGGACAGATGCCAATGGCGTGTTCATCGCCAGCGATCATGTGGAGGTAATCGACAACAATTTCTATAACCTGGACAGCAACGGCGTCTCGGGTGACTCGGTCGGAGCGATCATCCGCAATAATCGCATCTACCACTGCCAGGCTGGGCTGACCATTTCCGGGTCAGATTGGCTGGTGGAGGGTAACGAGGTCGAGCGCCTGTTCCAATATGGTGATGGCGATTGCGATTATTCCCGTTTCTTCGGAAACAACCACCTGATCCGCCACAACTTCTTCCATGGCACATCCTTCAACGAGATCGGCGATGCGCATGTCGATTGTTTCCAGACCTTCGACAACAACGGCGAATATGCTCATCACATAACCATCGACGGCAATGTTTGTTACGATTTCCACCAGGGGTTCATGGGCGAAGCCGCCTATTATCACAACATTTCCGATATCACCTTCAGCAATAACATTTTCGCTCACGGTGCTGCCTGGGGGCTGTGCGTCCATCAGATCCAAAATGTTACCGCCGTCCACAACGTCTTTGCTGACATCGCCTACCATGGTGCAGGCTTCCGTAATGGCGCGACTGGTTTCATGTGGAATAATATCTTCTATAACGCCGGTTCCAATTATTGGGCTTCCGATGGTGGAGCAGTCGAAGGTAGTCACAACCTCCTATTCTCGACGGAGGGGAATATTGACCCGGGTGATTTTCCAAATGACCTGGTCAATATCGATCCGCTGCTGATCGATCCCGCACGGGATAATTATCACATCCCTGCAGGAAGCCCTGCGATCGACGCAGGATTGGAGGTGGGCATAACCACTGACCTGGATGGTAACCCGCGACCCCAGGGAAACGCTCCCGATATTGGCGCATATGAATTCACCCCTGCTCTATTATTATGGGGACATCCAGCCTCGCAAGCCATCACCCTGGCATGGAGCGTTAACGTCACTCTGCCGATGACCACCACATGGACGATCGATTATATAGGTCCAATCGGTGACCAGGCTCCGCCCATCACTGGGATTCCTGGCGACAGCCGCTCCTTTACCGTAACCGGCTTGACCAACTATACCTGGTACACGTTCACGCTCAGTACAAATCCACCCTGGCTGGCTGATACTGTAACCATGATGCCAACCGACCACATCGTCTACATGCCATTTTTATATAACCCATGATCTGAAATCGACTGCGTCTTTGGAAGGGAATCAAGACATGAAAAACAAGCTCAAATTCTTGGGTACGGTTTTGGTTCTGCTCTTTTCAACAACGAGTTTATCGAGCGCCGACAACCTGTCTTTGATCCCATCTCAGGAGATGATCCCGGATGATCGTAGAATAGATTGGAGCAAGGCAGGCATACCCGCAGGCATCCCGCAAAGGACAATTGTTTGTGAGATCATCGACGGTGCTCTATATGGAAATGGGACAACAGACGCAACTGTAGTAATCCAGACTGCTCTTGATAACTGCCCGGATGGTCAGGTAGTCTACCTACCGCCAGGGGTATACATTATCAACGACACCATCCACCTGGACGATTTCGATACCCTGAGAGGCAGCGGACCTGGAATAACGATCCTTAAACATCGTGGAGGCTATTTGCGCTCGATGGTCGACATGCGCGGCTCGATTTACTGGCAAATCGCTGGCCTGCATAAGACCGTAGATATCCTCGAGGCGAGCAAGGATTCTCAAGTCATCAGGCTTGTGAGCACTGCGGGGATAACTCCCGGGGATATCCTGCTGCTTAATCAGCTCAATGACGGTGTGATTGTCGACCCAATTGGGGTCGAAGGGAAATGCACATGGTGCGGCTACGAAAACGGCGATAGAGTATTGGGACAGCTTGTCGAAGTAACCGTAGTCGCTGGTAACCAGGTTTATCTCAATGTACCCCTACATTGGACGTATGACACCGCGCTGGATCCGTGGGCTTATCAGGTAGACGCAGACGCTATGATACGCCAGGCTGGGCTGGAAGACCTCACTCTGACTCAAGATACACCGGAGGTCGAGTTCATGATCGAGATGGACGGTGCTCAGTACTCCTGGATCATGAATGTCGAAATCAAGAACGTTCAAAGGAGAGGCATGTGGGTGATCGATTCCTTGCAAAATGAGATCCGGGAATGCTACGTGCACAAGGGGATCGATGGATACGGCCGCGATCGTGGCTATGCTATTCTGCTTGACCTGCACAGCTCGAATAACCTGGTTGAGAACAATATTCTCAGCACCATCGATGGCGGAGGTGTGATGACCGCTGGAGGTGCATCTGGAAATGTCATCTCCTACAACTATTTCCACGAGATCCTGTTTGACGATCCCTGGTGGTTGATCGCCAGTCCATCGATCAGCCACGCGCCCCACCCCAAGATGAACTTATGGGAAGGCAATATTGCATATAAAGCAGAAGGGGATATCATTCACGGCTCATCGAGCCACAATACAATCTTCCGCTCGCAATCCAAAGGCTGGCAGAGCGAAACCATCACGACCCGTAATAACGCCATTGAGATCGCCGCTAAGAACAATTATTATAACGTTGTCGGCTGTGTGCTCGGTACGCCCGGGAAGTCCAACCGCTATGAGGCGCTCCCCGACCAGCCCTATGATGATTGGACTGACGATGTGATCTGGGTGCTAGGTGTCGGCAGTGGCGTAGACGATCCCAATGTTGCAAACACGCTTTTACGCCATGGAAATTTTGATTACGTTACCAATTCTGTGATTTGGGATCCAAGCATTCCCAACCACGATATTCCGGATTCGTTGTATCTACCTCATACCCCGGGTTGGTGGTGCCAGGAGACCCCCTGGCCACCAATCGGGCCGGATGTCCCTGGCTTGGTCAACGATATTCCAGCCAAGCGACGCTTCGAGGGGCTGCCATGTCTCCAGGTAAATTCGCTGACTTTGACTGGGAGGTCTGCAGACGAGACGATTTCGCTGCAATGGGAGGTCAATGTCACCCTGCCGCTCACGACCACCTGGAGGATCGATTACATCGGCTTACCCGGTGACCAACCTTCACCCATCACCGGCATTCCAACTGACACCCGCCGCTTTACCCTCAGCGGGCTTACTAATTACACCTGGTATACGATCACCCTGACGACAGATCCTCCCTGGTTATCGGATACAGTAACCACAATGCCAACCGATCATTTCAGTTACCTGCCGTCGCTTTGGAAATGGGCAGCGCTCCCATGAAATATTGTCACATATTGGTCCTGCTGGTGATACTAATTGGCGCATGCGGAGTATCTGATACGCCTGCCCAATCCAGCGCTGCTGCTCCAACCGTGGCAAATCTGGAGCTATATGGGACTTTCAACAGCATGGGTGTGATCGTCACCTTGGAGGCCTCGGATGATCCCGATCAAGATGCCATATCCAACCTGGAATATCGCCTCTCGGGTGATATGATCTACCGGCAGGGTTTCCCGCTAACCCGCGTGGCTGACACCCGTTTCGTGGGTAGCCTGTTCTGGTTGGTACCTGGCAGCATCTACGATGTGCGGGTGAGTTTCTCTGATCCTGACCACGATCCGATCCATGGGGTGGTTTTAACCGGCAGTTCCTCAACCCGCGCTGAGATTACCATCCCGCTTGCCAGTCATACCTATTATGTCAGCCCTAACGGTGGTGGGACAGGCTGTTCGCACGCGTCTCCCTGCCAGCTGGAAGAAGGCCTCCACCAGGCTCAGCCCGGTGAAGAAGTGGTGCTGCGCGGTGGGATGTACTACCAGGGCGACCTGTCCTTGCCACGTTCCGGTATTGAGGGCGCACCGATCGTTATCCGAAGCATCACCGGCGAGACGGCCATCCTTGACGGGGCAGATCCGGCAATCTTCAGCTGGGATTCCCAGGGCATTGGCATCTATCACACAACTGCGAATGTAGCTGATTCATTCCTAGTCCTTGCCAATGGAGAGCGTTTGCTTCCCTACCGCAGCCTGACTGAGCTGCAAACCCTCTCATGGGGAATTCCTGGATTTTATGTGGATGGCGTTGACCTGTACGTGCACCTGTTTGGCGATGCAGACCCCAACAATGCCGCAATGATCGTCTCGCGTTTCTCGAGCGCTTTCACCATTGAACAGAATTACATCTACTTCCTGAATTTGACTCTTCAACATTTTGGAGCTGGCGATTATCCCAAAGCGCTCTACTTCTTTAACGCCAGCGATAACCTTGTGCAGGGCTGCACCTTTGCCATGAACAACCTAGGGATCGGCATCAAATACGACTCGCACCGTAACGTGATCCAGGACAACCTGTTCTACGATACGATCTTCTCCTGGCCTTGGGATGCATTCTACGCGGGCGAAGTTCCGTATGGCGGAGGCGGTATTCGCATCTACAGCCCCTCTGACGGGCGTGGCACGGTCATCCGTAATAATACCTTCCACGATTTCTTTGATGGCTTTGGAGTATGCCCAGATGAGACCAGCGCAATCACCAATGAGACCGATGTTTACCATAACCTAATTTACAAAACTGGTGATGATGGCATGGAGACGGATGGTCGCTGCAGTAATTTACGCATCTGGGGCAACACCTTCCACGATGTGCTGATGGGCATCTCGCTTGCACCCGTATATGACGGCCCGGTCTACGCCATCCGCAACTTGATCTATCGCACTGGGGCCGGGAATAACGAATATTCAGGCAGCGCCTTTAAATTCAACAGCGGATATGACCAGTCTGGACCGATGTATCTCTTTCACAATACCAGCGATGCATCTCTCACCGACCCTCTCAGCTCAGGCCTGGATATCAAGTCGCCTGGCTCATGGACCATGATCACCGCCCGCAACAATATCTGGTCAGGCACGGATTATGCGATCAGCAACGCCAACCCCGATCAGCCCATTGATCTGGATTATGACGATCTGTACACAACCCGATCCGGTGAGCTGGTCTGGTGGAGCGACCTCGCTGACCGCCATTTAAATACACTTCTCGAGCTGCAAACTGCAACCGGTCAAGAGCTGCACGGGTTGAATGCCCTGCCAGGATTCACAGACGCACCCAGTGGTGATTATACTTTGGCAGATAGCAGCGAGTTGATCGACGCAGGTCTTATCATACCCGGCATAAACGACGACTATTTGGGAAGCGCACCAGAAATCGGTGCCTTCGAATACGAGGGATTTGGCTTTAGCCTCAGCGCAATCCCAAACCGTCACGCCATCCAGCTCGGCGGGACGGCCGTCTATACCATATCTCTGCAGTCGCAAGGGGGCTTTACCGATACCGTCCAGATAACTGTCTCCAACCCTTCACCCGACTTGATCGTGATCCTGGATGCTGACCAGGTAGTTCCCCCTGCACAGGTGGCACTTAGCATCACAGACAGCCATGTCCCACCACTGCCTGCCGGTCTTTTCTATACGATCCCCATCACTGCCACCATTGGTGATCTGATACAGAAGATTAACATTCATCTGCTGGTCGGGGGGGTGCAGGTTTACCTGCCTGTGGCAAATAAGTATTGAATATTTGTGAAACGGAAATCACAATCTGCCTGCCATCAGTGTGCCAGTCTATAGCTCGCTCTTTCGCAAAAAGGAGAAATGAAGTGAAAAAGCACACGATTTTATTCCTGATCATCATCCTAGTCCTGCAGGTAACATCCAGGCCGTACCGCGTTACCGCGCATCCTCTTACTGCTCATACCGACCTTAGTGAAGCCGATACCACCTATTGGGTCAGCCCGGATGGAGAAGCAGCATGGACAAATTGCAAGGGTTCGCTACCTCTAAACGGCCCCGACGCATGCGCCTTGAGCACTGCCAACACGAATGCGGTGGCTGGGGATACGATCTACCTGCGCGGTGGCACTTATTCCAACCAGGAGATCCGGCCTGGCAACTCCGGGATATCCGACAGCGATCGAATCGTCTATACGAGTTACAACCAGGAGAACGTGACCATTCGCGACTCGGCTTATGGGATCTATATCTATAAAAAGTCATTCATTACCGTGAATGGCATCAACTTTTATAACCTCAGACGATTCATGCGCATCTATGCAGGACACTATAATACGATCAGCTACTGCAATTTCGATAGGCGTAGTGCCGATTCCGGGGACTGGGTAGGTGCCCTGATCGCCGACGATTTCAACGATGCCACGCCCTCAAGCGAAAACTCGACTTACAACTGGGTGCATCATTGCACATTCTACCGCTGGGCATATGGCGAATATACGGAGCATCGGGGTGGATTACTGGATTTAGGCAGCTGGGATTATGACCCTGTCGACGAGAGCTATTACAATCTCATCGAAGCTAACATATTTGCTTATGGCGGTCATCATACGCTTGGCGTGTATAGCAAATACAACGTTATTCGCAACAACTACTTTCACAATGAGACCAATCCGGATAATTGGGCTTTTGAGGGATATCGCGACTCGATCACGGAAGGTCCGTCAGGTGGGTACAACCTTTACCAAGGCAACCGCTTTGGTTATTCCGGAGCCTCTGGATTAGCTCTGAGAACTCCGTATAACCTTTTGCGTTTCAACCTGTTCTATCAGTCCGACAGTGGCGGGCTGCAGGTTGTGTCCAGTGCGGCTGGTTTGGATCATGCGGACTATAATCGCATCTACCGCAACTCTTTCTATCACAACGGTCACCAGGAGGTCGATCCAGGCTTCCAGGGCGGGATCTACTTTGCCAATTGGAGCGATCAGAGCCCGATTGGAAATATCGTCAAGGGCAATATCTTCTACCACAACGAGAACGGCGCCATCACTTACGAGGGTCCGATAGATCCCCAGGTCATCGAAGACAACTGGGATCAGAACAGTGTAGACCCGAAATTTGTCAATCTTTCGGCAAATAATCCTGACGACTCGCATCAGCCCGACCTGCACCTACAATCCAGCAGCCCCTGCATCGATGCTGGCACATTTCCCACGAGGATCACGAGTGATTCCGGTTCCGGCAAGCAATTCCAGGTTGGGGATGCCAGGTTCTTTATCGATGGATGGGGAATCCCACATGTACAGGGGGATGAGATACAACTCTCTAATGGACAAAAGGCGCGCATCACGAGTGTTAACTATGAAACCAATTTGATCATGGTTGACAGGGTGCTCACCTGGACCTTGAACGAGGGGATCAGCCTGGTCTATGAGGGTGCTGCGCCTGATCTCGGGGCGTACGAGTTCGAGCCGCAAGTGAAGTTGCATGGAATATCAGGCGATCAGACGATCTACTTGAACTGGACGGTTAACATGACCCTACCCACCACGACCACCTGGACGATCACTTACGATGGACCAGCGGGAGCACCTCCTTCGCCTATCACCGGCCTCGCAGAGCCTACGCGCTCCTTCATCCTCACCAACCTGACCAATTACACCTGGTATACGATCACCCTGGCAACAGACCCAGCGTGGATATCGGATACCGTAACAACGATGCCAACCGATCATTCCATTTACATACCAGCAATTTGGAAATAGGAGATACTACTAGACTGTGTGACACTCCC
>Ga0209253_10004015_pt1 | contig 12862 bp, 8 predicted proteins | sample FrelakmetBRP12BR_FD_187145 | JGI IMG/M metagenome (GOLD analysis project Ga0209253, IMG submission 187145) | Freshwater lake sediment microbial communities from the University of Notre Dame, USA, for methane emissions studies - BRP12 BR (SPAdes)... | ecosystem: Environmental > Aquatic >...
TCCTGCTACAGGCGAGATGAAGGAGATGCGACCTATGCCAGCGAAGACCAGCCGAAAGACCACGACCTCACGCAAGACCTCTTCCTCGAAACGGCAGACACTCACCTATGCCGAGCGTTGGGACCTCTCCCATTTGGCAGAAGAACCAGTGAAACGTTTCGAGACCCTGTTGGGGGAGATCGAAGCCAAGGTGGCGCAATTTGAAGCGGCGCGCCCCCAGTTCAGTCCAACCATGGAGACAGCCGTCTTCCACCCGCTCCTGACACTCAGCGAGAGCATCGCAGCGGCCTCGTCTCGGCTCAGCGCCTATGCCTATCTCTGGTTCTCCGAAAATACCAAAGACCTCGCCGCTCGCTCGTTTAAGGACAAGGTCGAGGAGCGGCTCACAGCGCTCCAAAACCGGCTGGTGTTTTTCGACCTCTGGTGGCAGAGCGTCGATGAGGAGAATGCACGCCGGCTCATGACCGGAACCGGCACGCTCAGATATCACCTCGAGACCATTCGCCGGTTCAAGCCGCACACCCTGTCCGAACCGGAAGAGAAGATCGTCAACATCAAGAACATCACGGGCCGCAGCGCTGTCCATTCACTCTACGACGTCGTGACCAACGCCTTCACCTTCACGCTCACCGTCAACGGCACACGAAAGACGATGACGCGCGAGGAACTGACAGTCTATCTCCGCCACGCGCAGGGACGACTGCGTGAAGCCGCCTATCGAGAGTTGTACCGCGTCTACGCCGATCAACACGACCTGCTGGGCGAAATCTACAAGACCCTGGTCAACGACTGGAAGGCTGAGAATCTTCAACTGCGCCACTTCACCAGCCCGATTGCCACCCGCAACCTGGGCAACGACATTCCCGATGCAGCCGTGGCCTCGCTCCTCAAAGTCTGTCAAAAGAACGCGGGCATCTTCCAGCGCTACTTCCGCATCAAGGCGCGCCTCTGCAAGATCAAGCCGATGAGCCGCTATCACATCTATGCGCCGCATCGCACGGAGCAGAAATCCTATCGCTATCAGGATGCCATCAAGATGGTGCTGGAGGCCTATCGTGGATTTTCCCCGCAATTAGCCGACTTGGCGGAACGGGTGGTACATGAACGCCATATCGACGCCCGCACGAGGCCAGGGAAAATCGGGGGCGCCTATTGTTACAGCGTCGTCCCCAGCATGACCCCTTACGTGCTCCTGAACTTCACCGGCGAAGCACGCGATATCGCGACGATGGCCCATGAGCTCGGCCATGCCGTCCACGGCATGCTGGCGCAGCACCATTCCATGTTTACCTTCCATTCCACCCTCCCCCTGGCGGAAACCGCCTCGGTGTTCGGGGAACGGATCCTGTCCGATGCCCTCATGAACCAGGAGCGGGACAAGAAGGTGCGGCAGGGACTCCTGCTCAACCAACTAGACGACATCTACGCCACGGTCCTCCGGCAGGCCTATTTCGTCCAATTCGAGAATCAGGCCCATGAGATGATCGCCCAGGGCGCGACCGTGAAGGACCTGGCCAAGACCTATCTGGCAGAGGTGCGGCAACAGTTCGGAAAAGGGATCAAGGTTCCGGAGGAGTTTCAATGGGAATGGCTGACCATCCCACACATCTATGCCAGCCCCTTCTATTGCTACGCCTACAGTTTCGGCAACTTATTGGTCCTCGCACTGTATCGGATGTATCAGAAAGAAGGGGCGACGTTCGTGCCCAAATATCTGGAACTGCTGAGTACTGGTGGCTCAGAATCGCCACAGACGATTCTCGCCAAAGTCGGCGTCGATATGGCATCAGAAGAGTTTTGGCAATCGGGGTTCGATACGATCAGCGAGATGGTGGATCAGCTGGAGCAGACGCTGTAGCCACTACCAGGATGCTGAAAACGTCCGCCAGGCTGCGTCACGCGGCACGAAGGATTACAAGCCGCAACCCAGGCTGGTAACAAGAGCACATCCTCATGACCCGCTCGGCGAGAGCAGAAACTCAAAGTCGGCTTTGGTCAGCACCCCTTGCCCGGAGCCGCGCACGACGCCTCGCATGACGGCATCGTACAGTTCAAGCTTCCGCTGCTTGAGCGCCATCATCTTTTCCTCGATGCTATGGCGCATGAGAATCCGCACGATGGTGACGGTTCGCTGTTGCCCGATGCGGTGCGCACGGTCGGATGCCTGGTTTTCCACCGCCGGATTCCACCAGGGGTCCAGATGAAACACATAGGTCGCTTTAGTGAGATTCAGTCCCTGCCCTCCCGCCTTGAGACTTAAGAGAAACACGCTCGGCTGTTCACCGGTCTGAAACGCCTCCACGCGGGTCTTCCGCGCGGCAGCCACCGTGGAGCCGTCCAGCCGGTGATAGGGCAGCGCGTGCCGGACGCAGGCCTCCTCCACCAGATCAAGAAAGCTGGTGAACTGGGAAAACACCAGAGCGCTGTGCCCCTCGTCCAGCAAGACCTGTAATCGCTCCACGAGGAAACTGAGTTTGGGGGAAGGCTCGTCGGCCCGATTCGTCAGGAGGCGGGGCGACAAGCAGACCTGGCGGAGCTTGAGAATTGCCGTCAGCGCGATGAACTGGGCCTGGCCAGACGTCTTGGTGCGGTAGGCCTCGTCGATCGTGGTGCGGACCTGCGCGACCGTCTGCTGGTACAGCGCCTTTTGCCGATCGGTCAAATCGAGGAAGACCTCGCTCTCGATCTTCGGCGGCAAATCATGGAGGATCTCCGCCTTGGTCCGCCGCAAGATGAAGGGCCTGGTCCGGCGAAGCAGCCGCTCCAGCTCGACTCCCTGGATACGTTTGAGACCGGACTTGAATCGATCGTACTCGCCGAGCAGTCCCGGCATGCAGAGATCGATCACGGAAAAGTACTCGCCGAGATGGTTTTCGAGGGGGGTGCCGGTCAGCGAGAGTTTAAAACGTCCGGTGAGACGGCGGGCTGCGCCCGTCGTGTTGGCCTGAATGTTCTTCACCGCCTGCGCCTCGTCGAACACGATGATATGGAACGGCATGCGTTCCAATCGGTCGATGTCCCGGCGAACCAGCCCATAGGTCGTGATGACCACCTCGCCATTCTTGGCATCGAGCGTCCGCTCGCTGCCGCTGTAGACATGGACCTTCAACCCTGGCGCAAAACGTGCTAGTTCCTGCTCCCAGTTGAAAAGGAGACTCGTCGGCACGACGATCAGATGCGGCCCCTTCACACCAACCGACGTCTTGATGCGCCCGTCCTGGATGGCGGCCAGGAGACAGATCGCCTGGAGGGTCTTGCCCAGCCCCATGTCATCCGCCAAGCAGGCGCCGAAACGGTGCTCGTAGAGAAATGCAAGCCAGGCATAGCCGTCCTCCTGATAGGGACGAAGCGTGGCCTGTACCCCCGTCGGTACAGGCCGTGCGGCAATCCTCGTAAACCCCATGAGGCGTGCGAGTATTGCCTCGTCTTCAGCTGGCAACGAAACCGTAATGCCCTGCTCGCGCAACGCCAGCCAGTCGAGGATCTGCAGGCGCGGCACCCGCACAATCTTGGTGGCACCCTGAACCATTTGCGCCTCTCCGGTCAGGGCGAAGATCGCACGCAATTGCTCCAGGGTCTGTCGATCCAACACCCGCAACCGGCCTTCGGCATCGATCAGTCCTCCCTGCCGAAGGGCGGCCTGCCACTCCGCTTCGTCCAGCACCACACCGTCGCACCGGATCTCCGGACGGATTTCAAACCAATCGATCCCGGCCCCTTCCTGCTCGACAGGCTCCACACGGGCAGAACATTCCCATCGTGAGGGCTTGAGGGGCTTATCCTCGTACAGCAATTCGATCCCGGCGTTCGTGAGCCGGTCCAAGAGATCCGGCAATTCTTGGAACAACCGCGGCGCGTCGATCACCATCTCGTCATAGCGCGGCATGCCGCGAAAGATTTCCTGGCCGAACAGCTCGAAGGGAATCCTGTACAGCAACAGCTCGCGAGCCTTGTCCACGGGCTGCAATTCCCAGCGCCCTGCATGAATCTCCAGCCGCACATCGACCCTGGCATAGTCAGACAGATGCTGTGTGAGCCACTGCGCGGCCCCGTCGCTGACGGCGCGTGGCCACCCCTCCAGGGCGAGGGCCATCTTGATGCGTTGGTCTCGCTCCTTGGCCTCGCGCACAGCAAGAAGGCTGAAGAACGTGTCGTACAGCACGGCTTTTCGTTTGTGCGCCCGCAGCACGCCGGACACCGCACGACCTTGCTCCAACGCCGAGAGGCAGTCAAAGGTTGCCACGCTCGGCGCAAACCTGACCGCACCACGGCGGCATTGTGCCCGCAGGGTCCATGCGGCAGACGTATGGTCTTCGGCGCCGGACGGAGGCTTCAGGATCAGCGCGCACGACAACGCATCACCAACAGAAGACAGGACCGGGCGAGGCACCGGCACCTCCTGGCCCGCTACTTTCAGGATGAGATCGCGCACGATCCGGTTGATCTGCTTGAGAGTCAGATCGATTTGCGCAGACTGAAACTCCTCCAGCGACAGCGTGAACTCCGTATCCTCATCCGTACCTTTCCACCGCTCATACCCGAACTCGCCCGATAACGGCACCGCCCGGAATCCTCTGTCGAAATCAGTATAGGGATCGAAGAACGGCGCACCCCCCTTGAAACGTTGCCGCAGGGATCGAAACAACGCCCACCCCTGCTCGTCCTTCAAATGGAGGAGCCGCCCACCGTTCAGATCAGCCACAAACGTCATGAAGCAGACGACCCGTTCAAGAGGGATCTCGTCGGCAAGGCAGACTGCGCGGGCCCTGATCTGGCCGCCGGCGCAGTCGATCTCCGTCTTACTCCGGCACTTGACCGATTGGTTCCATTGAAGCGGGATCGATTCGTCGCCAGACACCAAGACGATCGGATGGGGATTGTCGTGCCCCCTGAGATAACGGAGCAAGGGGTCTTCCCCGAACCCGGACATGAACCAGGACGCATCGAGAAGAGGAACCAGTTCAGATGGAATCTCGGAGCCCCATCCTCCCGATAGCGGCACGCCATTCTTATGGATCAGGAGCTGCGGAGGCAGGTGTCGAGCATCAATGACAATCTCATAGGCCGATCCCTTGCGGGCCGCTCTTCTGCGGGCCGCACCAGTGGGAGACAAGCCTGGCGCCCTGGCTGGCTCCTGAATGCTGCCGAGCAATTCAGCTTGGAGCCCAGGCAGCTCACTGTGGTGCCCGCCCGGCAATCTGAATAACTCCGGTGAGAGCAGGTGCTTGGTCGTAAAGTAGGCGCACAGGACATGTTTGCATAACCCGTCGGGGTCCCAGGCCGGACAGTCGCAGGAAGCCGAGAGGTACCCGTCGATGATGGAAAAGACGACCTCGTAAAGCCTGGTCCCTTCTACCTGCGCCGTCAGCGTCGCGCGGTCCTGGCTCCAGGCATAATGCTGAAGCCGCTGCTCTTGGTAATAGTTGTACCCCTTGAGGACCGATGGCTTCGGTGCCAACGTGTAAACCGTGTTGGCAGAAATGGCGCGAAACGCGGCAAGGAGCGCGAATGATTCGGGGGCAGGACTCGGAGCGACAATTCCATGTCCGGACATGGGACTCTCCCCCTGCCCGCGATGGGATGAGGTTTTCTTTCGCATAACGCATCACTATAAGCGTGAGAGAGGAACAGCGGCAAGACTGGATGATGAGTACATACTCGATTTGGGAGCTAAGTCGGTCCGGCTGCACGCCGTTCAACACAGGTCGAGGAGACTAGACGGAAGGAGCTACTTGGCAGAACCGGCCTTGAATCTCGTGGCGACTTCGGCAACCCGCCGGCCTAAGGCTTTGGCATCGGCCATTTCCTTGTTGTCGATGCCAGGGCTGTCGCCCTCAGTCGTGGCAGAGGCGCCGAAGGCCCCGCCTCCGCTCACAACGATCATCTGATTCCCCAGCATCGCCGCAAGGATCGTGAGCATCGTCACCTCTTTGCCGCTCGACACCTGACCACCCGTGGCGAAAGCTGCGCCGACCTTGTTCTTCATCTTGAATTCAGGGAACACCCCGAACTTGAACTGCCAGTTGTCGAAGAAGGTTTTCACCTCGCCGGACATGTTCGACCAATAGACTGGCGAGCCGACCACGACCGCATCGGCGGAGAACAACTCCTCTGCCGTCACCTGGCCGACTCGTTTCAGCAGCACCTCGGTGCCGGGAACGGTCTTCGCGCCCTCGGCCACCGCTTCAGCCATGCGTTCAGTATTGCCGGAGAGAGAATGGTAGGTCACGAGGACTTTCACCAGCGGGGCCGGCTCCTCGGCGAAGATCGCGCCAGAGCCGGTCGCCAATGTCAGGAGAACAGCACAGAGACAAAGCACACCAATGAGGTGGAGTCGTGAGAAAACGGTAAGAGCAGGACACGGCGCGCAGAATTGACGCCGGTTCAACGCCGGACGATTTCCTCTTCCATGCGCTCTTCGACGGAGACGTCCGTGAGTGCCCCACGATAGTCGCACTTGTGGCAGCGAACACGCCATGCTTCGATCCACTTTTCCTGCACATACGACTGCCGGCACGTTGGACAAACAAACACGCCCTTGACGTAATGGACTTTCCGCGTCTCTTTCATGCGCCCCTCCCTTGCGTAATCTGGCCGAGGATGCCATAGCCAACCGCGCGATTGCAAGATACCCCCCAGTCGCCATAGGCCGCGATACAGGGCGACCGGCTTGACTCACCACTGCCTCGCCGATAGGATGCCGCGATGCAACAACTACGGCCACTGACGCTTCTGCTCATCCTCTTCCTGTCCTTCCCCGGCTCCACCCAAGCGGGGACTGATCCGGTCATACCGGGACTGATCCCGATTACCATCCCTGGTGGCATCATCATTCATGCGGAGTTAGCCGACACGCCCCAAAAACGCGCCGAAGGGTTGATGTACCGCACACACCTCGGCGCCGATCGCGGCATGCTCTTCACGTTCTTACAGGCTCAGCCATGGACCTTCTGGATGAAGAACACCAAGATCCCGCTCGATATTATTTGGATGAATGAAAAAAAACAGATCGTCCACATAGAACACAACGTCCCGATCTGCACGAGGCAAGACGACAGTTGCCCTCAATATCGTCCGAATGACGAATCCCTCTACGTCCTGGAACTCGCGGGGGGCCGGGCGGAGAGTTTGAAGTTGCAGCGGGGATCGAAACTTCAGTTCAAGGTTCCATAACAGACGAAGCGGGTCTATCTGGTTCGTCTGGTCTGTCTAGTCTATCTGGTTGATTCTCATGCAACCCAACAAACCAGATAGACAGAATAGACATCTGAACAAGACAGACGCTTATGACCGTTCCTGCCAGGCCCTCATGCGCCTCGCGGTAATCACTCCATCTACCCGCTCAACCGCTTTCAGCACCTGCTCGAGATGCTGGGTGCCTGACACTTCCACGACAAAATCCAGCACGGCTTTCTGATCCTCCCGCGTCGCGATCTCGGCGCGGCTGATGTTGGCATGACAGGCCGCAATGGCGGAGGACACATTCGCCAGCACGCCGGTCTTATCGACAGCCACAATGGACATTTTGACCGAGTGCGTGCCGGGGGTGGCAGAGTCCCACTCCACTTCCACCAACCGCTCTTTATCGTAGTCCAGCGCCACAAGATTCGGACAATCGACGGCATGAATCGTCAGCCCGCGTCCGCGCGTAATATAGCCGAGAATGCGATCGCCCGGCACGGGATGACAACAGCGTGACAGCTGCATGAGCAGATCGCGCGACCCTTTGACCTGAACACCGGCACCGTCGCTCTTCCCACTCACGGTTTTCTGCGCAACAGGGCGCTCCTGAACCGGCTCCTGGACTCCGGACGGAGGGGGCGTGAGTTTGCCGATGACCTGTGATGTCGCCACGCTGCCGAAGCCCACGGCTGCGGTTAATTCCTCCGTGCTGTCGAATCCCGACTGACGAGCCACTTCCAGCAGCTCCGCCGACTTGAACATCTGAGCCGGCGCCATTCCCTGACGGCGGAATTCCGACTCCAGCAAGCGGCGGCCGATCTCGATACTCCGCTTCTGTTCTTCGAGCTTGATCCAATGCTTGATCTTGGTCTTCGCGCGCGAGGTGCGGACAAACTTCAACCAGTCCTTGTGCGGCGTTTGCGTGGATGAGGTCAGAATTTCGACCATATCTCCGCTGGCCAGTTCATGCTTAAGCGGCACGATCTTTCCGTCCACCTTGGCGCCGACACAATGGTCTCCGACCTCGGTGTGAATCGCGAAGGCAAAATCGACGGGGGTCGATCCTTTCGGCAACTCTTTCACAATCCCTTTGGGCGTGAAGACGTAGACCACATCGTGGAAGAGATCGAGTTTCACCGAGTCCATGAACTGCCGGTTATCGGCCAAATCTTCGTGCCATTCGACGAACTGGTGAAGCCAGCCGAAGGCCTTGGTGTCACGATCGGCGACCTGCCCCTGCTCCTTATACTTCCAATGTGCGGCAATGCCGTGCTCGGCGAGGCGATGCATGTCCTCCGTGCGGAGCTGAAACTCAACGTGCTCCCCTTTCGGACCGACCACCGTCGTATGCAAGGACTGATAGAGATTGGACTTCGGAATCGCGATGTAGTCTTTGAAGCGCCCCGGCACGGGCCGCCAGAGCGAGTGGATCACTCCGAGCAACGCGTAGCAATTCATCTTGGTGTCGGTCACAATCCGCAGCGCCGTCAGGTCATAGACCTCTTCGAACGTAATCGACTGCTTATGCATCTTTTGGTAGATGCCGTAGAGATGTTTGGGGCGGCCATAGACTTGTCCGACCAGTCCGTTCTCCAGCATGGCCTTCTGCACGAGCTGGCTGACTTCATCGATGTACTGCTGCCGATCCTCGTCCCGTTTCGCCACACGGGAGCGGAGCATCTCGTAAATGTCCGGCTTCAGATGCTTGAGGCAGAGGTCTTCCAGCTCATTCTTAATCCACCCGATCCCAAGCCGATTCGCCAACGGCGCATAGATCTCTTGCGTCTCCTGCGCGATCTCCTGCCGCTTAGCTGCACTGAGATGTTGCAACGTGCGCATGTTATGCAGCCGGTCGGCGAGCTTGATGAGGACGACCCGGATGTCATCCGCCATCGAGAGCAACATCTTGCGGAAATTCTCCGCCTGCTTTTCTTCATAGCTCCGGAACGTGATCTTACCGATCTTCGTCACCCCGTCGACCAGATGCACCACGTCCTTCCCGAACTCTTTTTCGAGTTCGCCAGCCGTGGCGACGGTATCTTCCAGGGTATCGTGCAGCAGTCCCGCGACGATGGCAGTCACATCCGTTTTAAGCGACGTGAGGACTCCGGCGACGGCGATGGGATGTTGAAGGTAGGGCTCTCCGGACCGACGACGCTGCCCTTCATGCGCTTTTGCAGAAAAGTTGTAGGCCTTGCGGACTAGATCGAGGTCAGCATCGGCAGAATAGCTTTTGATCCGATCCAGCAGCTGGTCGAGATCTGTGACAGTCTCGTATACCATAGTTCACTCACTCCACCACACTCGGTCGCACATCGCGAATGCGGAGCTGGATCCGGTCACGGCCGTTCCAGCTGTTCAGCTCCGGCGTAAAGGCCAGATCGACCGGGGTGCGGGACGGAATGCCCCGCTCCTGCAGCGACTTCAGGCCGAAGGCAATACTATCGAACGGCAGCGAGGTTCCTTGCCGCACGGTCATTTTCAGATGCTTCTCACCGACGGTGCGTGAATCCAACACTTCGAGACGGGTCACGGCAAACGTGGGCTCGGGATTGCCTGCGCCGAACGGATGCAGTGAACAGATTTCCTGGATCAACCGCAAATTCACGTCGTCCAGACGCACCTCGGCATCAACATTCAATGTCGGGACCTTGGCCCCGTCGTGGGTCCAACCTGCCACCACATCGGAGAACTTGGCACGAAACTCGTCGATTCGTGACTCTCGAATCGTCACACCTGCGGCACTCGGATGCCCACCAAAGGCCTCCAGCATCTCCCGGCAAGAGGCCAATCCTTGATACAGATCGAACCCACCGGTCGTCCGCGCTGACCCTTTGGCAATGCCTTGCTCGTTGATGGCCATGACAATCGCCGGGCGCTGAAACCGATCGACCAAGCGTGCTGCGACAATACCGACCACCCCAAGATGCCAGTGACGAGAGGCCAGCACCATTGCAGGCGGCAGCTCTTGATCCTTCAACGAGGCCAGCGCTTCCGCCATGATATCCACTTCGATGCGCTGCCGCTCCCGATTCAGTTGCTCAAGCCGGTCTGCCAACTGCTGCGCCTCGGCTGGATTGTCGGTCGTCAACAACCGCACACCCAACATGGCATCATCCAATCGTCCCGCGGCATTGATGCGTGGCGCCAACTTGAAGGCGATCGTTTCCGCCGTACATTCCCGCGTCACCCCCGCCACCTGCTTCAACGCCCGAACGCCGCAGCGCGCCCCACGCGACAACTGGACCAGTCCTTCGCGCACAAAGTTTCGATTCTCATCGTGCAACGGGACGACGTCAGCGACCGTCGCCAGCGCCACGAGATCGAGCAATGACTCCAACGGCACCCCGGCAACCCCGTAGCGCATCTGATAGGCCTGCGCCACCTTGTAAGCCAGCGCCGCGGAACAGAGACCGCGAAACGGATAGAGGGCCCCGGCTCGATGGGGATTGAGCACCGCCACAGCCGGCGGCATCTCCTCGTCGCTCTGATGATGGTCGGTCACCACCACATCCATGCCCAGCTTGGCCGCCAATGCGATTTCCTTATGCGAGGTCGTGCCGCAATCGGAGGTCACCAACAACGAGATGCCTTCGTCATGCAAGCGCTGAACGGCTACGAGGTTGAGCCCATAACCCTCACGGAGACGATGCGGAACATAGGCGCGCACCTTGGCACCCAACCCGCCAAAGAACGACATGTAGACGCTGGTTGCCGTAATCCCATCGACATCGTAGTCGCCGTAAAAGCAGATCGGCTCCTGAGTCGTCACCGCGCGATGCAACCGTTCAACCGCCTGCTCCATGTCGGGAATCAAAAACGGATCGTGCGGCGACTGCAGCGACATCCATGACGTGGCTTCATCCGGCGTGGTCACGCCACGAGCCAGAAACAGCGAGGCCGTGGCAGGAGAAATGGAGAGGGCCTGGACTAACGAGGCCCGCTGAGACAGATTGATGTCACGGAAGACCCAGAGCTTGGATTTCATGAAGACCTTTCGAATGGTTCCGAGTCTCGAAAGAAGCTAACTATCTGAGAATTAAAGGGATACTAGCCGCTCAGCTCTGCGTTGTCAAACCAGCGAGCGAGAGGCTGCGTCAGGCGAACTCAGAGCGATGAACGCTGAAGCGGAATCAGTTCCCCCGTTCATCACTCATCGCTCACCGTTCAGCGATTTTCCATCTGGCGGACGGTTTCAGCATCCTGCAGAGCATCGACGTGTGAGATGAGGAGAGGGAGAGGGAGAGAAGGAAAAGAGGGAAGTAGCCCAGCGCTACTCCCCCCCTTTTTGCACGTAGTTCTTGACGAATTCTTCGGCGTTCTTTTCGAGCACGTTGTCGATTTCATCGACCAGCTTGTCGATGTCTTCTTTCATCTTCTTGCCGGCTTCAACGACCTTCGGATTGGCCTTAACGTCGTCTTTCCCCTGCGGCTCTCGCCTGGGTTCCTGCTTACGCTCCTGTTTCTCCATCCGAGCACCTCCCGTGGTTCTGGGAAACTCTCGTGGATCAGCCACCAGCGTGATCCCTTCGATCACCTTACTCCAGGGTCATTTCAGCCGTCAAGCCAAGTACAAAAGCGGGACGAGCGAGAAGCGCGGGGCGAGCGCGACTCGAGCAACTCAACCGTTCACCCAGTCTCGCATCTCTCGCACCTCTCGCACGTCTAGCCCTCTCACACGATCAGTGAGACGATGAGCAGAGCCACAATGTTGATGACCTTGATCATCGGATTGATCGCCGGACCGGCCGTATCCTTATAGGGATCGCCGACCGTATCGCCCGTCACTGCCGCCTTGTGCGTGTCCGTCCCCTTCAGTCCCTGCTCTTCAATATACTTCTTGGCATTGTCCCAGGCGCCGCCACCACTCGTCATCGAGATCGCGACGAACAAACCGGTGACAATGCTGCCGACGAGCATGCCGCCCAAGGCCTGCGGCCCCAGGATCATACCGACGAGAATCGGCGAGACGACCGGGATCAATCCCGGCACCATCATCTTCTTGATCGCCGCCTGCGTCACAATGTCCACGCAAGTCCCGTATTCCGGCTTGCCGGTGCCTTCCATGATCCCTTTGATCGTCCGGAACTGCCTGCGCACTTCTTCCACCACGAGACCGGCTGCCTCTCCCACGGCTTTCATACAGAGGGCCCCGAAGATAAAGGGCAGCATCCCGCCCAAGAAGAGTCCGACCAGAACGGAAGGATTGGACAGGTCGAAGGTGCTCGCCCCACTCCCCTTTGCCACTTCACGCGCATATTCGGCAAACAACACCACCGCCGCGAGACCAGCCGATCCGATCGCATAGCCCTTGGTCACCGCTTTGGTCGTGTTGCCGACCGCATCCAATGGATCGGTGATGTCCCGCACCTCTTTGCCGAGGTGAGCCATCTCCGCGATGCCGCCGGCGTTGTCGGTGATCGGACCGAACGCATCGATCGCCACTACGATACCGGCCATCGACAACATCGACACCGCGGCAGTGGCCACGCCGTACAAACCGCCCGATGCCGCGCCGCCGCAGATCCAATAGCTCGTGAGAATCGCGCCGCCGATCACCACCACCGGCAAGGCCGTCGACTCCATCCCCACCGCCAGTCCGGCGATGATGTTGGTCGCATGGCCAGTTTCACTGGCCTTGGCAATGGCCTTCACCGGCGCATAACTCTTCGACGTGTAG
>Ga0209253_10004016_pt1 | contig 12859 bp, 9 predicted proteins | sample FrelakmetBRP12BR_FD_187145 | JGI IMG/M metagenome (GOLD analysis project Ga0209253, IMG submission 187145) | Freshwater lake sediment microbial communities from the University of Notre Dame, USA, for methane emissions studies - BRP12 BR (SPAdes)... | ecosystem: Environmental > Aquatic >...
CCGGCCTTCGAGGGACTCCAGGAACTCGGGATCGCGGAAGGATTCTTCGGGACGGTCGTTCTTCTTCATCGTCGCCTCGGCCTCCTTCGCCGGTTCTCATGCCGATTCTAACAGAATCCCCGCGCATCGCTCAATAGACCGATCAGCCTCGCTAAACGTGTCGGCTCCAGGACAGTTCCTCCCTCGGCCTTTCCCCCGGTTTCGGGGACATGTATCGTTTCGGTACGTGTCCCCTGTATTGGAGAGCTCGATTAAGATATCTTCCCAGAAGCGCCGCTCCGAGCCGCTCCGCAGCGCTTCTGATGGTCGCTTCCAGGAGTCCGCTCCCCGCCGGCCCCCACGCCGTTGCGTCACTGCCCTTGCGCCTCACGCAGGGCAAAGGTATCCCAAGAGGCCGCGGAAGAAGGGGTTGAGGGGTGTCGTCGGAGTGAGCATAAAGCGGTGAATTAGCCGGCATCGGGACGGAGACGTCCAAGTCGGCTCCGGACCGGGACGGCGTGAAGATTCACCGCAGCGAACGGAGACGATCCCCGAGGCCCCTCCGCGGCCGACCCGGCGCTTTGACTTGGGCGAGGGGGCTATGTTAATGATAGGCGCGAAAGGATGGCAAGATGGATCTCCCCGTCTCACTCGCGACGCTCGAATACCCCGGCCGACTGATCATCATCGGCGCGACGGGCGGGGCCGGCAAAGCGGCGATCGTCTATGCCATCACCGGGCGGTCGCCTTCGAGCCAGGCCCGGAAGCTCGTCCACCGGGACGGCGGGATCTGGGTCCAGCCGACGAACGAAGAGACCTTGAAGACGGGCAACGTCGACCTGCTCGTCTACCCGGCCGTGCTGATCGCGAACGGAGGGATCGCCGTTTCGAACGGCAAGCAGACGGCGGACGTCCGCGACCGGCTCCGCCCGGGGGGTGACCCCGTCTCCGCCCTGTCGAGCGCGCTGGCCGGATGGGACTATGAGCCGGACGCTCCCATCTTCACGCCGCGGATCAGCGGCTGTCTCACCGGGAATGCGGCCGGCCTGAGCGTCGTCCGCAGAGGGCCTTCCGGAGAGACCCTGCGGAACTATTTCGAGGTCGGGCCCCGGGCGGGGGAGGGGCGCCTCGTTTCCACCTACGAAGGCCCGAACGCCGACCCCCTGCCCGTGTTCCGCGGGGAGCCTCGCTTCGTCCGACTGGCCGGAACGACGGCCGGAGAGGCCGCGGAGGCGATCTACCGCGACCTGGCCCCACCGGCGGGAAGCAAGGACTTCCGCGTCGCCGTCGCCTGCCTCTTCGCCGGCCTCGACGCGCCGGCCAAGGCCGACATCCATATCATCAACAGGCATGAAAGGACATGACACCGTGAGCAAGCCCGAACGCACGGCCCGCAGCCAATACCAGACCAAGGTCCGGGAGGACTTCCCGGAGATCCTGCGCGTCGGCGAGGACGTCTTCATCAAGAGATTCCCGATGCGCTATGGCGAGAATCCCGGCACCCCGGCCGCCTTCTATCAGGAGGAGGGCGCCGCAGGACCGAACATGGGCCGTCTCGAGATCCTCCAGGAGGGGACGAAGGGGCTGAGCTACATCAACGTCGGCGACATGGACCTGGGCCAGCGGCTGGCCCGCAAGCTCGTCCAGGTCTTCCCGGGCCGCCAGGCCTGCGTCATCATCAAGCACGAGATGCCGAGCGGCGTCGCCCTGGGGGATGAGGCGGTGGAGACGTTCGAGAAGGCCTGGACGTGCGATCCGCTCTCGAACTTCGGCGGCGTCGACGTCTTCAGCTACCGCGTCACCGAGCCGCTGGCCCGGCTGCTCGTCGAGAGCCCCCGGAACGTCGAGGTCGTCTACGCGCCGGACTTCGCCCCCGAAGCCCTCGAGGTCCTGGCCGCGCGGAAGGTCCTCCGCGTCGTCAAGATGGGCGCGGCCCTCGACGCGCCCGCGGTCGACAACGGCCTCGAGCTGAAAAAGGTGGCCGGGGGCCTGCTCGTCCAGAAGCGCTTCGACTCGAAGATCGTCTCGGCCGATTCCGTGGATCCCGTCTCCAAGAGGAAACCGACTCCCGAAGAGGTCCGGGCCGCGCTGTTCACCTGGACTGTGGCCTGTTTCACGCGGTCGAACGCCGTGGTCATCGGCACCTCCGACAAGACCCACGGCATCGGCTCCGGCCAGAGGAGCCGCATCGATTCCGCCGAGAACGCCGTCCGGCTTTCCCGCCGCGGCTACGGTCCGGAGGGGACGGTCCTCGCGTCCGACGCGTTCATGCCTTTCCCCGACGTCGTCGAGCTGGCCGGGAGGCACGGCATCACCGCCCTCATCTATCCCCTGGGATCGATCAAGGACCAGGAGGTCATCGACAAGGCCGACGAGCTCGGCCTGGCCATGATCATCACCCGGAAGCCGGGCGAGGTCGATTCGGAACGCTGCTTCCTGCACCGTTGAGGGGCCCCCGCGGTCCCGCCGTCCGCCCGGCCTCGGCCCGCCTTGACAGAGACCGGCGAATAGGGGATAAAGGGGGGCTTGCCGAGATGAAAAAACGACCCGTCCGGAGCCTGCCTGCCCTCGCTGTGGCCCTTGCCTGTCTCTTCGCTGTTTCTTGGGGATCCACGGACGGCGAGCGTCCGTATCAGAGGGTCGTCGACCGGCTGCGGGAGTCAGGGCTCGCCGGCGAGCGCGCCCACGACCTCCTCCTGCGCATCACGTCCGCCGGGCCCCGCCTGACGGGCTCGCCCCAAGCCGCGGCGGCCGTCGAAGAATCCCTCAAGCTCATGGCCGAGCTCGGTCTCGAGAAGGTCCATGCCGAACCGGTCGAGGTCGGGCGCTGGATCCGCGGGAACGTCGCCGAAGCCTTCGTGGAAGCCGCCGGGGCCCGTCACGCCATCCCCCTCGCCGTCTGCGCGCTCGGCGGAAGCGTCGGAACGCCGAAGACGGGGCTCGCGGCTCCCGTCGTGGAGGTCCGGACCATCGACGAACTCGACCGTCTCGGCCGGTCGCTCAAGGGCAAGATCGTCTTCCTCAACCGGCCGATGGACAGGCGCGTCGCCGATCCGTTCGCGGCCTACGGCGGGGCCGCCGACCAGCGCGTCGACGGGGCGTCCGCCGCGGCCCGCCACGGAGCGGTCGGCGTCCTCCTCCGCTCCCTGACCTTCCGGGTGGACAGCCAGCCCCACACGGGAATGCTGCGGTATCGGCCCGGCGTCCCCCGCGTGCCCGCCGCAGCGGTCAGCACCGCGGACGCCGAGGTCCTGAGCGCGCTCCTGAAGAAGGAGCCCACGGCGCGGGTCACGCTCCGGATGGACTGCCGCGACGGAGGCCGGGTGGCCTCCGTCAACGTCATCGGGGAGATCACCGGCTCGGAGCTCGCGGGCGAGATCGTCCTCCTCGGCGGCCACCTCGACAGCTGGGACCTCGGCGTCGGCGCCCACGATGACGGCGCCGGATGCGCCGCGGCGCTCGAAGCCGTCCGGCTCATCCAGGACCTCGGCCTGCGGCCCCGCCGGACCGTGCGGGTCGTATTCTTCATGGACGAAGAGTTCGGCGGGACGGGCGGCCGCGCGTACGCCGCCGCCCCGGAGAGGGCGGGCGAGCGCCACATCGTCGCGGCCGAATCGGACCGGGGCGGCTTCGCTCCGGTCGGGCTGGCCGTCGGCGGCCGCATCCTCGAGAAGGTCCGGTCCCACGCGGACCTCTTCCGCCCCTTCGGCGTGTCGTTCATCGTGCCGGGCGGGGGAGGCGTCGATGTCGCCCCCCTGGTCGGGAAGGGAGCCGCCCCGGCCGCGGTCATCGTCAATGCCGCGGCCTACTTCGACGTCCACCACTCGGCGCTCGACACCGTTTCGAGCGTCCACCCCCGCGAGCTCGAGCTCCAGGCTGTCATCCTGGCCGCGCTCGCCTACATCCTGGCCGAGGGACCGGAATGAGCCACCCCCTCTTTCTCTTCGCCATCCACAACCACCAGCCCGTCGGGAACTTCGATCATATCGTCAAGTCCGCCTTCGATGATTGCTACCGGCCGCTCCTCGAGGTCCTGGCCGGCTCGCCGGGGTTCCGCTTCGCCCTCCACTTCTCCGGCCCGCTCTGGGAATACATGGAAAAGAACGAGCGGGCGTGCTGGGACCTTATCCGCGAGCTGGCCGGCCGCGGCCAGGTCGAGCTCCTCGGCGGGGGATTCTACGAGCCCGTCCTGTCGATGATCCCCGAGGCGGACCGGGCCGGGCAGATCCGGATGATGAGCGATTTCATCGGCGAGAATTTCGGCCGGCGCCCGCGCGGCCTCTGGCTCACGGAAAGGGTCTGGGAGCCGCATCTTCCGAAGTCCCTGACGGCCGAGGGGATCGAATACACCCTCCTCGACGAGGAGCATTTTCACTACGCCGGAGTCCGCGACCTGGCTACGACCTACGTCACGGAGGAAGAGGGCCGGCCCCTCCGCATCTTCCCGATCGACAAGAAGCTCCGTTACCTCATTCCGTTCCACGCCCTCGACGAGGTCGACGCCACCCTCGCCTCGATCCACGAGGCCGGCGGGACGGCCATCCTCGGCGACGACGGGGAGAAGTTCGGGGTCTGGCCGGGGACGCGCAAATGGGTTTACGACGAAGGCTGGCTCCGGAGCTTCCTGGCCCGCCTCGAGGACAAAGGGGTCCGGACGATGTCTTTTTCGGAATACCTGGACACGCACCCCCCGGCCGGGAGGGTCTACCTGCCGCCGGCCTCGTACGAAGAGATGATGGAGTGGGTCCTCGAGCCCGACGATCTGGCCGCGTTCACGAAGCTCAAGGCGGGCGCCCCGCCGGAGGCCCGGCGCTTCCTCCGCGGCGGGCTGTTCCGGGACTTCCTGCGGAAGTACCCGGAGGCGAATCGCCTGCACAAGCGCATGGTCATGGTCTCGGCAAGCCTCCGCGCGGCCGGGGAGACGGGGGAAGGCCTCCGCCACCTCTATCGGGCCCAGTGCAACGATCCCTATTGGCACGGCGTCTTCGGCGGCCTCTACCTGCCCCATCTCCGCGAGGCCGCTTATGGGCATCTCCTCGAAGCCGAGAAGCGGACCCCCGATCCTTTGGGCTGGATCTCGCTCGACTACGATTGCGACGGGCGGGAGGAGCTCGCGCACCGGGACGGGACGTTCGGGCTTATCGTCAAGCCGTCGTCCGGGGGGGCGATCGTCGAGATCGACCACCGCCCGGCCTCGCGGAACCTGTCGAACGTCCTCACCAGGCGCCGCGAAGCCTATCACCGGCCGGCCGAAGCCGGGACGGAAGGGGAGGGGGGGACAGGGAAAAGCATCCACGAGATCGGCAAGAACCTTCCCCCGGACGCCGAGGAGCTCCTGCGCTACGACCGCTACACCCGCGTCTCGTTGATCGACCATTTCTTCGATCCCGGCACGACGGAGGAGGGCTTCCGCAAGCTCGAGTTCGCCGAGCGCGGGGACTTCGTCGGGGCCCCGTTCGCCGCCGAAGCTTCGGGCCCGGTCCTCCGGCTCGAGCGCCGCGGCTCCGTCGCGCTCGACGGCGGTCTCGCTCCCGTCTCCGTCCGGAAGACGATCTCGTCCTCGAACGGCCTGCTCCGGATCGGGATCGAGATCGAGAACCTATCCGGCCGGGCGCTCTCGCTGACCTACGGCACGGAATGGAACGTTCTGGCCTTCCCTCACGAGTTCGGGCTCCACGGCTCCACAGGCGCGGCCCTCGGCGGGGGAGCCCTGCTTTTCGAGCCCGAAGCGGCCGCCGCGTTGTGGTCGTTCCCCCTGCGAACGCTCTCCCAATCCGAGGGCGGTTTTGATATAATCCATCAAGGGTATTGTCTCTGCCCCGTCTGGGTGGTGGTTCTGCCCGCGAACGGAGCGAAGCGCCTGTCCATCGTGCTGAAGGAGCGGCATGGCCGGTAAGTCCTTCTCTCTCGTCCTCCACAGCCACATCCCCTACGTCCTGGCCCACGGCAGCTGGCCGCACGGGATGGACTGGCTCTACGAAGCCGCCGCGGAGACCTACTTGCCCCTCCTCGACATCTTCGAGCGCCTGGCCGCCGAGGGCCTCCCGGCCCGGACGAGCGTCAGCTTCACGCCGGTCCTCATGGAACAGCTCAAGGACCCCGCGTTCGTCAAGGGCTTTGACGAGTATCTGAGGATGAAGATCGCCATCGCCGGCCGCGACGCCGACTATTTCGGGCGCACCGGGAACGCCGCCCTCCGCCCGCTCGCGGACTCCTGGGCGGACTGGTACCGGAAGCTCCTCGCGGACTTCCACGGCCGCTCCCGCGGCGATATCATCGGCTCGTTCCGGTCCCTCCAGGACCGCGGCCAGATCGAGGTCCTGACCTCGGCGGCGACGCACGGCTATTTCGCGCTCCTCTCCCGGGACGAGAGCATCCGCCAGCAGGTCCGCCAGGGGCTCCATACCTACCGTAAATATTTCGGCCGCGAGGCCCGCGGCTTCTGGATCCCCGAATGCGCCTACCGTCCAGGATATGCCTGGAAGGACCCGCTCGGCGACGGAGAGCCGTATGCCCGGCTCGGCATCGACGAGATCCTGGGTGAGGAGGGCCTCGGCTATTTCTTCGTCGACTCCCACCTCCTCAAGGGAGGGGAGGCCAAGGGCGTCTACATCGACCGGTTCCCCGGCCTGAAGCTCCTCTGGGAGAAGTTCCGCGGGGCCTACCATCCGGCCGACGAGATCCCCCGGGACCCGTACTCCGCATTCCTGGCCTATCCTTCCTACGTCCCGTTCTTCGCCAGGGACGAGGTATCCGGATCGCAGGTCTGGAGCCGGCACATGGGGTATCCCGGCGACGGCTGGTATCTCGAATTCCATAAGAAGCACTTCCCCGGGGGCAACCGCTACTGGAGGATCACGTCGAGCGACGCCGACCTCGGCCTCAAGGAGCCCTACGATCCGGACCGGACGGGGGAGCGCCTGGAAGAGCACGCCGCCCACTTCGTTTCCGTCCTCGAGGCGGCGCTTGGCGGGCGATCGTCGGGATCGATCGTCGCCCTTTACGACGCGGAGCTCTTCGGCCACTGGTGGTTCGAGGGCCCCGAATGGCTTTATCGCGTCATCCGGAGGCTTCACAAGAGCCCGGTCCAGCCCATGACCACAGGCGGCTCGCTCGAAGCCATGCCTCCCTCGGCCATCGTGTCCCTCCCCGAGGGCTCCTGGGGCCAGGGCGGCTTCCATTGGATCTGGCTCAACGAGGACACGGCCTGGATCTGGAAGAAGATCTACCGGATCGAGACGGCCGCGGCCGCCCTGACGCCCCGCCTCGCGGGGCTCGACCGCCGCCTCCTCCGGCAGTTCTTCCGCGAGAAATACCTGCTCGAAAGCTCCGACTGGCCTTTCCTCATCTCGACCTGGTCGGCCCGGGATTACGCGGAGAACCGGGCCGCCGAGCATTTCGAGCGGGCCCTGACCCTCGCCGGGTGGCTCGAGTCGGGCCGCCCCCTGAGCGCCGCCGAGGGATCGCTCCTCGAGGTCTTCGAGTCCGAAGACCGCATCTTCGAAGAGGTCGTACTGCCCGATGGAACTATTATCTAAGAAGACCCTGACCATGGTCCTCTGCGGGGGAAAGGGCGAACGGCTCTATCCGTTGACGCGCGACCGGGCCAAGCCCTCCGTTCCTTTCCTCGGGGCCTACCGGATCATCGATTTCAGCCTGTCCAACGCCCTCAACTCGGGCCTGCGGCGGATCGCCCTCCTGACCCAGTACAAGTCCCTTTCGCTCGAACGCCATATCCTCAACGGCTGGAGCATCTTCCACGCCGAGAGCGGCGACTGCATCTTCTCCCTGCCGGCCCAGGGCCGGGTCAGCGACCATTGGTACGAGGGCACGGCCGATGCCGTCTTCCAGAACGTCTACACCATCCAACAGGAGAATCCCGAGGCCGTCCTGGTCCTGTCCGGAGACCACATCTACAACGCCGACTACCGGAAGCTGCTCCTCTTTTTCGGACAGACGGACGCCGACGCCCTGATCATGACCCGGACGATCCCCATCGGGGAGGCCTCCCGCTTCGGCGTCATCGGCGTCGACGAGGAGCGCCGCATCATCCAGTTCATGGAGAAGCCCAAGAAGCCGTTCGCCACGCCCTGGGACCCGGAAAAGAGCCTCATCTCCATGGGCGTCTACCTCTTCAAGACGCCCGTGTTGATCAAGGCCCTCATCAAGGACGCCCGGTCGGCCAAGAGCACGCACGATTTCGGCCGGGACATCATCCCCGCCATTATCGACGGGCACCGCGTCTTCGCTTACACCTTCGACGATTACTGGGAGGACATCGGGACGATCGACGCCTACTGGGAGGCCAACATGGCCTTCCTCGCCCCCGAGCCGCCGGTCATCCTGCGCGATCCGGCCTGGCCCGTCCGGACCTATAAGCCGCAGTATCCTCCGACGTTCGTCTCCGCGGCCGACCTGCGGGCGTCGATCATCGGCCAAGGCGGCTTTATCACCGACTGCCGGATCGTCAACTCCATCGTCGGCGCGGGCGTTCGGGTCGATCCGGGGGCCGACATCGCCGGCTCGATCATCTTCGACGACGTCCACATCCGTCGCGGCGCCCGGCTCCGCAGGGTCATCATCGACAAGTCCGCGACCATCCCCGAGCGCTTCGAGGCCGGCTTCGACGACGACAAGGACGGCCGGAGCTTCAAGATCAGCCGGAACGGGATCCGGGTCGTACCCAAAGGCTGGACGTCCGAATGATCGAGACCTACAACATCCTCTCGCCCGATTTCGAGCGGGACGCGCCCCGGGAGCTGATGCTCCTCTCGATCGTCTCCCAGAGCATCTTCCAGCCGTTCTCCCTCGAGGACAACCTCCTCGTCATCCTGACCGCCTTGACCTCGGGGTCCGGCGTCGGCTTCAACCGGGCCATGCTCTTCCTGAAGAAGGGGGACCGCCTCATGGGCGAGATGTGGCTGGGGCCCCGGTCGGCCGAGGAGGCCGGGCTCATCTGGGAGGTCCTGTCGACGCCCGGCATCGGCTACGTCGAGATCGTCGAGCATAACCGCGCCCTCGTCAACAAGAGCGAGGACACCCTCAGCGCGCGCCTCAAGGGGCTCGTCTACGCGGCCGACGACGAGGGGGCCCTCATCCCGGCCTACGCGGCCTGCCGCAAGGAGATCCTCCACGTCCGCGACGCGGCGAACGACCCCCTCGTCGACCGGCGCTTCCTGAACATCATCGGGATCGACGAATTCCTCTGCATCCCGCTGATCGCCCGCGACGATATCGTCGGCGAGATCATCCTCGACAACGCCATCACCCGGACGCCGATCTCCCCCTCCGATATCAAGCTGGCCGGGGTCTGCGGCCTGATGGCCGGCAACTACGTCTATTCGACGACCCTCCACCGCAAGCTCCTCGACATGGAGAAGATGGCGGCCATGGGCGAGATGGCCATGTTCGTCACCCACCAGATCCGCAACCCCATCGTCGCCATCGGAGGGTTCACGGACCAGCTCCTCCAGCCCGGCGTCCCGGAGGAGAAGAGGAGCCGAAACCTGGCCATCATCCGGGACGAGATCCGGAGGCTCGAGGACATCATCTATCAGATGGGCCACTTCCTCAAGGTCAGCCTGAAGGAGCCGGTGTATTTCGACCCCGGCCCGGTCATCGCCGCGGTCCTCGACAGCCCGCAGGTCCAAGCCAAGGCCCGGGGATACACCCTGAGCCTCAAGCTGGACCCCTGCCCGCCCGAGATCCTGAGCGACCCGACCTCCCTCGGCGAGGTCATCCGGAACCTTCTCGACAACGCCTTCGACGCGACGCCGGCGGGCGGGACCATCCAGATCCGCGGCTACCGCAAGAGCCCGAAGGCCTTCGTCCTTTCCGTCCGCGACTCGGGCCGGGGGGTGACCAACCCGGACAAGGATCAGCTCTTCCGGCCGTTCTTCACGACCAAGGAGAACGGGATGGGCCTGGGCTTGCCGTTCACCAAGCGGGTCATGGACACGTGCGGCGGCAAGGTCGAGGTCCGGAGCCGGGTCGGCAAGGGGTCCATCTTCAAGCTTATCTTCAACAGCCGGGAAAGGGAGTCGACGCCATGAAGAAGAAGATCCTGCTCGTCGAGGACGAGAAGCCCCTCTGCCTCCTCTACGAAGAGGAGCTGAGCCGCGAGGGGTACGAGATCACCGCCGTGATGGACGCCGAGGCGGCCCTGGCCGCGCTCCGGTCGACCGTCTTCGACCTCATCGTCACGGACATTCGCATGCCCGGGAAGAACGGGATCGAGCTCATCACCGAGATCATGGGCCTGCGCAAGGACATCCCGATCATCATCAACTCGGCCTACCAGAGCTACAAAGAGGACTTCATGACCTGGGCGGCCGACGCGTACGTCGTCAAGTCCTCCTCGCTCGACGAGCTCAAGGCCAAGATCAAGAACCTCATAGGTGCCTGATGTCGGAACTGAGAAAAGACCTGGTCAGCGGGCGATGGGTCATCATCGCCACGGAACGCAGCAAGCGTCCCGACGATTTCCGTCCGGGAGGGGGGAGCCCCTCTGTTCCCGAAGCGATCGGATTCTGCCCCTTTTGCGAAGGCAACGAGGGGAAGACCCCGCCCGAGGCCTACGCCCTCCGGGCGGACGGAACGCCGCCGGATTCGCCGGGCTGGACGGTCCGCGTCGTCCCGAACAAGTTCCCGGCCCTGACTCCCGGGCCTCCGCCGCCCCGGGCGACACAGGGGATCTTCCAATCGATGGAGGGCCGGGGCGTCCACGAGGTCGTCATCGAGAACCCCGATCACGCCCTCGAGCTCGCGGACCTGCCCGTCGGTCACATCCGGGCCGTGCTCGGCGTCTTCCAGCAGAGGATCCGGACGATCGAGAGGGACCTCCACTACCAGTACGTCCAGATCTTTAAGAACAAGGGCAAGGAGGCCGGGGCCTCCTTGAGCCACCCCCATTCCCAGATCGTGGCGACCCCGATCATCCCCAAGCGGGTGAAGGAGGCGATCTACGGCGCCGACCGGCTGTTCCGGACCTTCAAGGAGTGCGTGTATTGCCGCGTCCTGCGCGAAGAGGAGGCCGCGGCGACGCGGCTCCTCGCCAAGAACGCCCACTTCACGGCCTTCGCGCCATACGCGTCGCGCTTCCCCTTCGAGATGGCCGTGTTCCCGCGCCGGCACTCGGCGTTCTTCACCGACGTCCGGGAGGACGAGCTCGCGGCCCTGGCCGAGGTCCTGAAGCGCGTGCTGACCCGGCTGAAAGAGACGGTCGGCGACCCGCCGTTCAACATGGTCCTGCACCAGGCGCCGAATCCGTCCCTGTCGTTGAAGGGCTGGCCGGAGATCCACCTGAAATCGCACTGGCACGTCGAGATCATCCCCATCCTGACGAAGGTCGCCGGCTTCGAGTGGGGGACGGGGTTCTACATCAATCCGGTCCCGCCGGAGACCGCGGCCCAGTTCCTCAAGCTGCCGTAGCCGGGGAAGCGACGAGCATCTCGTAAAGGGCCAGGTAGGTCGCCGCTGAGCGCTCCCAGCTGAAATCCGCGGCCATGGCGTTGCGGACGAGGGCGCTCCAGTCGCGGGGCCGTCCGAACGCCCGGATGGCCCGGGCCGTGGCTTCGAGGAGCGGCCCGGGAGCGGCCTCGGCGAACTTGAAGCCGTTCCCAGTCCCGGCGGCCGGATCGAACTCTTCGACACTGTCGTCGAGACCCCCGGTGGCGCGGACGACCGGGACGGTCCCGTACTTCATCGCGTACATCTGGGTGAGGCCGCAGGGCTCGTAGCGCGAGGGGATGAGGAAGAGGTCGCTCCCGGCGTAGATCGTGTGGGCGATGCGCTCGTCGAAAGCGATCTTGAGCCCGAGGCGGGCCGGGTGCTTCTTCCGGGCCGCGAGAAGGAAGTCCTGGATCTTCTGTTCGCCGGTACCGAGGATGACCAGGGTCAGCCCCAGGCCGAGGAGCTCGTCGAGGGCCTCGCAGACGATGTCGAGGCCCTTCTGGCCGGCCAGGCGGGTGACCATCCCGGCGATAGGCAGGTCCGCCGGCGCGGTCAGGCCGAACTCGCCGGCAAGGTCTTCACGGGTGGCCTTCTTTCCCCGGAGATCCTCCGGGCCGAACCTGTGCGGGATGAGCCGGTCGGTCGTCGGGTCCCAGTCCCCGTAGTCGACGCCGTTGAGGATGCCGTGGAGAACGCCGGCCCGGCTCCTCAAGAGGCCGTCGAGCCCGCAGCCGAATTCGGGGGTCTGGATCTCGCGGCTGTAGCGAGGGCTGACGGTCGTGACCGCGGTCGAATAAAGGATGCCGGCTTTGAGGGCGTTGACCTTGCCGTAGAACTCGAGCTCGTTCATGGCGAAGAGGGAGTCGGGGAGGCCGATCGCGGCGAGGACGTCCTTCTCGAACAGCCCCTGGTAGGCCAGATTGTGGATGGTGAAGAGGGAGCGCGTCCCGCGGAAGAACGGGTCGTCCGCGTAGACATGCTTGAGATAGGCGAAGGCCGGGGCCGCCTGCCAGTCGTGGCCGTGGATGATATCCGGACGGAAACCTATCGACCGCATGACTTCCAGGGAGGCGAGAGAGAAGAAGGCGAAGCGCTCGGCGTTGTCGGGATCATCGCCGGCGGCGGTCCCATAGAGATGGTCCCGGTCGAAGAACTCGGGACGGTCGATGAAGAGCGTCATGACGCCCTCGGCCCGGTGGGCGAAAACGGCATAGGGGAGCGCGCGGCCGCCCATTCGGAGGGAGGCGTTTTCGAGGACCGGCTCGAGCGGCAGGTTCTTCTTCCGGACCTCCCTGTAGAGAGGCATGAAGACCCGGACTTCGGCGCCGAGCCGGACGAGGAACTTGGGCAGGGCCCCGGCCACGTCGGCCAGGCCGCCCGTCTTGGCGTAAGGGATGACTTCGGAGGCGAGGAATGCGACTTTCATGGT
>Ga0209253_10004017_pt1 | contig 12859 bp, 9 predicted proteins | sample FrelakmetBRP12BR_FD_187145 | JGI IMG/M metagenome (GOLD analysis project Ga0209253, IMG submission 187145) | Freshwater lake sediment microbial communities from the University of Notre Dame, USA, for methane emissions studies - BRP12 BR (SPAdes)... | ecosystem: Environmental > Aquatic >...
TAATATGGTCGAAGTCGAGATTCCAGCGATGGATGCTTTGGTCAAGTACCTGCTGCTTCCTGTACTTGGGTTTGTTGCGGGGTTTCTGTCCCAGTGGTTTCTCCAGCATCACAAAACGCGCGATGAACTTGTCACTGCGCTCGCTCCACAGCGTGCGCATGCTTTGTGCGCACTTTGGGCAATTACGACGCTTGCCCCTGCAGTCACCTCGCTTGACGACGGTTCAACGGTCCCAGCCGAACTTCGCGAAAGCGCGGACAGGGCAATCGTCGACTGGTATACGAACCAGAGTGGTGCTCTTTTCTTGTCCTGGCCCGCAACCAATCGGCTCTTCCGGCTACTGGATACGCTGAGAGATGATCGTGCAAGCAAGGCCAATCTCGAATCCGCGGTGTCATCCTTGCGCAGCACGCGCAAGCATGACTGCGGCTTCTATTCATACTGGCAAATGAGGCAAAGGCTAGCGAGGCCTCGGCGCTCTCCGTGGGCACCTCATCCTTAAGGATTGAATGAAAGGTCAGGAAGGTTTTGGGGTCGGAGCATGGGTGGGTAGCGAGTCCGGCGCGGCCCATGACCGCGATGTGGACGCGGCACCGTATATTTTCTCCGTATGGGGCATCATACGCTGGGCGCTGAAGAGGGCCGTAGGAATCCCCCGTCCTGCAGGGCGGGGGGAAGGCTTTACACGTAGCCCCGAAATTGCAAGTCAAGAGGCCGCTGGCTGGGATTTCTGAGGTTTTTTGGTGAGCGTTGGCCCGCCGCTCTCGGTAGCCTCAATGGGCGACAGCAAGGCAACGCCCTCCTTGGTCTCGGGACGACCGGACAGCAATCGCAGGCTGGTGCGATAATACTGGTTGGCGATCTCCTTATCGCCGGTTTCTTCCAGGACTTCCCCCAGTTCCTGATAGGCATCCGGGTTGGCCAAGAGCGCAATGCTCTGCTCCAGGTAGGCGCGCGCCTTGTCGAACTGGTGGCCACGTTTGGCCAGGCGTCCCAGGGTGAGCAGCAGGTAAGGATCGTTGTCGTGCTGCTTGAGCCACCTTTCCGCGGTGGCCAGTTGAGCGGTGAAACTGCCGCGCCCGAGTTCGCCATAGCCCACCACCAGTTTATCGCTCCAGCGCTGGCTCAGCGCGTCGCGCAACAACGCCTCGGCTTCGCTGACGCCGTCGCGATCCCGCAGATGGCCGGCATAAGCGATCAACAGAGGTTCTTCCGAACGCAGCGCTTTAGGGATCTGCTTCCACAGGGCGCGCAAATCAGCCAGTGTACCGGTACGGGCGGTGTCGGCCAACAAGGCCTCGTAGACTTGTAATTGCAATTGAGTGTAGCGCGGTTCGTCGAAGACGGCGCGCTTGCCTAGTTCGGGGAGGAGGTCCTTCAGTTTCGCCCAGTCGCCCAGTTCCTGAAAACTACCTGCCAGCAGTTCCAGCACTTTGGGCTGGCGAGGGTATGCACCGTACAGCGGTACCAGGATGTCCCTGGCCTTGGCCGGTTGCTTGTCTTCCAGCAGGAGTTCGGCGCGGGTCAGTTTCACGGCCAGGATGTCTTTGTTGGCCAGGTCGGTGGCCTTACTCAGATAACCGTCACGGCGCTCGTCGGCACGCAGTTTCTGAGCCGCCCGCGCCGCGCCGAGGTAGTGCAGGGCAGGTGTTCGACTATGGTCTACCCCTTTGATGAATATAATTTCCGCCGTTTTCCAGTGGCCTTCGGCCAGTTCTCTCATGCCTCTGGCAAGCAACTGTTGGGATCGGCGCAGACGTCGCCGCTGATTGGCGGCCAGCAGTTGGCGGGGCGCCTGCCACACGCGCACTGCGGAGCGGATGAGCAAATACACCACGAAGAACGCCACGATCAGGAAGAAGACAAAGACCGCGACGCTAGTCTCGATGGTCCAATGTCCTATGCTGAGGAGCGCATACCCTGGATCTTCCTTGAGTATCAGGGCAAGGCCCACCGCGGCGAACAGGGCGACGATGATGCCAACGAGCAATTTCATTGCTGCGCCTCCTTGGCTGGTGTGCCGCCAGCGCCTTTCGCCGCAGTGGGCGGATTGACTGAACGAATCGGCTGGCGGCGCTCCATGACTTCCTGGAAGGTACGCAGGGTGCCGGAAATGTCCGGGATATAGGGGTTGAACTTGAGAGTTTGCAGGGTCTTCAGTTCGGTCAGCAATTCCGCGACCCCGGCATCGTCGGTGTTGAAATAGGTTTGCAGCCATTTACGGGCAATTTCATTGGACTCCTGAAAACTGACCGCGTCATTGCTCAGCAGAGCCAGGCGCATGGATTCCAGTTCCAGGCGTATATTTTGGAACAGGAAATACTCTTCCTTGACCGCGATCAAGGGAATGTCGCTGATGCGTTCATTGCGAACGACCACGATGTCCTTAAGCTGCATCCAGACGGCGGCACCAGCCTGTTCCCACCAGGGTTGCTGGGACTCTTTGGCAACCGCGCTTTCGTTTAGATGGGGCTTTACTTTCTCCTTGATAGTCGCCATTTGCACGTCGTTGCGCAGGGGCAAACCGCCCAGCCGCCGCTCCATTTCGACGATCTTGTGAGCCAGTGCCGAGCGATCCGGCAACTCTACCGCGCGCAGGCTGGCAATGTTCTCAGCGATCATCGCCTGCACTCCCTGAAAGGCTTTTTCATCGATGCCGGCGAGACGCTGACCGGCTATCGTCAGCACCTCGGCGGCGCCCTTCACGTCCTGTTGAAACTTCAGCTTGTTATCGGCCATGCGCAACAGATACTCGACCTCGGACAGCGGCAAGGCATTCAAGTCGCCACCGCGGGAGGCAATGATCTTCACGTTGTCCAGCGTAGCCGCCAGATTGCCCTCGGTGATTTGCAGGCCGTCCACGCGTTTGCTGAGCGCGGCTGCCTGACCGTGCTGTTCCTTGGCCAGCGCATCGAACCGCTCGGTCAGCGTCTGGAAATTGCCTTGCAGGGCTTGGGCTTGCTCTTGCAAAGCCTGGAGCTGGCTGGCGCGGATTTGCGCATCACCTTTCTGGGTTTCGGTCTCATCCTTTAGTGCCTGAAGACTGCCCTGCAGGGTTTGGATGGTGGTCTGCACGGTGCGGATATCGGTTTGCAGGGTGCGGGTATCGCTTTTCTGGATCTCGATCGCGCCCTTTTCGATCTCGACCCCACCCTGCAGGGTTTGGATATCACTCTGCAGAGCGCGGATGTTGGTTTGTAGGCTAGTTAAATCCTTTTGCAGGGCTTGGGCAGCGCCTTTCAAACTCTGGGCATCGCCCTGCTGGGACGCTAACTGCTCTTTAAAGGTTTTTAGTTCCGCATCCCTTTGTTGCGCCACCTGGGCCAAGGCTTTCCCCAGGCGGGCGTCCAGCGCCGCCGACTCCGACAACTGGGCCTTGTTTTCCTTATCCCAGCGATACCAAAGATAGCCGCTGCCGGCCCCAGCGCCCACGGCGACGAGCAGGGCAAATACGGCAAGTCCCTTGCCTCCAGCGGATGGCGTGGCAGCCTGGGTGGATTCAGGATTGGCTCCTTTGGCGGCAGGCGCTGGCGCCTGGGATTGCTTCCCCTCGGCCTCGGCCAGGGTGATCGCTGTACTGTCGTTTTCGCGTTTTTTATCCGTCATTACGGGTCCCCAGAAGTCACTCGAATTGGGCTCGGCGCCATTTCAATCAATGTTTCGACGATGGCCTCGTCGCTGGCTTCCCTGGCTAGCAGGGGAGAGTGGCTGAAACCGAGTTGTTGGGCTAATTGTCGGGTGCGTGCGCTGACCACGATCAAAGGCGTATGGCACAACCATTGTTGCCCACCTTCACCAACTATATCAAAGAGATTTCGCAAACTGTCAGGGCTGGTGACAATAACCGCGTGAATTTTCTTGCACGCCCAGTATTCCAGTAATTTATTGGCCGGCGCGATGGGTTTAGCACGCCGGTAGACTTCAGCATAGGCCACTCGGGCGCCTCTTTCACGCAAAGTATCGCCCAGCAACTCGCGCCCCCCCTGGCCGCGGAAGATGACAATCCGCTGTCCGGCTACCGCCTGCATCTCGGGCAGGGCCAGCAGGGCCTCGCTATTGAACGTATGCCCGGGCAAGCGGTGGGCCGGCGCCCCCCAGCGCTCCAATTCGCGGGCCGTGCCCTGGCCAATGGCGATACGGCGCACTTGGGGCGGCAGGACACGGCGCTCCCGAATCAGCGCCAGCCCATGGCTGACCGCGTTGGCGCTGATGAAGATAGCCAGTGCGTAGTCATCAAGCCGATCGATGATGGCCAGCGCGGGCGTAAGGTCCTGGGGAGCCAGGATTTCCAGCGTCGGAAACCGAATCGTCGTTCCACCCTGCGCCTCAATTAGCCGGCACAGCCGGTCCGCCTGCTGGGCCGGTCGGGTGATCAGTATCCCCATACCCTGAAGTGGAAGCGCTGCGGTTGCCTGCACTGTCATAAAGCGTAGCCGTTACCTTGCGGCAGCATAGACCCGGCGCAGAATCCTGTCCGCCCCGCGCGCCAGCAGCTCCTCGGCCAGGGTGATGCCAAGCTGTTCCGCCGCGCTGGCTGGACCACGGATCTCACCCGCCACCATCTGGCTGCCATCCGGATCACCCACCAGGCCACGCAGTAGAATATGTTCATCCTGCAGGATCGCGTAGCCGGCGATCGGGACCTGGCACCCCCCCTGAAGACGAGCGTTCATGGCCCGCTCGGCCCGAATGAGCGTATGGGTGATGGGATCGTCCAGGACTCTGATGCATTCCCGTGTCCCTGTGTCAGCCTGTCGGCACTCGATGCCGATGGCGCCCTGTCCGATGGCCGGCAGGCTGACCTCGGGTTCCAGCAAACAGGCGACGCGCGCAGCCAATTGCAGGCGCCGCAGTCCCGCCACCGCCAGGATGATGGCGTCATAGTCGCCGGCATCCAGCTTGGCCAGCCGGGTATTGACATTGCCACGCAGCGGCTGAATGGTCAAGGCAGGATAGCGGGCCGCCAACTGGCAGTGCCGGCGCAGGCTGGAGGTACCCACCCGGGCACCGGCGGGCAATTGCGCGGGATGTCTGTAACGAGGCGAGACGAAGGCATCCCGTGGGTCCTCGCGGGCCAGAATGACCGGCAGGTCCAAGCCGCTCGGCAGCTCCACCGGCAGGTCCTTCATGGAATGCACGGCGATGTCGGCCCGGCCTTCCAGCAGGCTTTGCTCCAGTTCCTTGACGAACAGACCCTTGCCGCCCACCTTGGCCAGCGGACTGTCCAGAAGCTTGTCGCCCCGCGTGCTCATGCCCACCAGTTCCACGCGCAGTGGTGGATGGGCCTGGTGCAAACGCTGGGCGACATGCTCAGCCTGCCAGAGTGCGAGCGGGCTTTTGCGGGTGGCAATGCGAAGGATGGTCGGGATCATGGCTAACGCTAACAGTATTTCAGCTGAGCTTAGCTCAGAAGCGCCGCGGCTGTCATCCGGTAGTCATGCGGCTGCCCACCATCCTGTATACTTGCGGCCCTCAATCTTTCTTTACCGGGCACCATCATGAGCGATTCACAGACCAGCAAGCCCTGGGGTGGGCGTTTTACCGAGAGCACCGACGCGTTCGTAGAGGCGTTCACGGCCTCGGTGAATGTTGACCGGCGCATGTACAACCAGGACATTAACGGTTCCATCGCCCATGCCACCATGCTGGCCCGCGCGGGCGTGCTGAGCCAGGCCGACCGGGACGCGATCATCGCGGGGCTGGAGGCGATTCGCGGTGAAATCGAACGCGGTGAATTCGCCTGGCTGGTGTCCCTGGAAGACGTACACATGAATATCGAAGCGCGGTTGACGGAGCGGATCGGCGACGCCGGCAAACGCCTGCATACCGGGCGTTCCCGCAATGATCAGGTGGCCACCGACATCCGCCTGTATCTGCGCACCGCCATTGATGTTATCGACGCCGAATTGACGAGGCTCCAGTTTGGGCTAGTAGACTTGGCCGAGCGGGAGGCGGCCACCATCATGCCTGGTTTTACCCACTTGCAGGTGGCCCAGCCGGTGACCTTCGGCCATCATCTGCTGGCCTGGTTTGAGATGCTGCGCCGGGACCGGGAACGCTTTGGCGACTGCCGCAAGCGGGTCAACCTGATGCCGCTGGGGGCCGCCGCCCTGGCCGGCACCAGCTATCCCATCGACCGGCGGTACAGCGCTGAACTGCTGGGCTTCACCGCGCCCTGCGAGAACTCCCTGGATGCGGTCAGCGATCGGGATTTCGCCATCGAATTCGTGGCGGCAGCCGCGTTGCTCATGACACACTTGTCAAGGTTTTCCGAGGAGTTGGTGCTCTGGTCCTCGGCCCAGTTTGATTTCATCGACCTGCCGGACCGGTTTTGCACCGGTTCCTCTATCATGCCCCAGAAGAAGAATCCGGATGTGCCCGAACTGGTGCGCGGCAAGGTTGGCAGGGTCAATGGCCATCTGGTGGCTCTCTTGACCCTGATGAAGGGTCAGCCGCTTGCCTACAACAAGGACAATCAGGAGGACAAGGAGCCGTTGTTCGATACCGCCGATACCGTGCTTGGCTGCCTGCGGGCCTTCGCCGATATGGTGCCGGCACTGCGCCCCAAACGGGAAAACATGTATCGCTCAGCCAAGCAGGGTTTCGCCACCGCCACGGACCTGGCCGATTATCTGGTCCGCAAGGGCGTGGCTTTCCGCGACGCCCACGAGATCGTCGGCAAGGCCGTGCGTCTGGGCGTGGCAACCCACCGGGATCTGGCGGAGATGGAACTGGCGGAATTGCAGGCATTCTCCCCGCTTATCGAGGCTGATGTCTTCGCTGTGCTAACCCTGGAAGGCTCCGTGGCCGCCCGCGACCATCTGGGCGGCACCGCTCCCCGGCAGGTGCGCGCCGCCGTGGCCAGGGCGCGAACCTGGTTGGCGGCGCCAATCTCCACAAAGGAATAAAATACAACGCCGCACCCTGCGCAGTCCGGCCACCGGCCTGAAGCAGGGGTGGGGCAACCCGATAATAGTGTTTTTATAAAGGGATCTCATGACCGTTCGCAACCTCGATTACCTGTTCAAGCCCCGCTCTATCGCCCTCATCGGCAGCGGCGGAGACAGCGAAACCCGGATGGCCCGCAACCTGCTGAGCGCAGGTTTCGGGGGGCCCGTGATGCCGGTCAATGCGACTCGCCAGGCGCTGGAAGGGGTGCTCACCTACCCCAACATCGGCAGCCTGCCGTTGACCCCGGATCTGGCGGTGATTACCGCCCCCTTGCAGAGGGCGCCGGAGTTAATTGGCCAACTGGGAGCGCGTGGGACGCGCGCGGCCATTATCGTCAGCAGCAGTAGCCAGATTCAGGAACCGGCCGCGCGCGCAGATCTGCAACAGGCTATTCTGGACGCGGCCAAGCCCTATCTGCTGCGGGTAATAGGGCCGGATTGCCTGGGGCTGAGCGTGCCGTCGGCGGGGTTGAATGCGAGTCTGACCAAGTACCACCGGCCGGCCGATGGCCATGTGGCGTTCGTCACCCACTCCAGCGCCATTGCCCGCGCGGGGCTGGACTGGGGAATCCATCTGGGCGTGGGTTTCAGCCACCTCATCAGCCTGGGGGACGCCATCGACGTGGATCTCGCCGACATCCTGGATTACCTGGCGAATGATTTTCACAGTCTAGCGATCCTGCTTTACCTGGAGCAGATCCGCAATCCCCGCAAGTTCATGTCGGCGGCGCGAAGGGCCGCCCGCATCAAGCCGGTAATCGCCCTCAAACCCCGCAAGCACATCCAGGGCGATGCTGACGACGCCGTGTATGAAGCCGCCTTCCGGCGTGCCGGTATCCTGCGGGTCACCGACCGTCACGAACTCTTTACCCTGGTCGAGACCCTGAACTCGGTGCAGCCCGTCAGCAACGACCGCCTGGCTATCGTGGGCAATAGTTCCAGTTTCGCGGCGTTGGCCGTGGATACCCTGAATCATTACGGTGGCCGATTGGCGCAGTTCGCCCAAGACACTCAGGCGGGGCTCGGCGCTCTGGTGGGCCCTGGCGGTTCTCCTGATAACCCGGTGGATCTGGGCGATCAGGCGGGCGCTGACCTGTATGGCAAAGCGCTGGACCTGCTGCTCAAGGATCGCGGCGTGGATGGTGTGCTGGTCGTCAATGCGCCAGGCGCCCTCAGCGAGCCTTTGCCCATCGCGGACCAAATCATCAAGCGTCTGCCCCACACCCGTCGCTGTATATTGGCCTGCTTCGTCGGTCCCATTGCCGGCCAGGCGGCTAGACGCCGCACCATGGAACACCGAATACCCACCCATGAAACCGCCGACGAAGCGGTGCGCGCCTTCATGCGCCTGGTGCAGCACAAGCACAATCAGGAATTGCTCATGGAAATCCCGCCCTCGGTGCCGGAAGCATTCACGCCCGATACCGCAACGGCGCGGCAACTCATCGCCCAGGTGCTCGCTACCGGGCGGGACCAGCTCAACGAGCCCGAGACCATCCAGTTGCTCAGCGCCTACGGTATTCCGGTGGCGAATATCTATCAGGTGCAAACGCCCGCCGCCGCCGCGGCGATTGCCGACCGCCTGGGCCGGGCGGTGGCCCTGAAGATCATGTCGCCTGATATACCGAACAAGGCCCAAGTCGATGGCGTGATGCGTTATCTGGAATCGCCCAAGGTGGTGCGTGAAGCCGCCGACGCTATGCTGGCACGGGTGCGGCAGTTGGCCCCCGCGGCGCGCATCGAAGGGTTTCTGGTCCAGCCCATGGAATACCGGGGTGGAGCCTATCACCTTACCCTGGGCGTACGTCCCGGTGGTTCCTTCGGTCCAGTCATCTACTTCGGCCAGGGCGGTACCGAATCCCAGGTAATCGGCGATATCGCCTTTGGGCTGCCGCCCCTCAACATGAATCTGGCCAGGGAACTCATGTCACAGACCCGCATCTATCCGGTGCTGCGGGACAATCCGTTGCGCAGCGTCGATCTGGATGCGTTAGCGCTGACCTTAATCAAGGTCTCGCAAATGGTGATCGAGTTAGGCGAGATCGTGGAACTGGAGATCAATCCACTGCGAGCCAGCGCCAGCGGAGTGCTGGTGCTGGATGCGCGGGCGCGGATAGCCCCGTTCGCGGGCCAGCCATCGCAGCGCCTGGCGATTCGCCCCTATCCCAAGGAACTGGAGGTCAGTTTCAGCCTGCCCGATGGCCGCGCCTTTTATCTGCGGCCCATCCTGCCCGAGGACGAGCCTGCCTTGCAGGATCTGGTTAAGCGCACCCCGTTGGAGGATCTGCGGATGCGCTTTTTTCAGCCGATCCGCGAGTTGCCGCATGCGATGGCGGCGCGCCTTACTCAGATCGACTACAACCGGGAGATGGCCTTGATAGTCACCGCGCCCGGCATACCCGGCAAAGCCGCGATCTACGGGGTGGTTCGCATCACGGCCGACCCCGACAATGAGAGGGCGGAATATGCGATCCTGGTCGATCATGCCATGACCGGCTTGGGCCTGGGTCCCATGTTGATGCGCCGTATCATCAGCTATGCCCGCGACTGCGGTCTTGGTGAAATTTACGGCGAAGTGCTGCGGGAAAACGAGCCCATGCTGCGCATCAACGCGGTGCTGGGTTTTACCGTGACGCCCGAGCCCGAAGACCCGAGCATCATGCGCGTTTCCCTGCTGTTGTAGAAGGGTAAGCCGCGATCTCACGCCAGCATTGGTCTGGCTTGAGAACGGCGGCGTTCGCTGGCGTGATGCTGGTTGCCTTCAGGGCAGCACCGGTAGGCCGCTGATATAGCCTATCGCCGCCTTGCGGCTGTCGATCAATCCTTGCAGGTGGGTCTTGAGGGCGGCATCGATGTTACTGGAGTAATCGCCGGCATGCTGGTAGTTGCTCATGATGTAGGCGAAACCGTTCAGATTGTCGATGGCCTGCAAGCCGGTGGATTCGGCGCCAGCAGGGATGGACAGGATGCGCGACAGCTTCTTGGTATCCACGTTATAGGCCCACAGGAAGTTGTTGATGTGGGCGGTGCTGCTGTCCTCGCCGATGAACAGGGTACGCAGCTTCTCCGAGAATTTGAGGTTGTCGGGGTTGGCGATGGTGTCCACGTCGCTGGTGTTGCCCACCGCGTCCTTGGCAATGTCCTTGCCGACGACGATGGCCTTTATAGCCGTAGCGACAAAGTTACTGTTAATGGGATTGCCGGCGCTGTCCTTCTGACCGCCTGCCGTGGCTAATTCGTACACTGCCCCGGACAAATTCTTGGACAGTTTGATGTCATCCGGCAGGCTGGGGTCAGTGCCCGGTTCCATGCCGGCGGAGATCCGGGTCATGGCGATATAGACCTTCTTATCTGCGGCGTTGACCGTGACGCCTTCGAATTTTTCAAACTCAGTGGTGGCGCCAAGATAAGCGGCGTAGCGCCGCGTTTCCAGGAACGCCGCCGCCTTTTCCATGCCGGGCTTGAGCCTGAGCCACTCCACATTGGCTTTCTCGTGCCCCATCTTGACCTTGGTGAACCCAGCGGTATCGGTGCTGGCTGTCTCGAAGATTTCGCTGAACTTGATGCCGTCGCCATTGACCAGCTTGTCCAGTTCGGCGTCAGTGGCGCTGCCCAGCTTGATCCAGGTGAAGGTGGCGGCTCCGCCGTTGTCAGCGCTGGTCTGCTTCCACTTGGCGGCGTACAGGGTGCCGGAGGACAGATCAGCGGCGTTGTCAGCGACGAACATGGTGAGCATGGTGTAGGTGCCGTCGTCACCCTGGTAAGCGGTACGCTGGTCCGGCATTACCTGCACCAGTTCCCGAGAGGCACGGCCTAGGGCGCGGTGCTTGACGACGGTGGCCGTGCCGTCGGCATTCACCTTGACCTCTGGAGTCAGGCCATAGTTGTAGGGATTGGCGGTGGTGGTGTCGCCGAAATAGGTATTCATCGAGGTCAGGGCAGCCGGGTAACTGGTTTCGCCGTACAGCTTCGCGCAAGTGCCCCCCTCCAGGCAGCGCGCATCGGGCTCGTATTCCTCGCTGCCGAGATGCGTATTCCATGGCGACAGCGAGCCGGCACAGGGAATCCACAGCCCGCGCACGCCTTCCATACTGATGTTTTTCAAGGCCGCCACGGACAGGGCGCCGGAAGACTTGTTCTGATCGATGGTGGCCAGCTTCATGGCCATCGGCGCCTTGCCGTAAATATCTTTCGGCGGCACCGAGCTGTCGCGCCAGACGTACTCGAAATGGGTGACCAGATAGAGCGGATTGCCGCCCTTGCCGGTGGCCGGCGCGCCGCTGACTTGCAACAGACTGTTGGCGTCGGGAGTTTCGGCGATGTAAGGGTTGCCGTTGCTGTCCTTGAGAACATTGCCTTGTACGTCGTAGACATGGCCACCGGTAATTCCAGTAAGGGTGTCGGTGTTGTAGTACAGCGCATTGTAGGAAAGCGGATAGGTCAGGCTGGTGCCAGTGGCGTAGCTAACCTTTAGCGCGGCCTTGGTATAGGCGCTGGCCCGCTCCTGATCAGTGGAAGGGGCTGGCATGCCCACGAACTCAACCGCTGTGACAGCCGGTTCGGAGTCGTTGCTACCACACGCTGTGATCCCCAGGGCGGCCAGGACAGTCGCCGGTAACAGCATTATCTTCATAAGTCATTCCCCAGTGAAGGTAAATATATAGGGTCGAACTCAGCTTGAATGAAGTTGGCAAAGGTTTAGTTTCAGCAAGCTGAAACCAGGGGGCGCGGCCACGTTATCGCGGTTCCCCCAACACGCGTATCAGCCAACCGCCGATATCCTGGATCTCGTCCCAGTTTACCTCGTGGCCTATGTTGTACTCATGTCGCTCTATTGGGTAACCCAAGGTTTTGAGCTGTTCGGCGGTGGCGCGCCCATAGTGGATCGGAATAACCGGATCCAGCCGGCCATGGGCTAGAAAGATCGGGATGTTCTGGTTGACGGGGTGGCGCTCCGCGGCCAGCATATTGGCCAGGGGGATGTAACAGGAAAGGGCGAGAATGCCGGCAAGTTTCCCGGGATAGCGCAGGCCAGTGTGCAAGGCGATGGCCCCGCCCTGGGAAAAACCCGCCAGCACGATGTGTTCGCTGGGAATCCCGCGTTCTGTTTCCCTCTGAATCAGTTGCAGAATGAGGTTTTCGGAGTCACGGACTCCCGGCGGGTCCTCGACACGCGGGATATCCATCGTCAGGATGTCATACCAGGCGCGCATCCGCATGCCTCCGTTGATAGTGACCGGCCGCATGGGCGCATTGGGAAAGACGAATCGCAAGCCCAGTTCAGGTGGCACCCCGAGATGCGGAACGATGGGTTCAAAGTCATTGGCATCGGCGCCGAGGCCATGCATCCAGATGATGGCGGCCTTGGCCGTATCGGCAGGTTCGATATCGAGGGTACTTGTTTTTTCGTTCATCAAAAATTTCCTGGGCATCACATGGATTGTTGGCGCCAAGCGCTCAACCCTCGGCGAAGGGTCTGCGACAGTCAGGACAGCGGCCGAGGATTTCCACCATCTGCGACTCGACCTGAAAATCGCAGGTGGCCGCCTCTTGACAAACGATCTGTTCGACCGCGTGGCTGTCCAGTTCGGTCACCTTACCGCAAGCCTTGCAAATCAGGAACTGGCCGCAATGATTTTCGGTCGGCTGGCGACAACCGATAAATACGTTTAGCGAGGCCAGGCGATGGACGAGCCCCTGCTCGAGAAGGAAATCCAGTGCCCGGTAGACGGTAGGTGGCGCGCCGCGACGGCCATCGTTCCGCAAGATGTCGAGGATGGAATAAGCCCCGATGGGCGTGCCACTGGCCCAAATGATTTCCAGGACCCGTCGCCGCAAGGTCGTGAGGCGACTGCCGCGTTGCTGGCAGACTCGTTCCGCCTTGGTGAGAGCCTTCTGGACATCGGCTA
>Ga0209253_10004019_pt1 | contig 12856 bp, 9 predicted proteins | sample FrelakmetBRP12BR_FD_187145 | JGI IMG/M metagenome (GOLD analysis project Ga0209253, IMG submission 187145) | Freshwater lake sediment microbial communities from the University of Notre Dame, USA, for methane emissions studies - BRP12 BR (SPAdes)... | ecosystem: Environmental > Aquatic >...
GCGGCGACCTCGGTCGAGTGGATGTTGCCGTCCACCCAGAACGCCGGCTTCTCGACGGCCGGGCCGGTCGCCCCGTTGGTCACCGTCAACACCCAGATGTCGCGCCCTTCGTGGCTCTTGCCGATCGACTCGATCGACACCAGGTGCGGGTGTTCGGCGGCGAACGCCTGGAGCAGCGCGGTGAGCTCGGCATAGCGGTAGAAGCGGTCGAAGGCGATGGCGGGCATTGCGCGGCTTTCTTGCCGGGAAGGCGGGAGGAAGGCGCGGGAGCGCCGGTGAAGAAGGCATCTTACCGGCGTTCGGGAAACGGTGGCCGGCCGTGCCGCCGCCCCTTCCCCGGCGTCGCCATATACCGTATATTCATACGGCTGTCAGCGGCGGCCGATCGCCCCGCATCGGGTCCCGGCCGCGACCGTCGATCCCGCGCCCGCATCCCATGGCCCGCGATGCTTCCCGCCTACGCCGAACTGCACTGCCTGTCGAACTTCTCGTTCCTGCGCGGCGCGGCGCACCCCGACGAGCTCGTCCTGCGCGCGCACGCGCTGGGCTACGCGGCGCTCGCGATCACCGACGAGTGCTCGTTCTCGGGCATCGTCCGCGCGCACCTCGCGGCCCGGGACGCCGGTCTGCCGCTCGTCATCGGCAGCGAAGTTGCGCTCGTCGACGGCACGAAGCTCGTGCTGCTCGTCACCGACCGCGCGAGCTACGGCAACCTGTCGCAGCTCATCACGCGCGGCCGGCGCAACGCGGCGAAGGGACGCTACGCGCTGTCCCGCGACGATGTCGCGGCGTTCGCGGAGGGCCTCCTCGCGCTGTGGGTGCCGCCGGAGGGGACAGGGCCCGACTCGAAGGCCGTGGAGGAAAGGTCGCCTCCGACCTCCTTTTCCCTTTCCGCCGCGCGCTGGGTCGCCGCCACCTTTCCCGGCCGCGCGTGGCTCGCCGTCGAGCTCTTCGCACGCGCCGGTGACCGCGCCCGCCTCGCGCACTGCGCGGCGCTTGCCCGCGAGGCCTGCCTGCCGCAGGTCGCCGCCGGCGACGTCCACATGCACGTCCGCGCCCGGCGCGCGCTGCAGGACACCATGACGGCGATCCGCACGGGAAAGCCGCTCGCCCAATGCGGCTACGCGCTCCATCCGAACGGCGAGCGGCACCTGCGCTCGCGCGCCCGGCTCGCGACGATCTACCCGCCCGACCTGCTCGCCGAGACCGTGGCCGTCGCGCGGCGCTGCACGTTCTCGCTGGACGAGCTGCGCTACGAGTACCCGGACGAGATCGTGCCGGAGGGGCAGACGCCGGCGTCGCATCTGCGCAACCTGGTCGAGCAGGGATTGGCGCGGCGGTATGCAAGGCTGAAGCCTCGCCCACAGCAGGAGTCGCGGGTCGGGCTTCAGCCTGACATCCCCCCCGAGGTCCGCGAGCTGATCGAGCACGAGCTCGCGCTGATCGCGGAGCTCCGCTACGAGCCCTACTTCCTCACCGTCCACGACATCGTCGCGTTCGCGCGATCGAAGGGGATCCTCTGCCAGGGGCGCGGCTCGGCCGCCAACTCGGCGGTCTGCTACGCGCTCGGCATCACCGAGGTCGACCCGGCGCGGATGAGCATGCTGTTCGAGCGCTTCATCTCGAAGGAGCGCAACGAGCCGCCCGACATCGACGTCGATTTCGAGCACCAGCGGCGCGAGGAGGTGATCCAGTACATCTACGCGAAATACGGCCGCGACCGCGCGGCGCTCGCGGCGACGCTCATCACCTACCGGCCGAAGAGCGCGGTGCGCGACGTCGGGCGCGCGCTGGGGCTCGACCTCGCGCAGGTCGACCGGCTCGCCGGCGTGTTCGCGTGGTGGGACGGCCGCGAGGTCCTGCCCGAGCGGATCCGCGAGGCGGGCTTCGAGCCCGACAGCCCGGCGATCGTGCGGCTGATCGCGCTCACCAACGAGCTGATGGGCTTCCCGCGGCACCTGTCGCAGCACGTCGGCGGCTTCGTCATCGCGCGCGACCTGCTGGAGCGGATGGTGCCGGTCGAGAACGCGGCGATGCCGGAGCGCACGGTCCTCCAGTGGGACAAGGACGACCTCGACGCGCTGGGGCTGCTCAAGGTCGATTGCCTGGCGCTCGGGATGCTGTCGGCGATCCGGCGAACGCTGGAGACGGTCTCGCGCTTTCGTGGCCGCGAGCTCGCGATGCAGGACGTCCCGGCCGAAGACCCGGAGGTCTACGCGATGTGCCAGCGCGCCGACACCGTCGGCGTGTTCCAGATCGAGTCGCGCGCCCAGCAGGCGATGCTGCCGCGGTTGAAACCCGCGTGCTTCTACGATCTCGTGATCGAGGTCGCGATCGTCCGCCCCGGCCCGATCCAGGGCGGCATGGTGCACCCGTACCTGCGCCGGCGGCAGGGCCTGGAGCCCGTCACCTACCCGAGCGGGGCCGTGAAGAGCGTGCTCGAGCGGACGCTCGGCGTGCCGATCTTCCAGGAGCAGGTGATGCAGCTCGCGATCGTCGCCGCAGGGTTCACACCGGGCGAAGCCGACCACCTGCGGCGATCGATGGCGGCGTGGCGGCGCAAGGGCGGGCTCGAGCAATTCGAGCAGCGGCTGATCGACGGCATGGGCGCGCGCGGCTACGGCGAAGCGTTCGCGCGGCAGATCTACCAGCAGATCCTGGGCTTCGGCGAGTACGGCTTTCCCGAATCGCACTCCGCTTCCTTCGCGCTGCTCGTCTACGTTTCGGCGTGGTTGAAGCGCTACGAGCCGGCGGCGTTCTGCGGCGCGCTGCTCAACTCGCTGCCGATGGGCTTCTACGCGCCCGCGCAGCTCGTGCAGGATGCGCGGCGGCACGGCGTCGACGTGCGGCCGGTCGATGCGACGGCGAGCGAATGGGAGTGCACGCTGGAGAGTCCGGCTGAAGCCGAACCCACAAGTGCCGCGGCCGTGGCTCCGGCTTCAGGCGGACAAAGCCGATTGCCCGCCCCCGCGTTGCGCCTGGGCTTTCGCCTCGTCTCCGGGCTCTCCGAAGCCGGCGCGCAGCGGATCGTCGAAGCGCGGCGGGCGCAACCGTTCGCGAGCGTCGCCGATCTCGCGCACCGGGCGCACCTCGACAAACGCGACCTGGCCTGTCTCGCCGAGGCCGGCGCGCTCGCCGCGCTTGCCGGCCATCGCCACGGCGCGGCGTGGGAGGTCGCCGGCGTCGAACGGCTGCCGGCACTCATAGGGTGTGCCCCCACGCTTGCGGCTTGCGCCGCGGCGCTGCCCCCCGGGGGGGCGCAATTCGCGCTTTGGGGCGGCCCGGCGGCGCTCATCGCAGGCAGCGGTTTTGACGAAGCGGATCCCGCCTTGCCGCCGCCGACCGAAGGGCAGGACATCGTCGCCGACTACCGGTCGCTCTCGCTCACGCTGCGCAGGCACCCGCTCGCGCTGCTGCGTGACCAGTTGCGACGGCGGCGGCTCGTCACGGCGGCCGAGATCGGCGAGGCGCCGCAGGGCCGCATCGTCCGCACGGCGGGCATCGTCATCGGCCGGCAGCGGCCCGACACCGCGAGCGGCGTGGTCTTTGTCACGCTCGAAGACGAGACCGGAGCGACCAACGTGATCGTCTGGCGCGACGTCGGCGACCGGCAGCGGCGCGAGCTGCTCGGCGCGAAGCTCCTCGCGGTCTTCGGGAAGGTCGAGCGCGAAGGGCAGGTCGTCCACGTCCTCGCCGGGCGGCTGGCCGACCTCTCCCCTCTGCTGGGGGACCTGCAGGCCCGCTCGCGCGACTTTCACTGACGCGCGCCCACCCTGGCGCAACCGTCCGGACTGGCCATCCCGCCTCCAGCGCCGCCGCGAATCTTCCCGTCGATTTCCGGCATCCCCGGCCCGACCCTGTAAGATTTGCCGTTCCGGTGCGACGAGATGCGAGTATGGCGACACCCGAATTCGACATTGTGGTGATCGGGGGCGGCGCGGGCGGGCTGGTCGTCGCCGCGGGTGGAGCGGCGCTCGGGGCCAAGGTCGCCGTCGTCGAGAAGGACCGGCTGGGCGGCGACTGCCTCTGGCACGGCTGCGTACCGTCCAAGTCGCTGCTCAAGTCGGCGCGCGTCGCGCACGAGATGCGCCACGCGGACCGCTGGGCACTCGCGCCGGGTCTGCCGCCGCCGGATCTCGCCCGGGTGATGGAGCGCGTCGCGACCGTCATCGCGGGCATCGAGCCCCACGACAGCCCCGAGCGTTTCCGCGGGCTCGGCGTCGACGTGATCTTCGGCAGCGGCCGCTTCGTCGGCCCGGACGCGTTCGAGGTGGACGGCCGCCGGCTCACCGCGAAGAAATTCGTCATCGCCACCGGTTCGCGCGCCGCCGTCCCGCCGCTTCCCGGCCTCGCCACGACGCCCTATCTCACGAACGAGACCCTGTTCGACCTGCGCGAGCCGGTGCCGGCGCTGATCGTGATCGGCGCGGGACCCGTCGGCAGCGAAATGGCGCAAGCCTTCCGCCGGCTCGGCAGCGACGTCACGGTCGTCGACATCGCGCCGCAGATGCTGCCGCGCGAGGACGCCGACCTCGCCGCGGTCGTCTTCCGGCAGCTGAAGGACGAAGGCGTCCGCTGGCACCTCGGCGCAACGATCACCGGCTGCGAAGGTCGCGACGGCGACGTCCGCGTCTCCTTGCGCACGGCGGACGGCACGCCGCTCGTGGTCGCGGGATCGCACCTGCTCGTCGCCGCGGGTCGCGTCGCCAACGTCGAGGACCTCGGGCTCGACGCCGCGCAGGTGCGGCTCGACCACGGCCGCCTCGTGGTCGACGACCGGCTGCGGACGACCAACCGCAACGTCTACGCGATCGGCGACGCGGCCGGCGGCCACCAGTTCACGCACGTCGCGGAGCACCACGCGGGCATCGTGCTGCGGCACGCGATCTTCGGGATGAAGTGGGCGAAACCGTCGACCGTCGTACCGTGGTGCACGTTCACCGATCCCGAGCTCGCGCGCGTCGGCCTCTCGGAGAGCGAGGCGAAGGAGCGCGGTGTCGCCCACCGCGTGTACCGCTTCGCCTTCGACGACATCGACCGCGCGCGGGCCGACGGCGACGCGGACGGCTTTGCCAAGGTAGTTACGGCGCCCGGGGGCAAGCTGCTGGGCGCCGCCATCGTCGGCCCGCACGCGGGCGAGCTCATCGCCGAATACGCGCTGGCGCTCGCGAAGGGGATGAACCTCGAGGACCTGACCGGCGTCATCCACGCCTACCCCACCCTTGCGCAGATCAATCGCCGCGTCGCGGATCAGCGGCTGAAAGAGGGCCTGACCCCGGCCGCGAAGAAGTGGATCCGGCGGATCTTCCGGCTGCAGGGAACGCGCGAATGAGCGCCGCCAGGCCAAGGCGCGGGTGCTCCCTCTCGGAGGGACGGCGCGCAGCGGCAAGGGTGCACCAATGAGCGGCGCCATTGGCTGGCCGAAGCTCGCGCTCGCCGCCGCGTTCGTCACGGTCATCGTCGCGTTCTTCGCGCTGGGCGGGCAGGAGTACCTCACGCTCGACGCCGTCAAGGCGAACCGCGACGCGCTGCTCGCCTTCGCCGACGCGCACTTCGGCGCGGCGCTGGCGATCGCGTTCCTGGTCTACGCAGGCGCTGTGGCGTTCAGCCTGCCGGGCGGCCTCGTGCTGTCGCTGACGATGGGCTTCATCTTCGGCCGCTGGGTGGGCACCGTGCTCGTGGTGATCGCCGCGACGGTCGGTGCGACGCTCGTCTTCGTCGCGGCGCGCTACCTGTTCGCCGACGCCGCGCGGAAACGCCTGGGCCCGCTCGGCACCAGGATCAGCGCCGGGTTCACCGCGAACGCATTCAGCTACCTGCTGTTCCTTCGCCTGGTTCCCCTGTTCCCCTTCTTCCTCGTGAATCTCGCGCCCGCCTTCACGAAGATCGGCGTGCGCACGTTCGTGCTGGCGACGCTCGTCGGCATCATCCCCGGAACGTTCGTCTACGTGAACCTCGGGCAGACGCTCGGGCGCATCGATTCGCTGGCGGGGCTCGTGTCCCCGGAAACGATCGGCGCCTTCGTGCTGCTCGGGCTGCTCGCGCTGCTTCCGATCCTGGTCAGGAAGCTTCGCACGGCGCGCCTGGGAAAGACATGACCGGGAACGTCGCCATCGCCGACGACCGCGCGCCGTGCGCGGCGATCCTGCCCGCGGCCGGGCGCGCCGCGACCGGCCACCGACCACCGCCTTCACCGACCTCCCCTCTTCGTTCACAGGTACCCCATGCACGCCACGCTGCCGCTGCTCAAGACGACTGACTTCCCCCGCGTCGCCCGCCGCGCGCTCGACACGCTGCAGGTGAATCTCGGCTACAAGTGCAACCAGGCGTGCCTGCACTGCCACGTCAACGCGAGCCCCGATCGCAAGGAGATGATGTCGCGCGAGACGGTCGACCAGGTGCTGCGGGTGCTTGCCGCGCGCACGATAGGCACGCTCGACGTGACCGGCGGGGCGCCCGAGCTCAATCCGCATTTCCGGCATCTGGTGCAGGCGGCGCGCGCGCTCGGCGCGCGCGTGATCGACCGCTGCAACCTGACGATATTGAACGAGCCGGGCTTCGAGGACCTCGCCGGATTCCTGGCGCGGGAAGGCGTCGAGGTCACGGCGTCGCTCCCCTGCTACTCGCGGGAGAACGTCGACCGGCAGCGCGGCGAGCACGTCTTCGACTCGTCGATCCTCGCGCTGCAGAAGCTCAATGCGCTCGGCTACGGACGCGACGGCAGCGCGCGGATGCTGAATCTCGTCTACAACCCGCTGGGCCCGGCGCTGCCGCCGGCGCAGGAAAGCCTCGAGGCCGCGTACCGGCACGAGCTGTCGTCGCACTTCGGCATCGTGTTCAACCAGCTCTTCACGCTCGCCAACATGCCGATTGCCCGCTTCGGCTCGACGCTCGTCTCGCAGGGGAAGTTCGCCGATTACATGCGGTTGCTGCGCTCCGCGCACAACCCGGACAACCTCGACGGCGTGATGTGCCGATCCCTCGCCTCGGTCGATTACCGCGGCTTCGTGTACGACTGCGACTTCAACCAGATGCTCGGCATCCCGCTGGTCGCCGCCGGCAAGCCGCGAGTCCACGTGACCGACCTGCTGTCGCGGGAGCTCGACGGGACGTCGGTGGCCGTCGCCGACCACTGCTACGGCTGCACCGCGGGTCAGGGCTCGAGCTGCGGCGGCGCGCTCGGCTGAGCGATCGCGTGCGCGTTTCGATCGTCGTCCCGGCGCTCGACGAGGCCCGCGGCATCGCCGCGACCCTGGCGCCGCTGCAGCGGCTGCGGGCCGCGGGACACGAGGTGATCGTCGTCGACGGCGGCAGCGCGGACGCGACGATGGCGCTGGCGGCGCCGCTTGCCGACCGTGTGTTCGCCGCACCGCGAGGCCGGGCGTCGCAGATGAACGCCGGCGCGTCGGCGGCCGCGGGCGACGTGCTTCTCTTCCTGCACGCCGACACGCGGCTGCCGGCAGGCGCGGTGGCGACGCTGCTGCTCGAGATGTCGCGATCCGGGCGGCGCTGGGGGCGCTTCGACGTGACGATCGACGGCGACGCGCGCGCGCTCGACCTGATCGCCGCGATGATGAACGCGCGCTCGCGCCTGACCGGCATCGCGACCGGGGATCAGGCGATCTTCGTCGAGCGCGCGCTCTTCCGCGCCGTCGGCGGCTATCCCGAGCAGCCGCTGATGGAGGACGTCGAGCTGTCGCAACGCCTGAAGCGCGCGGGCGGGCCTCCGCTCTGCCTGCGTCAGCGCGTCGTCACCTCGGGCCGGCGCTGGCAGCGCCGCGGTACCTGGCGGACGGTCGTCGCGATGTGGCGCTGGCGCTTCGCCTACTGGCGCGGAGCCGACCCGGCCCGGCTCGCCGCGGAGTACGACGCCGCGCTACGCGGAGCACCCCTGACGCTGCAGATCTTCGCGAAGGAGCCGGTGCCCGGACAAGTCAAGACGCGGCTCGCACGGGCGATCGGCGAGCGCGAGGCGGCCGCGGTCCACGCGCGCTTCGTCGAGACGACCCTCGCCACGGCGGTCGCGGCGCGGTCGCGGGGACTCGTCGATGCGATCGAGCTCTGGTGCGCGCCTGCGGCCGATGCCCCGGTGTTCGCCGCGTGGCGCGATCGCCACGGCGTCGTGCTGCGGACGCAGGCTGGCGCGGACCTCGGAGCGAGGATGGGCGGCGCGCTGGATTCGGCGCTCGCGCGCGGCTCGCGGGCCCTGCTGGTCGGCACCGATTGCCCGCTGCTCGATGTCGACCATCTCGCCCAGGCCGCCGCCGCGCTGGAGCACCACGACGCCGTGTTCGCCCCGGTCGAAGACGGCGGCTACGTTCTGGTGGGCCTTTCCCGGTCGGTCGACGTCTTTTCCGGCGTCCCGTGGAGCACGCCGCAAACGATGGCCGCGACGCGGGACCGCATGCGCGCCGGCGGCGTCACGTGGCACGAGCTGCCGCTGCTCTGGGACGTCGACGAGGCGGCCGATCTCGTCCGCTGGGAAACGCTGGCCGCGGGCCGTCCGCAGGCGCGAGCCCCGGGAACGCGGGCCTGAACGGCCGCCCGCGTTCCCGGTTGCGCCCCCCTTGCCTGCTAGCCGCGACGCGGCGTCTTGCCACCAGCCTCGCCGGCAACGAGGCGTGGCGGCGCAGCGCTGCGCGCGTCGTCGGCAGGCTTCTCCCCCCTTGCCGAATCCGCAGAACCCTGTCGCCCCATTGCGCGCCTCCGGAATTCGTCGTTGCCGGAGAGCTCGCCCCCCCTGCCGGACTCGGACGAAGCGGTGATCTCGCCATGGAGCTTCTCGAACATGCCGTGCGCCTCCCGGCCATTGAGACCGATCTGCTTGACGAGGATCTGGACAAGCTCGTCCTTGGTCAGAGCCATCGTCGTCTCACCGCGTGGCACGGGATTGCGCGACCGGCGATGCCGGAGGCGACGCTGCTGCAATTGCCGGCGCGGAACCCGGGTCCGCACGGCGTTTCCGTTTCCGTCGCAGCAGCGCCCGCTCGGCTTCGAGCTCGTACGCCTGCACGATCAGCAGCTCGAGCTCGCGCTGCACCAGGTCCGCGTCGGCGCCGTCGATGCCATACCGCGGATCGGCGCGAATCTGCGTCAATTCCCTCTCGACCTGCGGATTCCGTGGCATCGGTACTTTCTCGGTCCGGCCTGACCTCGATGGCAGCCCGCCAACGCGGGTCGGCTCACGTCAGTAATAGCGCAACGACTCGTGAAGGCGCCCGCATCGCGGGCACCAGAAAGCGACGAGCTCGACGCCCCCTTCCGGAGACGTGACCTCGCTGACCTTCACGGAACGGAAGTCGAAGGGCTCGCCCGTGCATTCGAGCCAGACCTTCGAGCGGCGATCGATGAATCGGACGTCATGTGCAGCTTGCATGGCTCCCCCCCGCGCGTCGTGCGGTCATGCGTTCCGCCGCGGGCTTTCGTTGCGTCGAAGGTTGCCTTGTCACGGCTCTGCTGCCCCACATTGCCGTGGTCACGCCGACGCACGATCACGTTGACTTGCGCTTGGTTGGCAGCACTTGAGCAAGAATCACGCAAGCGAAAATTAGCGCCTATGTTTCAATGGCTTGCAATGCACCCTCGCATCGCGTCGACAGCGGACTGTAAAGGGCGTCGACGCATTTGCCGGCACGCCGCCGGCGAGTGCGGCGCGGTCGAGATGCAAACGGGCTTAGCGCAGGGCCGCGAAGCGCTCCGGGCTCAGCGCAGGCGCGCGAGGTTTTCCTCGATGCGCTGCAGGTAGGGATTGGGACCATCCGGATACGGATCCGCGAGGAACGCGTACAGGCCGCCGAAGTCGCGGTCGATCTTCGGCCTGACGTATCCCTCCCAGAAGGCGGGCGTGTTGCGCACCAACGCGTCGGCGCTCTCGAACGCGAATGGATTCTCGGAACCCGGCGCCGCGTGGCGGGCGGCTTCCGCGAACTCCTCGTAGAGCACAGGAAGTTTCTCGACGTAATCGAGCGCCGCCATCTGCCCCAGCAGGTCCGCGGTGGCGAGCGCATAGCCGACCGTGCGCTCGAGCTCGTTCTGGAACCGGATCGCCTCGAGGTTCGCGCTGATGCCGGTGCAGTTGATCATGTTCTGCACGGCGAGCACGTCCGTGTCGGCAAAGCCCCGGGGCGCGAGGAACTCCCGGGCAAAGACTGCGCTGCGCGCCACGTGGACGGCGGTGTATTTCGCGCCCGTCCCCTCCAGGTCGCCGCGCCGCTTCAGGTACCCGGTGTCGTGGAACAGGATCGCCAGAACGCCGAGCTCGAAGCCCTTTGCGGTCAGCAGGGGCTCGACCCCGGCGCGGTGGCGGTTGTGCAACAGGCGCGAAAGGCAGAGCGCGCCCTGCAGTGTGTGCTCGAAGTCGTGATAACGGGCATCGATGCGCTGCCAGTCCGGATGCTCGCCCGCGAAGCATTGGCTGACCCACGCGAAAGCCCGCGGCACGAAGGCGCGGTCGCCCTGCGCGAACAGGGAGGCGTGGATCGAGCGGACCTCGTCCTCGACCGCCGCGGGATCGCGTGTGTCGACCGGCGCGAACATGGCGCAACTCTAAAGGGCTTTGCCGGCAATTGCACCAGTTTTGGTACCCTGACGGCCATGCCCGGAAACCCGGGGCATTCGGCAACCGCGCCGGCTCTGGGGTGGAACAGGAAGGAAACGCGGACGTGGCACGACGTGGACGGGAGGCTTCGTGGATGTGCTGCGCGCTTGCCATCGGCGCCCTCCTCTCGGCTTGCTCGACAACGCCCACGTTTCCGCCCGCCGCCCCGAGCACCGGCAAGCGCCCGCCGCCCGCGGAGCGCGATTTCCGTCCGTCGGATCTTGCCAAGTCGGATATCGACGTCGTGGCCGAGACGCATTCGCAGGAATGTCTTGCCTCGGCGCGCCTGCTGATGGAGAAGCTCTACCGCCGCAATCCGCGCGAGTGGCACAAAGGCAACTTCCCGAGCATGGACGCCGCGCTGGCGCGGGCGTTCGACGCCCGTTCGGAGTTCCGTTTCGCCGAGCTCGGCAACGCGCGCGGCGCCGACGCGATCGTGCTCGCGCTCAAGCCCGACTACACCGGCGACCGGGTCTTCGCGTTCGGAGTCGGGCTCGCGAGCATGGTGTTCCTTGCCTACAACGGCAAGACCGAGTTCTACCTCACCGACAGCCTCGACCCGCAGAAGCTCTACAATTCCGCGCGGAACATCGAGATCGCGGCGTGGAAGCTCGCGAACGCCCGCGACGCCCGAGGCGAGCCGCTGCTGCTGGCGAACGAGATCGCGGGCGACATCAGGAACCTGTCCTTCGAGCGCGAGTTCGGCAAGATGATCGCCTACCAGGACGTCATGGCGCGGATCGCCGCCCAGCGGACGAACCGGACGATTCGCCGGGTCAGCCAGATGCTCGCGACGGCCGTGTTCCTGCCGATCTAGCGGACGAGGATCACCGCCGGCGCGACGCCGCGCGATCAGGTCTCCGGAAGCCCTTCCGGCATCGGCGCGGCCGGTTTCGGCCCCTCGACGATGATGCAGTCCGTCGTCAGGATGAGGCCGGCGATCGACGCGGCGTTCTGCAGGCCGAGCCGGGTGACCTTCGTCGGGTCGATGATGCCCAGCGCGATCATGTCGCCGTAGCGGTCCGCCGCCGCGTCGTAGCCGAACGCGCCGTCGCCGGCCATCACCTTGCCCAGTACGACCGAGGGCTCGCCCCCGGCGTTGGCGACGATCTGGCGCAGCGGCTCCTCCAAGGCGCGGCGGACGATCTTGACGCCGGCGTCCTTGCCGAGCACGCCGAACTGCATCGCGTCGAGCGTCCTGCGTGCGCGCAGCAGCGCGACGCCGCCGCCGGCGCCGATGCCCTCCGCCACCGCGGCGCGCGTCGCGTGCAGCGCATCCTCGACCCGCGATTTCTTCTCCTTCATCTCGGTCTCGGTGGACGCGCCGACCTTGATCAGGGCGACGCCGCCGGCGAGCTTGGCCGCGCGCTCCTCGAGCTGCTCGCGGTCGTAGTCGCTGGTGGCCTCCTCGGCGGCCTTCCTGATCTGCGCGATCCGCGCGTTGATCGCCTCCGCGGTCCCGGCGCTGCCGATCAGCGTCGTGTTGTCCTTGTCGATCTCGATCCTGCGCACGCGGCCGAGATCGGTGAGAGCCACGCTCTCGAGCTTCGCGCCGGTCTCCTCCGAGACGACCGTGCCGGCGGTCAGGATCGCGATGTCCTGCAGCATCGCGCGGCGCCGGTCCCCGAACCCCGGCGCCTTGACGGCGCAGGTCTTGAGCACCCCGCGGATCGAGTTGATCACGAGCGTCGCCAGCGCCTCTCCGCTCACGTCCTCGGCGATCACGAGGAGCGGGCGGCCTTCGCCGGAGATCCGTTCGAGGAGCGGGATGAGGTCGCGGATGGTCGAGATCGTCCGGTCGTGGACGAGGACGTAGGCGTCTTCGAGAACGGCGCGCTGCCGCTCGGGATCCGTGATGAAGTACGGCGACAGGAACCCGCGGTCGAACTGCATGCCCTCGACGACCTCGAGCTCGTTCGTCATCCCGCGCCCGTCCTCGGTCTTGATGACGCCGTTGTCGCCGACCTTCTCCATCGCCTTCGCGATCATCTCGCCGATGGAAGCGTCGCCGTTCGCCGAAATCGTGCCGACCTGCGCGATCTCCTGCCGCGACCCGCAGGGCCGGGAGCTCTTCTTGAGCTCGGCGACGACGGCGTCGACCGCGGCCTCGATCCCGCGCTTGATGTCCATCGGGTCGAGCCCGGCGGCCACGTATTTCATGCCCTCGTTGACCATCGCCTGCGCCAGCACCGTGGCCGTCGTCGTGCCGTCGCCGGCGGTCTCCGAGGTCTTCGCGGCGACCTGCCGGGCCATCTGCGC
>Ga0209253_10004020_pt1 | contig 12854 bp, 9 predicted proteins | sample FrelakmetBRP12BR_FD_187145 | JGI IMG/M metagenome (GOLD analysis project Ga0209253, IMG submission 187145) | Freshwater lake sediment microbial communities from the University of Notre Dame, USA, for methane emissions studies - BRP12 BR (SPAdes)... | ecosystem: Environmental > Aquatic >...
GCTGATTGCGGAAGCCGAGATCCTTGGGGAGCACATCGTTGAAGATGATACGCCCGCTGGTAGTCTTAAGCCTCTTCCCTGCATCATCGGGCTGTCTGACCTCGATCTCAGCATTTGTGTCAACGACGCCCATCTCATAAGCCAGCTTTGCCTGATCGAAGCTGCTGAACACCATACCCTCGCCCTTCCTGCCTGGTCTGAGCATGGTCAGATAGTAGCAGCCCAGCACGATGTCCAGGGTCGGCGCTACAACCGGCTCCCCTGAACTGGGCAGGAGCATATTGCAGGTGCTCAGCATGACCTTGTTTGCCTCTTCCACTGCTGCCTTAGAAAGGGGCACGTGTACTGCCATCTGGTCTCCATCGAAGTCAGCGTTGAAAGCCACGCAGACCAGGGGGTGTACCTGAATGGCGCTGCCACCGATGAGCACTGGCAGGAACGCCTGAATGCCCAGCCTGTGCAGGGTGGGGGCGCGGTTGAGCAATACCGGCCGTTCCTTTATCACCTCTTCGAGGATATCCCAGACCTCGGGCTTGCCCCGCTCCACAATCCTCTTGGCGCTCCTGATGTTAAGCGCCAAGCCGCGGGCAACCAATCTGCGCATAATGAACGGCTTGAACAGCTCCAGAGCCATCCTTCTGGGGAGACCGCATTGATGCAGTTTTAGCTCAGGTCCGGCTACGATAACGGAGCGTCCGCTATAGTCCACGCGTTTGCCCAGAAGGTTTTGCCTGAACCTTCCCTGCTTGCCGCGAAGCATATCCGATAGCGACTTCAGTTTGTGGTTGTTGCCTGTGACCACTGCCCTGCCCCGGCGACCGTTGTCTATCAGGGAGTCAACAGCCTCCTGGAGCATGCGTTTCTCGTTACGGGTGATTATCTCCGGGGCACCTATATCGAGCAATCGTCGCAGGCGGTTGTTGCGGTTGATGACCCTGCGATAGAGATCGTTGAGGTCGCTGGTGGCAAATCTGCCGCCATCGAGCTGTACCATGGGGCGCAGCTCGGGGGGCAAGACGGGCAGAACGGTCAGAACCATCCACTCAGGCTTGTTCGAACTCTTGCGGAAGGCTTCGACTACCCTGAGCATCTTAATAGCCTTTTTGCTGCGCTGCCCCGAGCTGGTGGCTGCCTCCTGATAAAGCTCCTGCCGCAACTGTTCTAAATTAACATCGCGTAATATCTCTAGCACAGCTTCGGCGCCCATGCCGGCGCTGAAGACATTTCCCCACCTTTGTCTCAACTCGCGCCACTTGGTTGCACTGAGGAGGGTTTTGGGCACCAGCCCCTCGAGGTCATCAATCCTCTCCCTCAACTCTGTATCGAGCTTCCTTTTCTCTTCAGCGTACTGCTGCTGTAGCTGCTTTACCTCGTCCTGTAGCTTATCCTCGCTGAGCTTCGATTGCGATTTCAATTCCTCTACTTTCGCCGTTAACGCCTTCTCACGCTCCATGAACTGCTTAGCGATCTCATCGCGAAGCTGCCTCAATGCCTCAGCCTTCTTCCCCTCATCCACCCTGGTTATGATGAATTTGGCGAAATAGATAATTTGCTCCAGATTACGAGGGGAGATATTCAGGAGCAATCCCAAGTGGCTCGGCGTGCCCTTGACAAACCAGATATGGCTGACCGGGGCTGCCAGGTTAATATGCCCCATGCGCTCTCTTCTCACCTTGGAGCGAGCCACCTCAACGCCGCACTTATCGCAGACAATACCCTTATAGCGTATCTTCTTGTATTTTCCGCAGTAGCATTCGAAGTCCTTGGTCGGTCCGAAAATCTTCTCGCAGAAAAGACCATCCTTCTCAGGTTTCAGGGTGCGGTAGTTAAGGGTCTCAGGCTTGGTCACCTCGCCATAAGACCATCCCCTGATCTGCTCTGGCGACGCAAGGGCGATGCGTACCGCAGTAAAGTCACTGACTTCGAGCATTACTCACCCTCCTCAAATCCAGCCAGATTTATACCCAGCCTCGGTGGTGCTTCCGTAGTGGATTCCATCAAATACGTTACCCTCTCCTCGTCCTCATTGAGCACCTCGATTGACAAACCCAGGCTCTGCAACTCTTTTACCAGCACCTTGAATGACTCGGGCACGCCGGCTTCCACTATATCCTCGCCGTTGACGATAGCCTCGTAGGTTTTGACCCTGCCGACCACGTCATCTGACTTGACAGTGAGCATCTCCTGAAGGTTATGGGCTGCACCATAAGCCTCCAGCGCCCACACCTCCATCTCGCCGAAGCGCTGTCCGCCGAACTGTGCCTTGCCGCCCAGAGGCTGCTGTGTGATCAGCGAATAGGGACCTGTGGAGCGAGCGTGTATCTTATTCTCAACGAGGTGTATCAGTTTCATCATGTATATATTACCCACCGTCACCGGTTGATCTAAAGCCTCGCCTGTGCGTCCATCATAGATAATGGTTTTACCGAAGATAGGGGGCGATAGACCCCTCTCCTGCCAGAGGTTTTCCACCGTCTTATCTATCTCCTCGGGGCTCAACGATGAGACATCTACTCCAACATCCTCCAGCCAGAGCCTGAGGCACGCTGCCCTGGCTTCACCCCTTGCCCTGTCATTGAATATCTCTTCTCCATCATAGCCGTGCTCGGAGAGCCAGGCTTTGGCTTTATCCACCTGAATTGTATCCCCGTTATGGTCGCCTCCCACAGCGCCCACCTTGTGCGCTATCCACGCCCGCCCCAGCGCATCCTCCAGAGAGAGATCATCGGCGCCATCGAAAACCGGGGACAGCGCCTTGAAGCCCAGAGAGCTTGCTGCCCAGCCCAGATGGGTCTCCATCAACTGCCCGATATTCATTCTTGAGGGAACACCCAGGGGGCTGAGGATAATCTCAACGGGACGTCCATCGGGCAGGAATGGCATGTCCTCCGGAGGCAAAACACGGGCAACCACACCTTTGTTGCCATGGCGCCCTGCCATTTTGTCCCCTTCGCAGATTTTCCGCATTTGAGCCACAAAGACCCTGACCATTTGGTTGACCCCAGGGGGAAGGTCATGATTATCATCGCGTGTCAGAACGCGCACATCTATGACCTTGCCATATTCTCCGTGGGGAACCCTGAGCGAGGTGTCTTTCACCTCACGGGCTTTCTCTCCAAAAATGGCACGCAAGAGTTTCTCCTCTGCGGTTAGCCCTCTCTCGCCTTTGGGGGTTATCTTGCCCACCAGTATATCGCCGGCCCCGACGTCAGCGCCGACGCGGATAATGCCATGCTCGTCCAGGTTGCGCAGGCTTTCCTCGCCGATATTGGGTATATCCCTGGTTATCTCCTCGGGTCCCAGCTTGGTATCCCTTGCCTCGACCTCATGTCTTTCGATGTGAACCGAGGTGAATCTGTCATCTTTTATTAAGCTCTCGGAAATTACGATGGCGTCCTCAAAGTTATATCCTTCCCAGCTCAGGAAGGCACAGAGGACATTCTGTCCCAGGGCAAGCTCGCCACCCTCTGTGGAAGAGCCATCCGCTACAACCTGATTACGTTTGACCCTATCGCCCTTGCTCACCACAGGTCTCTGGTTTATGCAGGTGCCCTGGTTAGAACGGGCGAACTTCGTCAATGAGACGGTTTGCTCCTTTCCCCGGTCATCCCTGACCAAGATTTCGTAAGCCGATACCGATATAACCTCGCCATCGCAGGGGGAGAAAAGCACCTGTCCGCTGTCACGAGCCGCCTCTCTCTCCATACCTGTGGCTATCAACGGAGCCTGAGGTTTAATCAAGGGGACCGCCTGGCGCTGCATATTGGAACCCATGAGGGCTCGGTTAGCGTCGTCATGCTCCAAGAACGGTATCAACGATGTGGTCACGCTTACGATTTGCCTTGGCGCCACATCCATGAAGTCGATTTTATCCGGCGTCTCTATGGGGAACTTCTCGCCATGCCTAGCCTCGATTTTCTCCACAGCGAACTGGCTATCCTCATCTAGAGGGGTGTTAGCCTGGGCTATTATGTAAACCTCCTCTTCATCGGCAGAGAGATAGGTTACCTCATTCGAGACAACGGGCTTGATTTTTATTTTTCGGGACGATAGCTTGGCGAGCTTGCGAGCCACCTCAGGGGTGACCACCGTTCCCGCCTTCACCACAACCTCTGTCTTTGCTTTAACCACGTCAGCAGCAACGGTTTTGCCCACGAGTTCAGGGGAGGTGTTGCTCAGCTCTTTAATCACCCTCCGATAAGGGGTCTCTATGAAGCCGAATTCGTTCACCTGGGCATACGTAGCCAGGGAGCCGATGAGTCCGATGTTGGGACCCTCGGGCGTTTCGATAGGACATATCCTGCCATAGTGTGAATGATGCACGTCGCGGACATCGAAACCAGCCCTCTCACGGGATAGCCCTCCCGGACCTAATGCCGAGAGGCGGCGCTTATGTGTCAACTCAGCCAGAGGATTAGTCTGGTCCATGAATTGAGAGAGCTGGGAGCTGCCGAAGAACTCCCTGATGGCAGCAACCACGGGACGGCTGTTTACCAGAGTGCTCGGCGTGGCTGATTCCGGAGGGAGCAAACTCATTCGCTCCCGCACCACGCGCTCCATGCGCAATAGCCCGATGCGAATCTGGTTCTGCAGCAATTCTCCCACTGCCCGCACCCTGCGGTTGCCCAGATGGTCAATATCGTCCGGGGTATCCTCTCCGTTGTTGACCATCACGATATGGCTCACAATCGCCACCAGGTCTTCCTTGGTCAGGACTCTTTGTTCCATAGGCTGTTTGATATTGAGTCTCTTGTTCAGCTTATAGCGACCCACTTTGCCCAGGTCATAGCGCCTGGGGTTGAAGAAAAGGGAATTCACCAACGAGCGAGCGTTCTCGATGGTAGGAGGATCGCCCGGTCTCAGCCGCTTGTAGAAGTCTATCAGTGCATCCTCTACAGTCTTAATTGCCGGCTCGCGCTCAAGGGTGGTCTGGATGTAGCGGCGCTCGGAGTTAGTATCCACATCGGCGAACAGCTTGAGTATAGCTTCGTTCGTGCCGTAGGAATGCTCCTCATCGCTGATGGCACGGAGCAAGGTGGTAACCGGTATCTTGCGCTTGCGGTCAACCTTCACCGAGATTATGCCATGGCTGCTGGTATCGAACTCCAGCCAGGCACCCCGATTAGGGATGAGCTTGGCAGCACAAAGCCTCTGTCCCGTGGCCGGGTCCTCCTCAACAGTGAAATAGACTCCGGGGGAACGGACGAGCTGGCTCACCACGACGCGCTCGGCGCCGTTTACTATGAAGGTGCCCTTGCCGGTCATGAGGGGGAAATCGCCCATGAAGACATCCTGTTCCTTGACCTCGCCGGTCTCTTTTATGCCGGTCTCTTTTATCACCAGCCGGACTTTCACCTTGAGGGGCACTGCGTAGGTGGCGTCGCGCTCGTAGCACTGCTGCTCGGTGTACTTGGCAGCAGCCCACATATACTCCCAGAACTCGCTGTCGTTCTTGAAATCGGGGATCTCAGCCCTGGTGCCGAAACCGAAGCTGGGGAAGTGCAGCTCGTAACGCTTTCCTGCGAAGTCCTTAATAGGCGATAGCTCGGCGAAGAGCTCCTTGAGCCCGCCATCCCGTGAAGGGTCGCAGACCCAGCGATAGGACTGCTTTTGAATCTGGATGAGGTCGGGGGTCTCCAGAAGCAGAGGAATTCTGCCATAGGACTTTCTAACACCCATACCTTGGGTTGCTGCTGAAGCCATGATTCAACACCTCTTAAATTTCGCTCAAACGGGGGGGCCGGCAATGGAGAGCGACACAGTTGGATTTGTAGTTAGTGACATAGGGAGATTAGTTGGTTTTATACACAAAGAAGATTTTACCAGCAAATTTAAATAATAACATATTATAAACTAGCTGTCAATAGTTTTTTTAGACCATTTCAGTAATATTATGATACATGGCATACAGGGGGAGGCAGAAACAGAAATCTGCCATGACGATTTCAGCGCCACAGCGAAGAATGAGAATAGTAGCGCAGGGCTAGGTACGGAGATTCTTCCCCTTCACTCCGTTCGGTGTCAGAATGACATTGAGCCCTTCGACAGGCTCAGGGCGAACAGGAAAAGGCTATTTTCAAAAGGATGACAACCTCGGATTGACACTCAGCCTCGCCTATTTTATGCTACTCCTGTTACCCGAAGAGGTCTTTAGAGGTTTCTGTGAAGATAAGGGCGGCTACCGAGAGCGATATGCCCCACATACTGGAGCTTTACCAAGAACTGTCTCTAACAACGTCTCAAGCCGAGCAGGTGTTAACCGCCTCTCCGGAGGATTACAGGAGGGTGTTCGCTGATATCTGCACCACCCCGAAACGCGAGCTTCTGGTCGCGGAATCCCAGGGCGAGGTTGTGGGCACCATAGGTCTGCTCATCGTGCCCAACCTCTCCCACAGCGCCACGCCGTACGCTATCGCGGAGAATCTGGTGGTCACGCAGAAGTACCGGCGCCGCGGCATAGCAAGAAGGCTTCTGGAGTACTGCATCGCCCGCGCCCGGGAGGAGCGATGCCACAGGATAGAGCTGTGCAGCGACAGGAGGCGCGAGGAGGCGCACCGCTTGTACCGCTCCGCGGGCTTCGAGCCTTCGGCTTACGGGTTCAGGATATATTTCTAGTTAGGTGGTCCCGAATGAACGAAATAGAGAAGTACCTCAGGTGCACCAATATCGTAGACTGCGATGCGGAGTCTATACGAAAGAAAGCGGCTGCCCTTACTAAAGGGCTGAAAACGGATAAGGAGAAGGCTATCGCGCTGTTCCATTTTGTGCGCGATACCATCAAGTACAACCCCTATGATTCCGCCGACCGTTACGAGTACAGCATCGCCAGCGCCACCATGAAAAGAGGCTACGGATTATGCTTCCAGAAAGCCGCAGTGCTGGTAGCCATGTGCCGTGCCGTGGGCATCCCCGCACGCTTCGGGTTCGCCGACATCCGCAACCACATCCTGTCGCAGAGGTTCCTCGATATGATGTGCGGGAGCAACATACTGGTCTACCACGGCTTCGCAGAGATTTACCTGGATGGCAGGTGGGTTATCGCCACACCTTCCTACGATGCGCAGATGTGCCAGGAGAACGGGTTCATTGTCCCCGAGTTCGACGGCGAACATGACGCCAAGTTAAGCCGCTACGCAAAAGATGGCAGGCTGCACATAGAGTACATCAAACCCCGCGGCAGCTACGATGACCTTCCCTGGGACGAGATATACGCAGCCGGCGCCGAGCACATAGCCAGCCTGGGGTTCGATGTAGGCAAGTTCATGGAGAAATGGCGCACCAAATAGGGGCACAATTATGTTCCCCTAGAATCTTGTCTCTTCCCCTCAACTCCTGAAAGCGTTTAGAAACGCTTTTTCAGCCCCCTGTTTTCCCCACTCTTGGGGGAAATTAAGGTTGGGGGACACCCCCAAACCCCTGAGTGTCATCAGGGGCAAGCCCCCGGCATCCGCCTATGGCGGACGCCCCTCTGCACACCCCAGTTGCGAGAGAATTTAGTAGCTAATGTTCTTGACAGACAGGCCGAGTATGAGTATTATACTATTATAGTACTATAATATTATAGTTATAGAGTATAAAATGACAAACGCAGAGATGGCGATACTAGGCTTGGTCGTGGAGCAGCCCCGCCACGGTTACCAAATAGAGCAGGTTATCGAGCAACGCGACATGCGGAGGTGGACGGACATAGGCTTCTCCTCCATCTATTTCCTGCTCAAGAAGCTGGAGCGCCAGAAGTTAGTCAAGGGAGAGTGGGGGAAGACTGAGCCCAACAAGGAGCGATGGGCGAATGTCTATAGCCCTACCGATGCCGGGCTGGAGGCATTCCACGCCGCCATCATCGAGGCGCTCTCTATGCCCCAACCAACCCCTCGCCCTCTAATGTTGGGGCTCGCCAATTTCCCCGCAGTCTCAACCAACGAGGCGCTCACCGCACTGAACCAGTACGGCAAGCATTTGACAGAGAGGATGGAAATCCTGAGGACAGTTCAGGATAGCAGTCAGCATGCGCATCCCTACTTTGTGGACGCTATGTTCGAACTAAGCCTCGCAGTGATGCGGGCAGAGCTGGAATGGGTCGAAAGATTCTTACAACAATTGAAAGACAAATCTCAAACATGATGAGAAGAGACTCTTTGTTACTCATTTCTCAACCCCCTGTGCCCCCCATTCTTGGGGGAATTGTAGATACCCACGGGCTTTGCCCGTGGAACTCTGCCCTTCGGGTTTTTAGAGTTGGGGGGCACCCCCAAACCCCCACCAAAGGGGCTTTGCCCCTCTGGACTCCTCATTCGTCTAGTTGAAATCAAGCGGAACAGGAGTGACAGATATGAATGCTATTGAAACCCATCAACTGATCAAGGTCTTCCCCGGCGACATCAGAGCGGTGGACGGCATAGACTTCGAGGTCAAAGACGGCGAGGTTTTCGCCTTTCTGGGACCAAACGGCGCCGGCAAGACCACCACTATAAAGATGCTGAACACCCTTATCCTGCCCACCTCTGGGACTGCTATGGTGACCGGGCTCGATGTAGTAAAAAACGCGGCCGAGGTGCGCAAGCGCATCGGCTACGTGGCTCAGGACGTAGGTGTAGATGAGCACGCCACCGGTAAGGAGAACCTGACCCTTTACGGTCATTTCTACCGGCTCGATAACAAGACCATCAAGCAACGTGTCAAGGAGATATTCGAGCTGGTCGGCCTATCCGGCGACGAGAACAGGATGGTCTCCACCTACTCCGGAGGCATGCGCAAGCGCCTGGACCTGGCTATGGGACTCATTCACCAGCCTCAGTTGATTTTCATGGATGAGCCGACCACAGGGCTCGACCCTCAGACCAGGTCGCACATCTGGGAGTATATCCGTGAGCTGGTTAAATCCAAGGGCATGACCATATTCCTGACCACCCACTACATGGAGGAAGCCGACCAACTGGCAGACAGAATCGCCATCATAGACCTGGGCAAGATAATCGCCATGGGCACCCCCGATGAGTTGAAGAAATCCATAGGCGGCGATGTGGTGACGCTGTCTCCCTGCGCGGTCAGGGATGACGAATGCAAAGAGTTCATCAAACGCACCGAGGCGGTGCTGTCGGGCAAGCCATTCGTGGTAGGCACCAAGGCAACGGATGGCGACCTAGCGGTTTACGTACATGAAGGTGAAGCGGCGATACCCAATATAATGCGTCTACTTGCCAGCGAAGGCATAGAGGTCAAGACCATATCGCTGGCGAGGCCTTCGCTGGACGATGTATTTCTGAAGTACACCGGCCGCACCATACGTGCCCAGGAGGGCACACGCACCACCTTCGCTCAACTACGGCGGATGCGCGATAGGAGGCAGAGATGAATACTATAACCGATACCTGGTATATAACTTTACGAGACATGAGGGCACGGATTCGCATGCCCGTGTTTATATTCATGACACTGTTCCAGCCTATACTGTGGCTGGTGCTGTTCACCCAGATATTCAAGTCGCTGGGGGGCATGCCCGGCATAGGCGGCTCCGGCTATCTCAATTTCTTTGCCCCGGGTGTGCTGGTGATGACGGTGCTGTTCGGCTCGGCCTTTTCAGGCTTTGGCATGCTGTGGGACATGGATACAGGAGTGCTGTCCAAGATGCTGGCCACGCCTGTGACCCGCATCTCCGTCATAGCGGGCCGTGTCATCGCCACCGTGGTGGTGCTCCTGATTCAAGCTCTGATAATAATTATCCTCGCCCTTATTATGGGGGTACACATAGAAACCGGCGTGCCCGGGGTGCTGTTTGCTTTCTTTCTGCTGGCGCTGCTGGGGCTGGGGTTCTCAGCCTTCTCTAACGGGCTGGCGCTTCTCCTGAAACGACAGGAGAACGTCATGGCGGTTACCAACCTTCTTACCATGCCGTTGATGTTCCTATCGTCGCTAATGATGCCATCCACCCTGCTGCCTGGCTGGCTCAACACAGTGAGGCAGATCAACCCTGTGGACTACGCTGTGGTCGGCGTGCGCGATTTGCTCTTGCAGGGATACATATGGCACGACCTGTGGCTTTGCATGGTTGTGCTGGCTGCCTTAGCCGTGGCAGGAGTGGCCTTCGGCACCCTGATGTTCCGCGCCAGAGCAGAGTAGGCGGCTTGGGGCTAAGCCCAGGCCAAATTCAAATTCTAAATTGCAAAGTGAAAAGTACAAAATGTAGGGGCGTTCAAATGAACGCCCCTTTTCTTATGCCCACCGACAAAGCATAATAGTAGCATAAGGCAGGACACATCAGGGGGTTGAAATGAGACTGAGAGATAAGGTGGCAATCATAACCGGCGCGGGCTCGGGGCTGGGGGGAGCCGCTGCCCTATTATTTGCTAAAGAGGGCGCCAGAGTCGTAGTGGCCGCCAATAGAGAGAAGGACGGAGAGCAAACCGTAAAGTCAATAAAAGATAACGGCGGCGATGCCCTCTTTGTAAAAGTGGACGTAACCAAGGCAGCCGACCTGCAAAATGCGGTAAAGACTGCCGTAGCTAAATATGGCAGGCTTGATATCATGTTCAATAACGCCGGCACTCCAGGACCCGGAAAGACACTGGCGGATATAACCGAGGAGGAGTGGCACAGAGTCATCTCAGTCAACCTCACCGGCGTATTCCTGGGCACGAAGTACGCCATCCCCGAGATGCTGAAGGGCGACAGAGGGGTCATAATCAATACATCTTCCGTCGCTGCCCTCTCACCCAGACGCTATGCAGGGGCCTACGCTGCAGCCAAGGCGGGGGTGATACAACTGACCAGGACAACGGCGCTGGAGTACGCCCGGAAGAACATCAGGGCGAACTGCATCCTGCCGGGCCCCATAGACACTCCGTTTTTCACCAAGGTTGCGGGTGGCGACCCTGAAAAGATCGCCGCATTTAAGGAGAAGGTGCTCAAAGAAGTACCAATGGGCAGGTTCGCCCAGCCCGAAGAGATAGCCCAGGTCGCTCTGTTTTTGGCATCGGACGAAGCCTCTTACATCACGGGGGCAGCCTTCGCAGTGGATGGTGGGCAGCTACTGATATGAAAAAAATAGGGGCACGGCATGCCGTGCCCCTACACTGAATGCCCATCGCTGATCGCTAACAGTTTATCTCTTATTCGCCTCCACGCGCTGCTTGATACCCAGCAGCATCTTACGAATCATCAGATACTGGCCCGGGTACATAATCGGAAGTGAAAGCAGCAGGAGTGGTGTCATAGCCAGGCGAGATCTGACACGCAAAACCAGGCGCGTCTGCTTATCATCGATTTCATCGAGCATAAAGCACCAGGTGACCTCGACGCCCGGCTCTCTAATAACGATGAGCAGAGACTTATTCGGCTCAATAGCCTTCACCGGCCAGCTGGGCGGCTTGCCCATAGGGATAACGTCACCAACCGCGAGGTGCTGGAACTCGGGGATGATTCGATTGGCGCTGGGGGCATCTAAGATACCAAGAAGCCTGTCTATACGGTCATAGCTATACATCCCTCCACGACGATACCCCATCTGCACCAGCCAGGGCCAGATATCGGCAGCTCTGGCTCTGATGGAGACGGCGTTAGTGGAAACACTCATAGGTCGCTTCCCCTCATCGTCGCCGGGCATGGGGCGTTTGGTTTCGGCCTCCGTTGCCCCCCATCCGAAATTTCGAAGACGGCTCGCCAGTTTCTTCATCGTCCCCCATCAATAGCTCTCAGCTTATACCTGCCGCTTGCAGCCAAGACAGTTAGTGCGTTTTGCGGGCATGGTGAAATCCAGGGCTTCAAGGGGCTGACCCTATGGGCAGGTATTTTATGGTGAGGAAGTCGGCGTTAGTTCTACCGCCGTCGCTCTTGCCCGTGACATATATGTTGCCTTCCTCGTCAACGGCTATCGCCACAGCCTGGTCGTAGGGTTTCGCCGCAGCCGGGTCGTAGCTTCTCGCCGGGCTATCGTAGCGGGCCGCCCAGAGCTCTTTACCGCTGCTGTCATATCCCACAGTAACATAGTCCCAGGCGCTTTCGCTGAGTTTCATACTGCCCGTGACATAGACGTTGCCCGAGCCGTCCACCGCTATGTCCTCAGCCCAGCCCGAGCCATACGGCGGAACGCCATCGTAGCGGGCCGCCCAGAGCTGTTTCCCCTCGCTGTCATACTTGACGGTAGCGTAGCTATAGGCGAAGATGCGGGGGCTGAGGCTCTTGCCCGTGATATAGACATTCCCCTGACCGTCCAGCGTAATAGCTTTGGCATCACCGTCGCCGCGCAAAAGCCCGGAGAACCCGGCCGTCCAGAGCCGGGTTCCTGCGGTATCGTACTTAATAGTCAAATAATTGCCGCCCCGGCTGATGCCGGTGACATACACGTTGCCCTGGCTGTCCACAGCCATATCACTGGCCCCGCCCTCGTACCGGGCATCCCAGAGCTGCTTGCCGGAGGAGTCGTACTTAACGGTGGCGAAGTCGCTGCCGCTGGTGCCGGCGACGTAGACGTTCCCCGAGCCGTCCAACCCGATAGCCACAGCCTCGTCATCGCTGTCCTCGGGGCCATCGTAGCGGGCCACCCAGCGCTGATTGCCTGAACTGTCGTATTTCAAGGTGGCATAGTCTCCCCCGCTGGTGCCGGTGACGAAGACATTCCCCTGGCTGTCCACCGCTATCGCCTGAGCTATATCGTCATCAATGCCCGCGCCATCGTAGCGGGAAGCCCAGGACCGAACCCCGCTGTTATTGTGTTTCACAGTAGCGTAAGCGTAGTCGGTATGGTTACCGTTATAGCTCTTGCCGGTGACATAGACGTTCCCCGAACCGTCCAGGGCTATGGCGTGGCCCACATCGTCGTCTCCTCCGGGGCCATCGTAGCGGGATACCCAGAGGCTGGT
>Ga0209253_10004021_pt1 | contig 12852 bp, 13 predicted proteins | sample FrelakmetBRP12BR_FD_187145 | JGI IMG/M metagenome (GOLD analysis project Ga0209253, IMG submission 187145) | Freshwater lake sediment microbial communities from the University of Notre Dame, USA, for methane emissions studies - BRP12 BR (SPAdes)... | ecosystem: Environmental > Aquatic >...
TAAGACACTGATTAGTAAATGGAATCGCGAATCCGGATGCCCGGACAGGGGCTTTCAGGAGGGAAAAAAATCACTCCGCGGGAAAATTTTTCACTCCCGCCATCTTCCGTGCGAGGAGAGCCACCCGCTTCGGCTCCATGAGCGTGAGGACCGCGCTTGCCTTGCGGCTTTTCATCCGGGCCAGGATCGACACGGCCATCTCGTCGTCGAGCGCCGCGAGCCGCGTCGCCGCCCCTTCCGGCGGCATCGCCTCGAAGAGTTTCACGAGCTGGTCGACCTTCGCGGCCGCCTCGTCCTGCTTCCGCCGCTCCTTGTCCTCCACCTGGCCGAGGAGCTTCTCGTACTTCGCGATCTTCTCGTCGACATCTTTCCGGAGGGCGAGCAGCCGCTCCTCTTCCGCCTTGAGAGCCCTCTCCCGCTCCGCGGGGTCCGCCGCCTTCTTCCCGGGTGCCGCCGATTGCGCGGCGGGGGGCGTCGCCGCGGCGGGGGAAGCCGCGACGGGGGAAGCCGCGACGGCGGGCAGGGCCTGCAGCAGGAGGGCCGTCAGGAGCGCCGCCGACGCGGCGCAAGGCGTCCTCACCGGTCCCCCCTCAGGGTCGACGCGAGGAAGTCCATCTCCTTGCGCTCCTGACGGGACTCTTCCTTCGCGTAATCCAGGGATCGCCGGTCCTTCAGGGACTCGACGATCCGCGTTTCCTTGTGGGCCTCGACAAGGGCCCCATGCCTCGCGTCGAGGGCCGAAAGGGTCCGCGAGATCTCGGCCTTCTTCGCGTCCATCTGCTGGCTCAGATGGTAGATGTAGCTGTAGAAGACCCCCATCTCGTGGGGTGGGAGGGACCCATCCCGCTGCCGCCGGGCGAAGGACTCGAGGGTCTCCACGTAGGCTCTCTCGAGGGAGCCGAGAAGCGTCTCCTGCGCGCTGACCGCGTCCCGCAGCTCCCGCACCTCGAGCTCGATCTCCTCCTCCCGCCGCTCCTTGAGCTGAAGGACCTTACGGATCGTTCCGAGCGGGTCCATCGCGTCCCTCGCCGAAGAGTTGCCGTAACTCCGCCACGCTCCCATCGAAATCCCGGCGCTCGTCCATCCCCTGCCGTAGGTACCCTTTCAGCCGGTCGATCATCCGGATCGCCTCGTCCACCCTCGGGTTGGACCCTTCCTTGTAGGCGCCGATGGTGATCATGTCCTCGTGCTTCCGGTACGTCGCGAGCAGCTCGCCGAAGCGGGCCGCCGCCTCCCGGTGCCCCGGCTCGACGATGTCGGCCATCACCCGGCTGATGGACCGCAGGACGTCGATGGCGGGGTACTGGTTCTCCATCGCCAGCTCCCGCGACAGGACGATGTGGCCGTCGAGGATGGCCATCGCGGAGTCCGCCACGGGGTCCGAGAGGTCGTCCCCCTCGACGAGGACCGTATAGAGGCCCGTGATGCTCCCCTTCCCCACGTTCGTCCCCGCCCGCTCGAGGAGCTTGGAGAGGATGACGGAGAGGGAGGGCGTGTATCCTTTGGTCGTGGGCGGCTCCCCCAGGGCGAGGCCGATCTGGCGCTGCGCCATGGCCACGCGGGTGAGCGAGTCCATGAAAAGGAGGACGTCGTTGCCGCAATCCCGGTAATACTCCGCGATGGCCGTGGCCGTGAACGCCGCGCGGAGCTTCATCAGCGCCGGCTGCTCGGACGTGGAGACGACGACCACGGATTTCCGCATCCCCTCCTCGCCGAGATTCCGCTCCATGAATTCGCGGACCTCCCGTCCCCGCTCGCCGGTGAGGGCGATGACGTTGACGGACGCGTCGGTGTACTTCGCGATCATCCCGAGGAGGACGCTCTTGCCGACGCCGGGGCCTGCCATGATCCCGATGCGCTGTCCCTTCCCGCAGGCGAGGAGGCCGTTGATCGCACGGATCCCCAGGTCGATGGGCTGCGTGATCCGCCTCCGCCGCAGGGGGTCCGGGGATTCGCCGAAGAGGGGGTACTCCTCCCCCCGGAGCGGGCCCTTCCCGTCGATCGGGTTCCCCATCCCGTCGATGACCCTGCCGATCAGCCCGGGGCCGACGCGGACGAACACCTTCTTCCCGACGGAGTGGACCCGGCTCCCGAGCTTGATCCGGGACAGGTCGCCGATGGCCATCAGGAGCGCTTTCCCGTCGCGGAACCCCACGACTTCCGCCTCCACGGGAGGGCCCCCGTCGGAGAAGATCTCGCACGCCTCGCCGATGCTCACGGCTAGGCCGGTCGCCTTGATGAGCAGGCCGGTGATCTCGACGACCTTCCCGTAGACCCGCAGCGGCTCGGCCCGCTCGACGGCGCGGAGGCAGGTCGAAAGGTCAACGTGCCGCACGGGCGCTCCTCATCTCCTCGACGATGACGCGGATCTGCTCGTCCACGTCCGTCAGCACCTCCTCCGTCGCCGCCGTCACGATCGGCCCGGACGGGGGCACGGAGGGGTCGACGTCGAGAAGGATCTCCGTCTGGGACTCCGCGAGGTCCGCTTTCAGGCCCGCGATCAGGCCGAAGAGGTCGGGATGCACCTTGAGCGTGACCGGCCCGGACCGCTCGATCCTCCGGATCGCCTCCTTCACGATGGCGGCGATCCGCTCCGGCGCCAGGGAGAGCTCCCCGATCACGATCCGCCGGGCGATGGCCACGGCGAGGTCGACGACCTGCGGCTCCGCTTCCCGGGCGATCTGCTCCCGAAGCGCCTCCGCCTGCCCGACGGCGTTTCGGAGACCCGCCAGAAGCCGGGCGGCCTCGCGCTCGACGTTCTCGATCCCGGCCTTCTCCCCCGCCTCGAATCCGCGGAGGCGTGCCTCCCGCTCGATGTCCTCGGGCGTCCTCTCCGGGAGGCGGGATCCCCGCCTGTCCGGCCGCCTGTCGAAGGGGGGGCCCGTCGCCCCCTCGAAGGCGGGCAGGGGGAACTTCGAGACCGCGGCATCCCGCACGATTTTCCCCTTAGACAACGACTTCCTCCCCGCCGCGGCCGCCGATCACGATCTTCCCTTCCTGCTCGAGTTTCCGGGCGACGCCGACGACCTTCTGCTGCGCCTTCTCGACGTCGGACACCTTGACCGGCCCCTTCGTCGCCATTTCGTCCTTGAGGATCTCCGCGGCCCGCTGCGACATGTTCCGGAAGACCTTCTCCTTCATCCCCTCGGTGGCGGTCTTCAGGGCGAGGGACAGCTCGTCGGTGGAAACCTCCTTGAGGACCATCTGGATGGACCGGTCGTCGAGCTCCGCGAGGTCGTCGAACACGAACATGAGCTCGCGGATCGAATCCGCCAGCGACTTGTCCTGCTCCTCGATCTTCCGGAAGAGCGCCTCCTCCGTGGAGCGGTCGGAAAGGTTGAGGATCTCGGCGATCGCCTTCATCCCCCCGACCTTGATGCCGGTCGTGCCCGCCCCCCCAAGGTCGAGTTGCCCCTCCAGGGCGTCCCGGATCTCCTCGATGGCTGTTTCGGGGATCCGCTCGGTCGTCGCGATCCGCAGCGCCACCTCGGCCCGCAGGGTCTCGTTGAAGAACCCGAGGATCTCCGCGGCGCGGACCGGCTCGAGGAGGCAGAGGATGAAGGCGATGGTCTGGGGGTGCTCCGACATGAGGAAGTTCGCGAGGGTCCACGGGTCGACCCAGCGGAGGGAGTCGAGGGAGGCGTCCCGGGAGGCGCGTTCGAGAACCTTGGAGGCGTTGTCCTCTCCGAGCCCCCTGGAAAGAACCTTCCGGATGTACTCGTCTCCGGCTACGAACTGGACGTCGTCCCGGGAGATGTGTCCGGAGAGCTCCTTGAGCACCGTCTCCAGCGTCTCCTTGCGGATGGTCTTGAGGCGGCTCATCTGGGTCGTGATCCTGCCGACCTCCTTGATGTCGAGGTTCTTCAGGACCTCCGCCGCAGTCTCCTCCCCGACGAGGGTCAGGAGGATCGCGGATTTCTCGTATCCGGACAGCGCGCCGGCCATTTATCGCATCCACCCCTTGATGACGCTCGCGGCGTCCTGCGGGTTCTTCCTCGCCCAGTCGATCACCATCTCCCGGGCCGGCAGCTCCTTCGCCGCGGGACCCCGCTCGATCCCGGGCATCATCGGGGGAAGCGGCCCGCCGGACGCGGGGACGCCGCCGGGGGCCGAAAGCGACTTCGCGAGGGGCCTCAGCACGAAGAGGGACAGGAGGACCACCGCCAGCAACGGCAGGGCGTAGCGCGCCGCAGGGGCCGCCATCTCGAGGTACCGGGCGGGAGCCGGGGAGACCTCCTCCTCGCGGACGACCTCGAACGGCATGTTCACGACCCGGACCTGGTCGCCCCGGGCCTCCGTGAAGCCGATCGCCTCCTTCACGAGCTCCTCGTACCGCCGGACCTCCTCCTCGCTGCGGGCGACGTACTTCATCTCCTTGGAGCCCTGCTGGGGGACGTAGCTCCCGTCGACGAGGATGGCCGCGGTGACCTTCTTGACGAGGCCGGGGGCGTTCACCGTGCGGCTCGTCACCTTGGTGATCTCGTAGTTCACCGTCTGGCTCTGCCGGTCCGACTGCGTCTGCGACGGCGCCGCGGCCACCGCGGTCTTCCCGGGAAGGTTCGAGGACACTCCCGGCACGCCGCCGGCGCCCACGTTCGACGACTTTTCGACCTGCTTCTGCTCGCTCCGGACGACCTGGCTCTCCGGGTCGAACTTCTCCTCCGTCGTCTCGACCCGGCTGAAGTCGATCGTCGCGGCGACCTTCGCCCGGACCTTCCCCCTCCCGACGACCGGCTCGAGGATGCTCGTGATCCGCGCCTCGAGTTCCTTCGCGTAGCTGTTCTGGTAATCGAACTGGCCCGAGGTAAGGGCGGTCCCGTCGCCGCCGGCCTTCGAGAGAACCGTCCCCTTCGCATCGACGACGGTGACATCCTGGGAGTTGAGGCCCTCGACGCTGCTGGCGACGAGGTGCACGATCCCGTCCACCTGGCCCGGGGACAGGGTCTTGCCCTGCCGCAGCCGGACGAGCACCGAGGCGGTGGGCCGCTCCGGCTCCCCCTCCCGGGCGAACAGCGATTTCTCCGGGATCGCGAGGTGGATCCGGCACTGCTCCACCGGGCCCATCGCCATGATGGTCCGGGCGAGCTCGCCCTGGAGGGCCCTTCGGTAGTTGAGCTTCTGGACGAACTCGGTGGTGCCGAAGCTCGTCTTATCGAAGAGCTCGAAGCCGACCCCTCCCCCCTGGGGGAGCCCATGGGAGGCGAGCTGGAGCCGGACGTCGTAGACCTTGTTCTCGGGGACCAGGATCCCCCCCGCCTCGACCCGGTGCGGGACCTTCATCTCCTTGAGCTTCTGGGCGACCTGCCCGGCGTCCGACTCGGACAGGTTCGAGTAGAGGACCCGGTACTCTTCCTTCTGGGACCACGAGAAGGCGAGGACAAGGAGGGCGACGGAGGCGACGGTCACCGCGAACGCGGTCGCCTTCTTGCGGATGGGCCACGTCTTGACGGCGTCGATCACGTTAGGCACGTTGGTCGGCATCGCATCCCCTTACCTGAGGTCTAGATCTGCATCCTCATGATCTCTTCGTACGCATTGAGAAGCCGGTTCCGCACCTCGACCATCACCTGGAACGTCATGTCCGCCTTCTCCATCGCAAGGATGGCGCTGGTAACGTCCCCGCCCGAGGAAAGCTCCTTGACCGCGGTCTCGGCGTCCCTCTGGACCTGGGAGATCTTCCCGACCGCGTCCTTCAGGATCTCGTCGAACCCGGCGCTCCCGGCCTTGTCGGAACTTTTGACAGGAGTCGGATTTCCGACGCTACCGATCCCCTGGATCCTCATGTCCGTCATCAGACCCTCCCGAGCTCGAGCGTCTTGAGCATCATGGCCTTGGCCGTGTTGAACGTCGCCACGGACGCCTCGTAGGCGCGGAACGCCATCATCATGTTGACCATCTCCTCCATCGAGTTGATGTTCGGCATCGCGACGAACCCCTCCTTGTCCGCGTCCGGGTGGGCGGGATCGTAGACCCTCTTGGGCGGCTTTCCGTCGACGATGACGTCGGCAACCTTGACACCCTTCAGTTCCAAGGGGTTCGACGCGACGCTCGTGGAGGTGAACACGACGTCCTGCCGCCGGTATGGGCCGCCCTCCTCGGTCCGCGTCGAGTTCGCGTTCGCGAGGTTCGAGGCGATGACGTTCATCCGGCGGCGCTGCGCCTCCAGGGCCGACCCGCTGATCTTGAGCACGTCGAACGAGTTCACCGCTACCTCCTCAGTGCCGACTTGAACATCCGGATGTTGGTGGACAACAGGGTGACCGCGGTCTGATAAAAGACCGCGTTTTCGGTCATTTTGGAGACTTCCACGTCGAGTTCGACGTTGTTGCCGTCCCCCCAGGGCGACCGGGATTCCACGGCCACCTTCCCCCCGTCGACCCCGTCCGCCGCACCCAGGTGGGTGGAGGATGTCTTCCGCAGCTCGATCGTCGCCGTTTCGAGCGCCTCGTCGAACTTGACGTCCCGGGCCTTGTACCCGGGGGTGTCGACGTTGGCGATGTTGGAGGCGATCACGCCGTGGCGGACGCTCGCCGCGTGGAGCTGACGTTCGAGGATTTTGAAGAGGTCGCTCATCCTGCATCACTCCTTTTCAATAAACGTGCCAGAAAAATACTGGTCAGGACCCGTATTCGTTCAGTTTGTTCCGGATCGTCCGGACGGTCACGCCGAGGATCTCCGCCGCGCGAGCCTTGTTCCCGTCGACCTCCTTGAGGGTGCGGAGGATCATCTCCTTCTCCATGTCCCGGATTCTCCCTTTGAATCCGTTGGTTCCGTCCGGATCGTCGAACAGCAGGTGGTCGACGCCGATCCATTCCCGGTCGCAGAGGAGCACGGCCCGCCGGATGACGTTCTCGAGCTCCCGGACGTTCCCGCGCCACGGCCTGCCCTTGAGCAGCGCCACCCCTTCCCCGGTGAAACCCCGGATCTCCTTGGACTCCGCGGCGGAAAATTTTTCCGCGAAGGACGTCGCCAGGAGGGCGATGTCCGCCGGGCGCTCCCTCAGGGGGGGCAGCCGGAGAGGGAACACGTTGAGCCGGTAATACAGGTCCTCCCGGAACCGGCCCTCGCGGCACTCTTCCTGGAGATCCCGGTTCGTCGTGGCGATCACCCGGACGTCGACCGGAACCGGCTCCCTGCCGCCCACACGGTCCACCTCCTTCTCCTGGAGGACCCGCAGGAGCTTCGCCTGGAGCAGGATGGGCATCTCGCCGATCTCGTCGAGGAGGATCGTCCCGCCGTTCGCGAGCTCGATCTTCCCCTTCTTCCGGTCCACCGCGCCGGTGAACGCCCCCTTCTCGTGGCCGAAGAGCTCGGACTCCATCAGGCTCTCCGGGATCGCGGCGCAGTTCACGGCGACGAAGGGTCGCTCGGCCCTCCTCCCGGACCTGTGGACGTACCGGGCGAGCAGCTCCTTCCCGGTGCCGCTCTCCCCCTGGATCAGGACCGTGATGTCGCTCGCCGCGATGTTGCGGGCGACGGAGAGGGTCTTCTCCATCCCCGGGTCGGCGGTGAGGATCTCCCGCTCCTGGACGGCGCGGGTCATCACGGACTCGACGGCCTTCTTCAGGGACTCAAAGGAGAACGGCTTCTGGAGGTAGTCCGTCGCCCCCTCCCGCATGGTCTCGACGGCGTTCTCCACCGTCCCGTGCCCCGTGATGACGAGGACCGGCTGGCTCACGGAGCGCCGGCGGATCTCCCGGAGAAGGGACAGGCCGTCCATCCCGGGCATCTTCATGTCGGTCATGACGAGGGAGTAGGCGGTGCGGGAGATCCGTCCGATCGCCTCGTGGCCGTTCTCGCACACGTCGGCGTCGTGGCCGATCTTCCGGATCGCCTCCTTCAGGGCGGAACGCATCTGGGGGTCGTCGTCCACGACCAGGATCGGCTTCACGCGACCGCTCCCTCCCCCGCGCCGGCGGCGGGCGGGAAGTGGAGCGCGAAGGTGCTGCCCCTCCCGACCTCGCTGCGGACCCGGATGAATCCCCCGTGGGCCTGCATGATCCGGGAGGCGATCGTCAACCCCAGGCCGGTCCCTTTCTCCTTCGTCGTGAAGAAGGGGTCGAAGATCCGCTCCCGGTCCTCCTCCCGGATCCCCTCGCCCTCGTCGGACACCTCGACGACCGCCCCGCCCTCCTCCTCGCGCACCGCCACCCCGATCGTGCCCTCGCCAGGCGTCGCCTGCGCGGCGTTCAGCAGGAGGTTCAGGAGGACCTGCTTGAGAAGCTCGGGATCCCCTTCGAGTGCGGGCGTCCCCGAGACGCGCTTCCCGATGCGCAACCCCCGCGCCGCGATCAACGGATCGAGGAGGAAGAGGGTCTCCCCGACGATGCCGGCGGCATCGACCCGGACGAGGGAGGGCTTCTGGCGTTTCGCGAACATGAGCATGTTCGTGAGGATGTTGTTGAGGCTGCGGATGCCGCTCGAGATCCCGTGGGCGAGCCTCGACGGCTCCGAATCGCCGAGCTCGCTCTCGAGCATCGTCGCGTAGAGCTCGACGCTGCAGAGGGGGCTCCGGATCTCGTGGACGATCTTGGCCGCCATCTCGCCCATCCGGATGAGACGGCGGTTCCGTTCGTACTGCGACTCGAGCTCCTTCATCTTGGTGATGTCCCGGATCAGGAGGACGCTCCCCCGCACGGCGCCGGAGGGGTCGACGACGTTCGAGCGCGACGCGATGACGTCGTACCTCCTGCCGTTCGCCACGAGGACGGCGTCGGAGCCGTCGTTTCCCAACGAGAGGCCGAGGGATCCGAAAGGCTTTCCGACGGCGTCGGCCACGCCGGGGCCGAGCATCTCGGTCGCGGCGCGGTTTACCATCGTCACCCGATCCTCCGGGTCGAGGACGATGATCACCTCGCCCATGCTCTGGAGGACGCACCGGAGGTTGTCCTTCGCCGCCTCCGCGTCCTGGAGAGCGTCCCTGAGCTGGGCGTTCCGCTCCTCGAGCTCGGTCGTCAGGCGGCGCACCATCTCCCGGAGCTGCTCGTAATACCGCTCGATGTGGCCCGAGGCCGCCGTGAACGACGAGAACGCCTCCTCGAGGTGCCGGATCCGCTCCTGCGGGAGCATGCCTTCAGCGCGCATTCAGGGCCATCTCCTTTTTCACCGCCCGCGCCATCCGCGCAAGCGTGGGGTCGGTCTTGATCCTCTTCAGATACTCCTCCCCCCCGTCCCTCCCCAGAAGGACGGCGAGGCGGTAGCACGCCCACTCGCTCGCCGGGTCCCTCTCCGCCGCCATCCGGTAGTACCGGACCGCATCGGCCTTGCGACCCGCGTCGAAGAGGGCGTCCGCAAGGCGCGTGAGCGCGAGGGGGTCGCCGCCGTGCCGGAACACCGCCGCCTCGAGGACGGACATCGCCTTCCCGGGGTCTTCGGCGTACGGGAGGGTCTCCACGAGCATCCCGACGTCCCTCTCCTCGACCTTCCGCAACGAGAGGAGCGACCCGGCGGCTCCGCGATAATCCTTTTCCGCGAATTTCAGCCCCGCCTCCACCCGCAGGATCTCTTCGTCCCTCGCGTTCATCTCCTTCAGGCTCTTGAGGCACTCCCGGATCCCGGCGGCGTCCCCGGCGGCGGCGCACTCTTGGGCGAGGAGGGTGAGGAACCGGGCGCGCACGGAGCCGGTTCCGTATCGGGAGAGCCAGCGGACGAGTTCGAGATACGGAGTCCCGGTCCCCTGGAGGCTCCCGGCGATCACCACAAGGGACGCCTCCCGCGACGTGTCCATCAACCAGCGCCCCCCGGCGTTCCAGAGCCCCACGAACCGCGCCGCGCCGCTCCCCCGCGCGGCGAGGAGGATCGCCTCGATCCCGTCGAGGGCCTCCTTGCGAAGCGGCGAGGAGCGGAGGACGAGCTTCGTGAACAGGGACAAGGCGGACGCCTCCTCGCCGGCCTTCGCCCGCAGGCGGGCGAGCCGCAGGATCGCCTCGTCGTGCTCCCGGCTGTGCGGGTACTTCGCGACGATCTCCTCGAGGCGCGCGGAGGCCTCACGGGTCTTCCCCGCCGCGGCCTCCATGTCCGCCATCCGGAGCAGCGCGACCCTCCTCACCTTCCGGTCCGTCGAGGAGAGGACCCCCCCGAACAGCCGCATCGCCTCGTCGTTCCTCGATTCCGAGGACGCGATCTCGCCCAGCCCGACCGCCGCCAGGTCCCGGTTCCGAACCCCGGTGACCGTCCGGAGCAGATCCTTCGCCCGAGCCGACTCCCCCGAGAGCCGGAGGTTCTCGCCGAGCCAAAGCCGGGTCTCCTCGGAAGCACCGGGGAACCGGGGATCGGCGGCCGCGGCGGCGGCATACGCGCGCGAGGCATCCCTCGTGTTCCCCATCCTCTGGAGCGTGTTCGCCTTCCCGTAAAGGGCTTCCGCGCCGTTCCCGCAAAGGTCGAACTGCCGCAACGCCTCGCGGAGCCGGCCCCCCTCCGCGAGGCTGCGGGCCAACAGGATCCGGACCTTTCCGGCGCGCGGGGAGTCGGGGAATTTTTTCAGGAAGATGGAGAAGTCCCCCATCGCCTCGGCCTGGTAGCCCATGCCGTGCTCCGCCTGCGCCGCGAGGAAAAGGGCGTTCTCCCTGAGGGCCGGGTCGGTGGCGTAGATATACGCGCGCCGATAGTGCGAAGCGCCTTCCAGCGGATTCCCGGAGGCGGAAAACGCCTTGCCGTGGACGAAGTGGTACGGTCCCAGCGCTCCGAAACCCGGTTGCAGGGCTCCCAAGGCTTTCAGCGCATCCTGCACCCGGTTGGCTTCGACGAGGGCCAACGCGTCCGCGAGGGGGCCCGGCGGGACTCCATCGGCCGACGACCCCGCAATAGAGGCGGCCGGGAGCGACAACAGGAGAAGAAGCAGAACGTTCCGATACATGGCACATCGCTTAGCAGCAAGGAGTGTGCCACAACAACCTACTGAAATATAACGACTTTATTACACCAGGGTGTCAGATACCTGACAGGGACGACCCTTCCGTCCGGAGAAATGACGCTGCCCCGGTCCCGCCTCCTATGCCGCACCCGCCGGGACGGAGAGCCCCTTTTTCTTGATTTTTTCGATGAGCGTCGTCCGGTTGAGCCCCAGGAGGGCCGCCGCCTTCTTCTTCACCCCGCCGGCCTGCTGAAGGGCCTGGAGGATGAGGGATCGCTCCAGGTCGCCGAGGACCCCGTTCAGGTCGATCCCCGACTCCGACCAGGGGAGCGGGACCGGGATGTCCGCCGGGGCGGCAGCCGTCCGCGTGGGGGGAGACCCCGCCTTCCCGCGGTCCCCCCGGATGTGCTCCGGCAGGTCGTCGATGCCGATGACGTCGCCCTCGGTAAGAACGACCATCCGCTCGACCGCGTTCTCGAGCTCCCGGACGTTGCCCGGCCAGCGGTACCCCCGCAGGGTGTCCCGCGCCTCGGGAGATACCTTCAAGGGGATTTTCTTCCTCCTGCGGCAGATCTCGCCCATGAAGTGGTCGAAGAGGAGGAAGACGTCGTCGTCCCGTTCCCGCAGCGGCGGGACGTGGAGGGGGATCACGTTCAGGCGATAGAAGAGATCCTCCCGGAACGCGCCCTCGGCGACGGCCTTCTCGAGGTCCCGGTTCGTCGCGGCGATGATCCGGACGTTGACCTTGATCGTCCGCACGCCGCCGATCCGCTCGAACTCCCTCTCCTGGATCACCCGGAGCAGCTTGACCTGGAGGGGGAAGGGGAGGTCCCCGATCTCGTCGAGGAAGATCGTCCCTCCGCCGGCGAGCTCGAAGCGTCCGACCCGCGAGCCGATGGCTCCCGTGAAGGAGCCCTTCTCGTGCCCGAAGAGCTCGGACTCGATGAGGTCGCGGGGGATCGCCCCGCAGTTGATCGGCACGAAGGGGTTGCCGCCGCGGGAGCTGTTGAAGTGGATCGTCTTCGCCACAAGCTCCTTGCCCGTCCCGCTCTCCCCCGTGATGAGGACCGTGCTGTCCGTGTCGGAGATCTTCTCGAGGATCCGGTACAGGGACTGCATGCGGGGGGAGTTCCCGACGATTTTCCGGAAGTCGAAACGGTCCTTGAGCTGCTTCTTGAGGCTGGCGTTCTCCCTCTGGAGCTTCTGGTGGTCGATCGCCCGGTTGGCGGTCATCAGGAGCTCCTCGAGGTTGAACGGCTTCGTGATGTAGTCGAACGCGCCGAACCGCATCGCGTCGACGGCCGTCTCGATGGAGCCGAAGGCGGTGATGACGATCGCGGGCGCATCGACATTGAGGTTCTTCGCCTCCCGGAGGACGTCCACCCCCCCCATCCCGGGCATCACGAGATCGACGAAGAAAAGGTCGAATTTCTGACGCTTGAGCTGGTCGAGCCCGGCCTCGCCGTCCCCGACGCCGATCACCTCGAACCCTTTTCCGGTGAGGAACTCGGAAAGGAGGTCCCGGATGGATTCGTTGTCGTCTATCACGAGGATGGAGTGCATGGGAGATCCCTCCGACGTCGTTCACGGGATGTCAACATATTGACCGTATTTTCGACGGAAAGGGAGAAAAAAATCAGCAGGGGGACGAAGATCCGGGCGCACCGGAAAACGCCCCGGACGGGCGCTGGTTATCGCCGGACCCGTGAAACGGAAAAGGGGGCCGGAAGGCCCCCTTTTCCATATCCGAATGCCCCGGACGGACCGGTTACGACAGCTTCCGGCCGCCCTCCGCGGCCCACTTCTCGAGCATGTCGGTCGTGACCGACTTGGGGCGCTCGAGCGCGTAGCCCAGGGCGCGGTCCCACGTGATGTTGGCGAGGACGCCGAGGGCGCGGCCCACGCCGAAGAGGACGGTGTAGAAGTCGTACTCGGTGAGGCCGTAGTACCACTGGATGACGCCCGACTGCGCGTCGACGTTCGGCCACGGGTTCTTCGCC
>Ga0209253_10004022_pt1 | contig 12850 bp, 10 predicted proteins | sample FrelakmetBRP12BR_FD_187145 | JGI IMG/M metagenome (GOLD analysis project Ga0209253, IMG submission 187145) | Freshwater lake sediment microbial communities from the University of Notre Dame, USA, for methane emissions studies - BRP12 BR (SPAdes)... | ecosystem: Environmental > Aquatic >...
GTGAAGCAATCTCTGCCTTTGTAAGTAGTTGAAAAACCAAGATTGCCACGTCGCTTCGCTCCTCGCAATGACACCTGTCAGGACTTTTTACGACGTTATGAAGTATAGTACTCATTTAGCCAAGGAGGAAGGAAATGGAAGAGAGAGATTTGACTAAGATGACGGTGACCAAATTGAGGGAAGAAGCTAAAAAGTATACGAGCATCCAAGGTGCCCACGCCATGAAGAAAGAGGAGTTGATTAAAGCCATTGCGGATGCCCGGGGTGAAGTAGTAGAGTTGAAGAAGAAGCCTAAGAAGAAAAAGAAGAAGGTAGTAAGTATCAGTGAGATAAAGCATCAGATCAAAGAACTCAGGTTGAAAAAAGAAGAGACACGGAAGGCACATGATAAAAAGGCCATTGATCGCCTGAGGAAGAAGATAAAGAAGTTGAAAAGGTATAGCAGGAAGTTTGCAGAAGAGAAGGCTATTGCCACAGAGAAACCTGAGGCACCGGTGGCGACACCCTCTGGAGGGGAGAAGGCATGATTAAGGATACCCTTACTAAGGATTTAACGGTAGCCATGAAACATAAGGAAACTTTGAGAGTTTCCATTATCAGAATGATGCTCGCGGAGATAGTCCGCAAAGAAAAAGAGAAGGGGATCTCCATTGATGATGAAACCACGGTAAAAGTCTTGTATGGTATGATTAAGAAGGGGGAGGAGGCAGCAGTGCAGTTTGAGGCAGCCGGCAGGAAAGATGCTGCAGAGAAAGAGAGGGCGGAGGTCGAAATCATCAAGAGTTATTTACCCCGCCAGCTTAGTGTTGATGAGATAAGAGAAGAGGCACGAAAGGTCATTGCTGAAACGGGAGTTCGTGATCTGAAGGGAGTGGGGAAGGTGATGGGAGTGTTATCCAAGCGTCTCTCAGGAAAGGCAGCAGGAAATGAGATGAGCAAGGTGGTGAGAGAGGAACTAGAAAAGCTCCTGTCAATAGAACAAGAGAAGTGATTTACCCTCAATGCTATAATTGGGCCGTTCTGAAGAGGAAAGTACCCACGGCAGTTGCTCCTGCTCCAAAAATAGTGAGCACCATGAGATTAAACTCAATGGGAAAGGTAGAGGTATTAACCAGGCAAAAGCGCAGCGCATCAATGCCGTAGGTGAGGGGATCACTATAGACCAGCCACTTCATCCATCCGGGTAATCTCTCGAGTGGGAAAAAGGCACCGGAGAGGAAGAATACAGGCATAATGACGAAATTCATAATCAGTGAGAATCCATGAAAGTCTTTCATTCGGCAAGAGAAGGCTATTCCCACCAGCACAAACCCTGTTGCAATCAGTATCATTACTAAAAACAGAAGCATCAGCTTTAAGAAGCCAGGAAAAGGTATTCCCATCATAAAGCACACCACGAGAAAGAGCAGCGCCTGCAGCATAGTGGTGGTCACTCCCCCTAGTGTTTTCCCAATGATGATAGAGGTGCGGGAGACGGGTGCAACCAATATCTCTTTGAGGAAGCCGAACTGCCTATCCCAGATGATCATGATGCCGAAAGAAATCGAGGAAAAGAGCAGGACCATACCAATCAAGCCAGGAGCAAGAAATTGATTGTAACTTAGTCTGCCAAAAGTGAGTACAGTGTTAAGCCCAGTGCCAATAATGACCAGAATAAAGAGAGGAAAGGCAAGGCTTCCTATAATTCTGCTTCTCGAGCGAATAAATCGTTTCATCTCTCTGAGCCATAGTGTGTAAATGGCATCGAGATTCATCATGAGCTTCTCCTCCGAATCCTCACCTCATCAGCCCAGCTTGTTTCTTCTTCCCGCATGGTTTTTCCTGTGAAGTGGAGAAAGACATCTTCAAGTGTGGGTTTGTGAATGGTCACCGAGTCGATACTGATTCCCTTCTCCTGTGCGATTCTCATGAGTAGAGAGAGTTTCTGATCGGCTTCCTCTACCGTGAGATTGAGGTGTCCATCGTGTGTATTGATACTTTTGATCCAAGGATACTCGGGGAGAAATTCATCATCAGTTTTAAGTGAGATCACCTCTCCCCCGATCTGTTTTTTGAGTTGGGCAGGGGTATCGATGGCGGCAATCTTTCCTCGATCAATGATAGCTATCCGGTGGCAGAGTTCATCGGCTTCCTCCATATAGTGGGTGGTGAGGATGATGGTAACCGTGGTATCGTGGTTTAGCTTCTTGATGTATTCCCAGATATGGCGCCGGGTTTGGGGATCGAGTCCTAGGGTCGGCTCATCTAGGAAGAGCACCTGGGGTTGGTGGAGCAGCCCCCGGGCAATTTCCAACCTTCTCTTCATACCGCCGGAAAAATTCTTAACCAGAACATGTTTCTTATCCCTCAATTCAACGAGGGTGAGAAGTTCTTCTATCTTCTCTCTCCTTACCACTTTGGGGATATGGTAGAGCCTTCCATGAAAATCAAGATTTTCCAAGGCAGTGAGCTGATCATCGAGACTGGGATCTTGAAACACAATGCCGATGCTCTTACGAACCTCATCTTTATTTTTTCTTATATCATAGTGGCAGATGGTAGCGGTTCCCGCGGTGGGTTTCAAGAGGGTACAGAGGAGATTGAGAATGGTGGTTTTCCCAGCCCCGTTAGGGCCTAGTAAGCCAAAGATTTCTCCTTGCGCAATGGCAAAAGATACTCCATCGACCGCCCTCACCTCTTTAAAGTATTTTTTTAAGTCGCAAAGCTGAATAACAGCAGTGTCCATAGTGCTCAATAATTTTTACTACCTCAGAGTGGATACCCCCATAGGTTTGGAATCATCTACTTCTGTGAACTGATAGGGGGCACAGTAAGAAGCTATGGTTTCCCACAAGGGTACAGGCCTACGGGGAAATCACTAGTGCAAAATTTTTCCCAGAAAGTGCAGCATTCATAAAAAAATGTTACTTTAGGTATTGACAGAAGTGCATATTATTTGTAATGATTAGCACACAAATGAGTTGGTTGCAATAACTTTATCAGGAAGCCATATTTCTTGAAAGGGGGATTGTATGATGGGAAAACATTATCTCAAAAACATGAAAGGTTTGGTGTTCATCTGGTGTCTCTTCTCCATCTTCCTTTTTACAGTTACCATTTCCTCATACCTCTCTCACGATGCATGTGCTCAGGAAGAGGGTACGCAAGAAGCAAAGGAAGAAATGGGACCGGTGGTGGATAATACCATAAAACTTCCTCTCAAGAGTGTGATGGTCCTCGCCATTAAGAATAATCTCCAGATTGCCTTTGAAAGTTTTAATCCCAAGGCTTCAGAAACAGGAATTGCCCGGGAAGAAGGAATGTATGATCCTAATGTGTCTCTCCAGTACAGCAAGGATAGAAAGGTAACCCAGGTTGGTAATGTTCTCCAAGGAGCAGGACAGGATACTGTCTATCAGGAAAATTACAACCTGGGAGTAGATGTGACTAAGAAGTTTGTGTCTGGGACATCGGCTGAGCTGAAATGGAATTCAATTGACTCAAAAACTGACTTTTCCTTCCAAACACTTGTTCCTCAGTACAAATCAGAACTTAACCTCTCACTTGTTCAACCGCTACTCAAAGATTTCGGCATAGATATTGGGAAGAGTATGATCAAAATAGCTAACCTCGATTTTAAAATATCTAATTACCAGTTTGAAAATCAGGTTATCACTATCCTCTATCAGATTCAGACATTCTATTGGAATCTCTTTTTTCAGATAAAGGATATTGAGGCGAGGGAGAAGTCAGTTAAGGCAGCTGAAGACCTTTTGAAAGAGTTTAAGATCAAAATTGAGGCAGGCACCCTCGCACCTATCGAAATTTACCAGGCTGAGGCGGAGGTGGCAGAGAGAAAGCAAGAGTTGATTGTCGCAAGGGACTTAGTGAGGGATACCGAGGATAAATTAAAGTCAGCCTTAAATTTCTATGAGAAAGAACAGTATTGGGATCTCATCATTATTCCCGCTGATGAGCCACGCACTACCGTTGTTAAAGAGGAGCTGATGGGGAGTATGAAAGAAGCTTTTGAGAACCGTCCCGACTATCTGCAGGCAAAAACGGATATTGAGGCAAGGAATATAATGGTAAAATACACTAAAAATCAAACGCTCCCCAGGGTGGATGTCATCGGTACCATTGGTACCATGGGGCTGGGAGGCCGTACCAATCCGGATGCAGCTAACTTTATGGGGGGGGGGAGTGGACAGACCATACAATTATCGCGACACTGGGATGATGTCGCAGACAGCATGGGATCAGGGGATTACTATAATTATATAATTGGGATGAAGATTGAATTCCCTTTAGGAAACCGAACTGCGAAAAGCCAGTATTCCAAGGCGAAGATAGGGGCTGCGCAAGCTGCAACCTTTTTAAAGGATCTGGAGAACAACATTATTAATGAGGTGAGAGAAGCGGTAAGGCAGATTGAGACTAATATAGAGAGGGTGGAGGCGGCAAAAGCAACCCGCAGGTTAGCGGAAGAAAGATTGAAGGCGGAGGGCAAGAAATTTGAAGTGGGTCTCTCCACCGCCCATGATTTGCTCGAATTTCAGGATGAGCTTGCCAAGGCAGAGAGTAGAGAAGCATTCTCACGAACTGAGTATGAAAAGTCTATAGCTGATCTCTCCCGGGTCAAGGGTATCATGTTACGAGAAAATGATATTTCCATAAACTAACGCAAGGGAGGTATAAGATATGATAGCAAAGTTAGAGCGAGCCGGTCATTTAATGAGTATACTCCATCGAACGCTGAGGCGTAGCTACGATAAAAAGCTCAAGGAGTTTGATTTAACCCCCTGTCAGTTTGAGGTGCTGATGATCCTTTTGGGTGAAGATGGTCTTTTACTCAGTGAACTTGGCAGGAGGATATCAAGGGATGGACCAACCATCACCGGGGTGATTGACCGGATGGAAAAAAAGATGCTGGTGAAGCGAAAGGGAGATCCTCGCGATCGAAGGGTGGTGAGGGTAGTGATTACCCCCCAGGGGCGGAATATGGAGGAACGGCTCTCTACGACCAAACAGCAGGTGTTAGAGAAGATTACCAAAGATCTCTCTACCAAAGAGATTGCCCACCTAGAGGCTATACTGGTGAAGATGATGAGGAGTGTTGAGGAATCGGATTTCGAGAGATAGTAGTGATTAACGTCCATGAACATCATCTCCTCAAGAAGTTTCATCCGGAGTGAAGGCCTCTCATGTTACTATAACCACCTTGAACCATAGTGAGTAATGAGATGGACAAGATGCGAAAAATGATTTACCCGATTATGCAAAGACCAGGAAAAATGAGACTGAAAATAGTGATACCGGTGGTGATACTTTTACTAGTAGTGATACTCTGGCTGACACGGGATGGAGAGAACCACAATTATGGAAGCACAGGGGAGAACGCTGAGCAGGCGAGGGTTTTCCCGGTAGAGGTTACCAAGGTAGCCTTCGAAAGAGTTGAACACTATCTGGAGGCGGTGGGAAGCTTCCTGCCTGAGGATGAGGTGACTATCAGTACGGAGGTAGAGGGTATTATCAAAAAACGGTTCGTTGATGAGGGAGATCAGGTGAAGAGAGGAGATCTACTCATCAAGATTGATGACGAGAAATTTCGTCTACAAGTAGAGGAGACGGAAGCATCCTTGAGAGAGGCTGAGGCGACATTGAAGAATGCGAAAGGTTCCTTGAGTCGGATGGAACAGCTCTTAAGTGAAAAGGTGGTAGACCAACAGCGATATGATGATACCTTTACCAAATTTCATTTAGGTAAGGCTGTGGTGGAAAACGTGAGGGCCAAGCTCAAGCGGTACCAGAGATCTCTCAATGATACAGAGATTGTAGCACCACTTGATGGCGTGGTGAGTGAGCGGATGGGGAGCGAGGGCGAGTATGTGAAGGTGGGAGCTGAGCTCCTCAAGATAGTGGAAATCAATCCCTTGAAACTCACCTTTACCCTTCCAGAGAAATTTTCTGGTCAGGTGCGCATGGGGCAGACAGTAGAAGTGAAGGCGAAAGCCTTCCCGGGAGAGGTGTTTACCGGAAGTGTATATTTCATAAGCCCCACCGTAAACCTTACTACCAGGACACTGGAGGTGAAAGCAAAGGTTGAGAACAAGGACTACCGGTTAAAACCAGGTTTTTTTGTGGATGTGAAACTACTCACGGACATCAATGAGCAGGCAATGGTGCTTCCTGAAGGAGCGGTGGTGATGAGGGAAGAGCAATTTGTGGTGCTCACCGTGCAGGAGGAAAAGATACAATTTAAATCTGTCATACCCGGCAAGAGATTTGAGAGGAAGGTTGAAATTCTCGAGGGTGTGGGGAGAGATGATATCATAGTGGTGTCTGGTTTGAGCGAACTCACCGAGGGCAGTAAGGTGAGCATCGCACCTTCCACACCACAGTTATAGAGGGAAGAAGTATGTTTCTATCAGATGTATCGATTAGGCGCCCGGTGTTTGCTACCATGATGATTGGGGCACTGCTGCTTTTTGGCTTCATCAGCCGGCAGCGCATGGGGGTAGATCTCTACCCTAACATAGATTTTCCTATTGTGACGGTGACTGCTACCCTGGAGGGGGCGAGCCCAGAAGTTGTGGAGACTGAGGTAACCGATCCCTTGGAAGATGCGATCAGTACCGTCGAGGGAGTGCGCCACATTACCTCTCACAGCAGCCAGAGTGTTTCCCAGGTAATTATTGAGTTCGAATTGGAGACAGACATTGATGTTGCTGCCCAGGATGTCCGGGACAAGATCTCCCGCACGCAGTATACCCTTCCTAAGGATATGGATCCACCGGTCATTGGAAAGGTGGATATCAGTGCCAGGCCCATTATGTGGCTGAGCGTAAGCGGGACGATGGGCAAGCTGGAGTTGAGCATGATTGCAGAAGATGTGGTCAAACCCATGTTAGAAACCCTACCAGGGGTTGGCAATATCTTCCTGCCTGGTTTGAGAAAACGCGAGGTTCGAATCTGGCTCGATGCCCGGAAGATGGAAGCGTATCACGTCACCGCTGAGGAGGTGAAACAAGCCCTTTTAACTAAGAACATAGAGATCCCTGCAGGCAAGATTGAGAACCCCGTTCGAGAGCTCACCGTAAGGACTATGGGAGAATTTCAGAGTCCGGCTGAATTCAACAGCTTGATTATTACCTTTCGAGAGGGTTCGCCAGTGCGTCTGTCTGACGTTGGTGTGGCGGAAGATGGAATGGAGGACAAGCGATCGCTGGGTCGTTTCCAAGGAGAGCCTACCATAGGGATGGGGATTGTTCCCCGTTCAGGGGCAAACAATGTAGAGGTTGCCAACAGGATCAAGGAAAAACTTAAAGAGATTCAGAGGGTAGTTCCTCAGATAAAGATTGATACCTGTTATGACTCATCTACTTTCATTAAACAGTCTATCTCCGACGTCCAGTTTGATCTGCTCTATGGGGCTTTTCTGGCTGCGCTGGTGATCTTTCTTTTCTTGAGAACTATACGAGCTACCTTGATTATAGCGCTGGCGATTCCTACCTCCCTGATCGGTTCTTTTTGCGTCATGCATGCCTTGGGCTTTACCATCAATAGCATGACCATGCTCGCACTCTCTCTCTGCGTGGGGTTGGTGGTGGATGATGCGATTGTGGTCTTAGAGAATATCTTCCGCCATGCGGAGATGGGGAAACCCCCGGTGCAGGCAGCGCATGAGGGGACAAGCGAAATTGCCTTTGCGGCTACTGCGGCAACTCTCTCCATCGTTGCCGTCTTTCTTCCCGTGGCATTCATTAAGGGTATGATCGGGAGGTTTTACTTTCAGTTTGGCATCTCGGTGGCGGCTGCCGTCTTGATTTCTCTGTTTGTCGCGTTAACCGTAACTCCTGTGCTCTGTTCCCGTTATCTCATAGTGATTAAAAAGCACGGGAGGATGTATGAACTACTGGAGACCATGTTTCGTACCACTGAGGAAGCCTACCGGAAGGCGCTGGAGAAAATCTGTCTCAGGAGTTTTAAGTACCGGGTGTGGTTTTCCCTCATCAGTTTTGTGGGAACGCTGGTGGTAAGCGCGCTCTGTTTTGGCATACTCAAGAAGGAGCTCATTACCTCTGAGGACCGAAGTGACTTCTTCATTCAGTTTCAAACTCCCGTTGGTTCATCTCTGGAGTTTTCTGACCGAAAGATGGCTGAGATGGAAGCGGTGCTGCGGAAGTTTCCTGAGGTGAGTACGGTATTCGCTGCGGTGGGGGGATTTCAGCGCAATGAGCCCAATCGGGGAATGCTTTTTGTGCAACTGGCTGCCGCAGGAAAGCGCAAGAAAACGCAGCAGGAGGTGATGGGGGCAGTCCGTAAAGAATTTGCAAAAATCCCCGGCCTGTTGACCAATGTAGAAGATATTGCCATTGGCGGTGTGCATGGGGAGAGGAGTTCCCCCCTGCAGTTTGATATCAAGGGGAACCAACTCCAGGAACTGCATAGGATATCTGAAACGGTGGTACAAAAGGTAAGGGATATCCCAGGGATTGTGGATGTAGACACAGATATGAAGGTTACCAAACCGGAGGTGCGTATCTACATTGACCGCAATAAGGCAGGTGATCTCGGGGTAGATGTTCGTACCATTGCCTCGGCGGTCAATACCCTGATTGGTGGAGAAGATGTAGGTAAGTACAAGGAGGGGGGAAAGAGCTATGATGTACGTGTCCGACTGGTCCCCCTCCAGAGAGAGAAACCAGAGGATATTTCCCACCTCTTGGTCAGAACCTCCACTAATGCGCTCGTTCAATTGAGTAATGTGGTACAGATTAAAGAGGCAGTGGGTCCTGATGTTATCAATAGAAAGGATCGTATGCGCAGTTCCACCATTTACGGGAACCTTGAGGGGAAGACCTTAGGTGAGGCGTTGGGTGAGAGCAAAAAGGTAGCGCAGCCTGTGATGCCTCAAGGGTATAGTCTCCTTGAGGGTGGACAGGCGGAAACCATGAGGGAAGCTATTGCCTCTCTCGCCTTTGCCTTTGTGCTCGCGGTAGTAATTACCTATATGGTGCTCGCCTCTCAATTTGAGAGTTTTATCCATCCCCTTACCATTATGATCGCGCTCCCTTTAAGCTTCATCGGAGCCCTCGGATGTCTGCTGCTCACCGGCAGCACCCTCAATGTAATGTCCATTATTGGGATGATTATGCTCATGGGACTGGTTACCAAAAACTCCATTCTTCTGGTGGATTATACCAACGTGTTACGCTCACAGGGGGTCGCGCGGGATGAGGCAGTGATTAGGGCAGCACCAGTGAGGCTCCGTCCCATTTTAATGACCGCCATCTCTACCATTGCGGGCGTGCTTCCGGTGGCATTGGTGCTGGGGGCAGGAGGGGAATCGAGGGCACCCATGGCTATTGCTACCGCAGGAGGTATGACTACTTCAACCTTGCTTACCCTCTTCATTGTGCCGGTGGTGTATATGGTGCTCGATGATGTTGTGGAAAAATTGAGGAGACGCAGGAAGTACTAGGTGAGGGGGTGCACTACAATGTCCTCTCTTTTCAATTGCTTAGCAGGAGCCGCCCAAAAGTAAAAATAATAGAAATTAATAGAAATTAATTGTTGACAAGTGAGTTCGATTGAGATAATAGTTTGATAATCTAACTATTATAAATTTTAACTATTGGAGGGCTCAGCTATGAATGCCCAGAATATGGTGATTAAAGCACTCAGCAAGGAGGATTGGAATAACATCCTCCAGAGGATTATGACTTCCTATAATGACATTTCTAAAAGCATCAACCCTAAGGGGCTGCTCAAAATTAATCTCACTGCTGCCCAGATCAAGCTGCTCACCTGCTTTAGTGATAGAGAAGAATTGAACATGAGTGAGTTGAGTCGAAACTTAGGTGTGAGTATGCCCACCATGACCGCAATGGTTGACCGTTTGGTCAACAGCAAGATGGTGAAGCGAGAACGGGATACCATTGATCGAAGGATAGTAAGGGCAGGTCTCACTGATTCAGGCAGAGAGATGCTCAGAAAGTTGGTGAGGATCAGAAAGAAGGAGATGGAAAAGATTCTTATGAACTTAACTGAAGAGGAAATGAAAGGCTTCCTCACCTCTATGGAAATGGTTGCACAGTTGCTGTCGAAAGCTCGACGGAAAAGAGATACGGAAAAGGGGGCATAAGTAGGTTCACTCACCGCCATTCCCTAGTACAGGTACAATAGTTGAAAAAACATGAGGTGCCGTTTCGATGGAGAAGTTTGCTGATTTTGTAATACGGAAGAGACTCTCTATACTCCTCACCCTTGTTGCCGTTACGCTTTTCTTTTTATACCAGATGATCAACCCCTTAGGGTTTTTTAGTGCTGCAAAGATTTTGAAAATGAGGGTTGATACCAACTTCGCCGACCTCCTCCCCCAAAAACACCCCTACATTAAAATACACAATAAGATTAGGAACACCTTCGGTGGCGCCAATCAGGTAATCATTATGGTGCAGGTAAGAGAGGGTGATATCTTTACTCAGAAGACCTTAACCAAGGTAAAAGAGATTTCAGAGCGATTGGAGTCATTCCCCTCAGTTGATCGATACAAGATCAGATCTATTGCCATGAGCAAGATGAAGTACTTTAAGTTCACCTCCGGCACCATGGATATTTCCCCTTTGATGTTTCCCTATGTGCCTCGCAACGAAAAGGAGATGGAGGAGTTAAAGAAGAAGATTTACAGTGAGGGCAGGTACTATGGGCCCTTTGTGTCCTGGGACAGTAAGAAGACCCTGATCATGGTCGATTTCTTTGAAGAGGAGCTGGGTCAGATTGGCTATGATGCAGTGTTTCGGGAATTTGTGAAGCTGCAGCGAGATATGGAAGATGAGAATCATATTATTAATATTGCCGGTGAGCCCGTGCACCTGGGGTACATCAGGGATCTCAACAAGAAAGTGCTGGCAGTACTGGGTGGGACGATTCTGGCGATGATGGTGCTCCTCTACCTCTACTATAAATCCAAACGCGGGATGTTCATCCCGGTAATGACCGCTGCGGTGAGCGGGATCTGGGGTTTGGGATTCATGGCACTGTTGGAATATAATTTGGATCCCCTTATTCTGGTCTTGCCCTTTTTGATATCCTTGATGACCGCGCGACACTCCATGCAGCTTATCAGTCGCTATATGGAAGAAATAGAGAACGGTGTGGATGTGAAGACGGCCGCTAAGACCATAATCAGTGTCATGTTCTTTCCTGGTCTTACTAGTATTATAACTGATGCGCTGGGTATTGCGCTGGTAGCGATTGCCGTTATCCCTGTTTTAACCAGGATTGCCATCGCCTGCACCTTCTGGTCGATCGCTACCGTGATTCTTTCCCTGTTTTTAACCCCCCTCACCCTTTCTTATATTAAAAAGTCAAAACGGCTTGAAGCCCAGATTGAGGCTATCAAGGAGAAGAGGACTAAGGTAAGGCTACTGGATAGATTTATGGTGTGGCTTGGATATCGTATCGTGGGCAGGGGAAAGTGGGTGGTGGTGGCGGTTACTGTGGTAATCGTCATGGTAAGTTTTGAATATGCCAAAACCATTCAAATAGGTGATTTTTTCCCGGGTAGCTCAATTCTCTGGCCCTGGCACCGCTATAACAAAGATGCCTTTCGCATCACCACCAATATGCCCCTCTTAAACCCTCTCTATATAGTACTGGAGGGAGAGAAGGGTGGCTTCATTGCAGAGGGAGATACGTTAAGAGAAATGAATCGATTTCAGCGCTACATGGCCAAACAGGATCGGGTGATGTTTGTCTCAGGTATCGCTGATAAACTGCCCGGCTTCCTCATGGCCTCCAACGAAGATGACCCCAAGTGGTGTCATCTTCCGACAGAAGATAGGAAACTCAGTTTTCTCTACCGCCACATGGTCTACTCTGGTGAACCTGGCACCTGGGACCGCTATGTGGAACCTAAGGATGCGATGAGCAATATTATTATTTACTGCAGGGATAAGATGCCCAAGACCACGGAGAGCATTATTGCGGCGGTAAAAGAGTATATTAAGAGTCACTCCCAGGTCAAGGGTGGAAAGTATCTGTTGGCAGGTGGGGCGGTGGGGGTGCAGGCAGCGGTGAGGGAGGAGATTGCTGCCTCCCAGACCTTAAATCTCGCCCTGGCGCTCCTGGGGGTCTTTTTCTTTTGTGCCATCAATTTCAGGAGCATCATGGCAGGGATACTGTTGACCATTCCTTTGGCAATTTCTAATATCATTACCTTTGCGCTGATGGGTGCCTACCACATAGGGCTCACGGTGAATACCTATCCGGTGTCTTCGATTGGGATCGGGCTGGGGGTGGATTATGGGATATATTTTTTGGGAAGATTGCTGGAGGAGAGGAAGGGGAATTTGAATGAAGCAATTGTTACCGCGCTGAGGACCAACGGGAGATCGGTGGTGATGATCGCGACCACGCCCTCTGCGGCCAGCTCCCGGCCGGCCTTCACAAAGGAATCCACCAGCCCGTCCGCCCGCCCGCGCACCACGCGCTCGGGCGAGGCGTCGCGTACCGTCCGGGTCAACACCGGGAACGGCCAGGTCGCCGGATTGCCGGCATCGCCCGGAACGCGCGGAAAGCGCGTATCGAGCACGAGGATGCCGAGCGGGCGAGCGGCGGTCACGGCGGCGATGCGAATCGGGGCCGGGCATCAACCGGCAAGTTGAAGCGACGATCTCATTTCACCCGAAGAGCGCGTGAATCTCGCGATGCTGCGGCAGCAAAGATTCATTTTCGTCTATTACCCCTACACTCAGCAGACCTGCTTGGTGGTATGCGGCATCGTGCTGATTGGCAAGGGTCTTGGTCATCCATAACGGATTAGGAGGATCCATATGCTCAAAATGATTAAATGATTGGCCGGCTT
>Ga0209253_10004024_pt1 | contig 12849 bp, 9 predicted proteins | sample FrelakmetBRP12BR_FD_187145 | JGI IMG/M metagenome (GOLD analysis project Ga0209253, IMG submission 187145) | Freshwater lake sediment microbial communities from the University of Notre Dame, USA, for methane emissions studies - BRP12 BR (SPAdes)... | ecosystem: Environmental > Aquatic >...
CCGCCCGCCTCGGACAGCACCGGGACGACCGCTCGCTTGCCTGCCTGCCGCTCACGCACGTGGGGGGGCTCGCGATCCTGCTTCGCTGCGTGATCGCCGGCACGACGGTCGTCCTGCACCGTCGCTTCGAGGCGGAGGCGGTCGCGCGTGCGCTCCGCGCCGGGGCCGTCACGCTCGTCTCCCTGGTGCCGACCGCGCTCGTCCGCCTCCTCGACGTGCTCGATGGTCCGCCGCCGCCCGCACTGCGCTGCGTGCTGGTCGGCGGCGCCGCTGCCCCGCCGGCGCTGCTCGCGGCGGCACGCGAGCGCGGCCTCCCGGTCGCGCCCACCTATGGCCTCACCGAGGCGGCCTCGCAGGTGGCGACGGCGGCACCGGACGACCCGCCGGACGAGGCTGGAGCGGTGGGCACGCCGCTTCTGCCGACGGAGGTGCGTGTGCGGGCGGCGCCCTGGAAGGCGGGTGAGCTCGCGGCCCCCTGGACGGCAGGTGAAGTCGCGACAACCTGGAAGGCAGGTGACCTTGCGGCACCCGGGAAGGCGTGTGACCTCGCGGCAGGTGGGGAGGAGGGCGAGCGCGGGGCCTCCGGGGAGGGACCTGTGCTGGCGCAGCCCGGCGAGGAGGGCGAGATCCTGGTGCGCGGCCCCAGCGTGTCGCCGGGGTATCTCGCTGCCGATGGGTGGATTACGCCAGTCACAGTCGATGGCTGGCTCGCAACCGGGGACCTGGGACACCTGCGTGCCGATGGCGTCCTCGTCGTCAGCGGGAGGCGCGACGACCTGATCATCACCGGCGGCGAGAACGTCGCGCCCGCCGAGGTCGAGGCGGCGTTGCTCCGCCACCCCGCGGTGGCGGAGGCCGCGGTGGCAGGCGTCCCGGACGCCGAGTGGGGCCAGGCGGTGGTGGCGTGGGTCGTGCCGCGTCCGGGAACTCGGCCCACGCTCGAGGAGCTGCGTGCGGCGTGTCGTGTCGCGCTCGCGCCCCACAAGCTGCCGCGGCGTCTCGTCCTGGTCGGCGCGTTGCCGCGCACCGCGGCTGGGAAGGTGCGCCGGGCGGTGCTGCGCGCGCCCGGGGAGAGCGTCTCGCGAGTGCGCTGACGGTTTGGCAGCAGCGGGAGCCCCCCGCTTGGGGAGCGCCGCTCGTCGGCCGGATGATCGGATGATCGACCGGGGCACCTGTGTCGCTGGCCGGTGGGGAACTGCAGCAGGGTGCGAAGCTGTGTGTCTTGCGGGTGCCATGAGCGGTACACCGTGTCACGCTCGCCGCTCGGGTACCCCCGGAAAAGGCGTCAGGAAGATGCCGCCGAATCCTAAGTCGCCGTTCTTGCGGGCTTGCCGACGTGCGGGGAAGCGGCCGACGCCATGGCGCCCGCGGCACAGTCCTTGCGTCGGGGCGCGCTGTGGTGAAGGGACGGCACGATCCGCTGGCCGCTGCACGCGAGGCAGCGCGCCTGGAGGTTGTCCGCAACGGTGCACGGGTGGCGGCCTGGTCGGCGGTCGTCCTCGCGCCCGCCTTCGCGCTCCTCGACGCCGTCGTCTTCCCGGAACACGCGGCCCGGTTCCTCGCCTGGCGCGCCGGCGCGTTGCTCGTGGCCGCTGCCGTCCTCGTCCTGCTGCGCCGTGTTGCGCGTTCCACGCACGCGCTCGTGCTCGGCGTGCTGCTGCCGGTCACGCTCGGCCTCGGCCTGAACGCGACGATTGCGATCGCCGGCCGGGAGGCGAGTCCGTACCTCGTCGGCCTCGTCGTCGTCCTTCTCGGTGCATCCGTGCTGTTGCCGTGGCCGCCGTCGTGGGCGCTCGCCGCCGCGTCATTGGTCGTCGCCGGGTATCCGCTCGGCATCGTCGCCGCCGGATCGGTTGCCGACCCGCGCCTCCTCGGCACCAACACCATCCTCCTCGGCGCCGTGGCCGCGCTGGTCACGCTGGGCGCAGCCGTGAGCGAGCACCTGCGCTGCCGCGAGCTCCGGAGCCGCCTCGCGCTCGACGCGCACGCGCGCCGCCAGGAGGGGATCGCGACGCTCGGCCAGCTCGCGCTCGATGCGGTCGACTCCAGGGCGCTCCTGGCGCGGGCGACCGCTCTCGTGGCCGAGACCCTGCACGTCCCGCTCTGCGAGGTGCTCGAGCTGCAGGAGGACGGGGAGCAGCTCGTCTCGCGTGCGGGGACGGGATGGGGACCCGGCATCGTCGGGCACGCGACGGCCCGCGTCGAGGGCTCGCTCGCGGGCCGCGCCCTCGAGAGCCGCGAGCCCGTCGCGTTCGACGAGGCAGGCGGGGGCAGCGCGCTCGCATCCGCGACCCTGCTCGCCGAGCACGGCGTCAGGAGCGGCGTGATCGTCGTCGTGCCGGGCCGTGATCGTCCCTTCGGGACGCTCGGCGTCTACGACACCAGCGCACGTGCCTTCGAGCCGTGCGAGGTCGAGCTCGTCGCGCAGGTCGCCGCTGTGCTCGCGACCGCCATCGCGCGGGAGAGCGCCGAGCGCGCCCGCAGCGAGGAGCAGCAGACCTCGACGGCCCTCGCCCGCGTGGGCCGGGAGCTCATCTCGCTGCTCGAGACCCCCGTCCTGCTCGATCGCCTGTGCGAGCTCACGGCCGAGGTGCTCGGCTGTGCCAGCAGCACCACCTGGCTGCGGCAGGAAGACGGGGAGGTCTACGTGCCGATCTCGGGGCACGGTCTCTCGGCCGAGCGCTGGGAGGCGCTCCGTTCGCTGCGCGTGCCGGTGCCCTCGATGGCTCCCATCGTCACGGCGCTCGAGGCGAGGGAGGTGCTCGAGGTGGCGGGGGACGGCAGCGAGTATCCGCTCTTTTCCGGCATGCTCGCGCACTTCGGGATCACCGACAGCCTGATCGTCGCCCTCCACCGGCGCGGGGAGATCATCGGCATCCAGGTGAGTGGCCTCGCGCAGCCGCGCCAGTCAGCGCCCGAGCAGCTTCGGCAGCCGTCCGCACCCGAGCAGCTTCGGCAGCCGTCTGCGTCCGAGCAGGGGCGGCAGCCGTTCGCGCCCGAGCAGCGGCGGATCGCGCGCGGCATCGGCCAGCTCGCGTCCATGGCGCTCACGAACGCGCGTCTGGTCGAGGAGATCGAGCAGGCGAGCCGCCTCAAGTCGGAGTTCGTGTCGACCATGTCGCACGAGCTGCGCACGCCCCTCAACGTGATCATCGGCTACACCGACATCCTTGGCGAGGACCTCGCCTCGCAGGAGCAGGTCTCGCTGCTGCAGCACGTCCGCAGCTCGAGCCTCGAGCTGCTCGAGATGATCGAGGCGACCCTCGACCTGAACCGCATGGCAGCCGGGCGGGACGTGCCGCACCTCGAGCCAGTGACCGTGCGCGTGCTCCTGGAGGAGCTGCGCGGGGAGTTCGCCGTGGTGCGGCGGAAGCCGGGCGTCGAGCTGCGCTGGGAGGCGCCGGACGACGTCGTGCTCTGGACGGACCGCCGCAAGCTCAGGATCATCATCAAGAACCTGGTCGGCAACGCGCTCAAGTTCACCACCACCGGCGAGATCGGCGTGCGCTGCCAGCCTGAGAACGGTGCGCTCGCCTTCACCGTCCGCGACACCGGCATCGGCATCCCCGCGGACCACCTGCCGCACATCTTCGAGATGTTCCGGCAGGTGGACGGCTCCGACGCGCGCTCGTTCGGCGGCGCTGGGCTCGGCCTGTACATCGTCCGCCGCCTGCTCGATCAGCTCGGGGGCGACATCCGCGTCGAGAGCACGCCCGGCCGCGGCTCCAGCTTCCGCTTCACGCTCCCTCTCACCCGTGAGGTCGTGCCGCAGGCAGAGGAGCCCGTGGCCGCGCGCGATGCCGCCGCCGGGCGGCCGGCGGTGACGACCGAGGCCAGGGCCCTTCCGGAGCTTCCGGAGACCGTCGCGGAGACGGTCGTGAAGACCCTCGCGGCCGGGGGCACGCTTGCCGTGTCGAGAGGACAGGGCGGCTCGGATGCCGGCCCGGTCGGGGGCGAGGCAGTCGCGCCCGAGGGCTCGGCGGATCCCGGCTCGTTCGGCCGCGAGAGCCGCGCGCGGCGCATCCGCATCCTCGTCGCCGACGACCTCTCCCTGAGCCTCATGCTGCTCGCACGCTTCCTCAGGCGCGAGTTTCCTGGGGTCGAGGTGCTCGAGGCCATCGACGGGCTCCAGGCGCTGGCGATGGTGGACGCCTACCGCCCCGACCTCGTGCTGCTCGATCTGCGGATGCCGAAGATGGACGGGTGGCAGACCGCGCGCAGGATCCGGGCGCTCGAGGCCGGACGCGAGATCCCGATCATCGCGCTCAGCGTGAATGCGAGCCCGACCGCCGAGATGCATGCGCTCGGCTCAGGCTGCAACGAGTTCCTCCCCAAGCCCGTCTCCGACTACGGCACGCTGACGGTGCGGGTCGCGCACTGGCTCACGTGGCGGCAGGCCCAGGGCGCTCGCCCGTCCGCCGCCGGGGCGCCGGCGGTCTGCGTGCTCTGCCGGCAGCCCGTCGCGAAGGTGCAGCCGCGCGGCCGCGACCTGAGCCCGGAGACCGCAGTTGCCGCCGCCGCGAGACGCGCGGTGTGACTGGGCTTCCGGGCCGAGCCATAGTCAGTCCCTGGCGGTTTCCCCGGGGCGAGCGGTCCTCGCGGCACGCGTCGAGACGTCAGCGCGCCGGGCTCACCAGATTCCGAGCAGCCCTGCCAGCGCCAGTGCGGTCATGACCGAGACGATCGCCGACGTCGTCCACAGTGCGAGGCTGAAGGCGCGCGTGTTCGCGAACGTGCCCATCAGGTCGCGCCGGCTGGAGAGCCGCACCATGAAGAACAGGACCAGTGGCAGCACCATCCCGTTCGCGACCTGGGAGAGGAACATCACCGGGATCAGCGGGAAGCGCGGGATCAGGACGACACCGGCACCGATGACGATCAGCGCCGTGTACAGCCCATAGAACTGCGGCGCGGCGCGGAACTGCCGCGACACGCCCGACTCCCACCCGAAGGCCTCGCAGACGTAGAACGCGGTCGAGAGCGGCAGGACCGAGGCCGCGAACAGGGAGGCGTTGAAGAGCCCGAAGGCGAAGAGGCCGGCGGCGTACGGCCCGGCGAGCGGCCGCAGCGCGCGCGCCGCGTCGCTCGCGTCCTCGATCCGGATCCCGTGCGTGTGCAGCGTCGCGGCGCAGGCGATGATGATGAAGAACGCCACCATGGCTGCGAGCACGCAGCCGATGATGACGTCCCAACGCTCGTACGCATAGTGCTCCGGGCCGATGCCCTTCTCGACCACCGAGGCCTGCTGGTAGAACTGCATCCAGGGCGCGATCGTCGTTCCGACGAGCCCGAGCATCATCGTCAGGTAAGCGGGCTCGAAGCGCGCCGGCGGCACCACGAGCGCGTGCCCCACCTCGTCCCACTCGGGCCCGGCGAGGAAGCCGGAGATCGGATACGCGAGGTAGACCAGGCACGCGACCAGGAAGACGCGCTCGACGACCTGGTTGCTGCCGCGGATGACGAGACCCCAGACGAGGAGCGCCGAGAGCGGCACCGCGACGTAGCGGCTCACCCCGAAGATCTCGGTCGCCGCGGCGATGCCGGAGAACTCGGCCGCGGTGTTGGCGAGGTTGGTCAGGACCAGTGCCAGCATCACCCAGAACGTCGGCTTCACGCCGTACTCCTCGCGGATCAGGTCGGAGAGGCCCTTGCCCGTCACCACCCCCATGCGCGCGCACACCTCTTGCGTGACGACGAGGGCGACCAGGATGGGCACCATGGTCCAGAGGAGATCGAGGCCGAAGTGCGCGCCGGCGAGGGAGTAGGTGGTGATGCCCCCCGCGTCGTTGTCGACGTTGGCCGTGATGATCCCGGGCCCGAGGATCAGGACGAACATCCTAAGACGCCGCCGCCAGGTCCCGCCCGCAGACGCCCGGCGCTCGCGCTCGGGGGCAGCCTCGCCGGCCCGGGCCTCGACGGTCTCGACGGGGCTCGACTCGGTGTCCATCGCCACGCCTCCCCGGGAGCCGGTCGCTCACCCGCGCAGCTTGCGCGTCCACGCCTGCTCGAGCACCTCGCCCAGGACGTCGTCGACGGTGATGACCCCGAGGAGCGTACGGTCCGGGCGCACCACCGGCAGTGCCAGGAGGTCGTACTTCGCGACCAGTGCCGCGCACTCCTCGAGCGAGTCGTCCGCCTGGGCGCTCACCGGCCGTGTCAGCATGACCTCCGCGACCGGAGTCGACGGAGACTCGACGATCAGCGAGCGAAGGGAGAGCACGCCGACCAGAGCGCCCGCGGCGTCGACGAGGTAGATGTAGTAGATCATGTCCGCCGAGGGCGCGAGCTGGCGCATCCGCTCGAGCACCTCTCCGACCGAGAGCGTGGCGGGCAGGGCGATGAACTCCGTGGTCATGAGGCCGCCTGCGGTGTCGGGGGGGTAGGCCAGCAGCCCCGCGACCTCGCTCGCCTCGGTGTGGGTCATGCGCCCGAGCCACGCCTGGCGCACCTCCTCCGGGAGCGCGGCGAGCAGGTCCGCGGCGTCGTCGGGCGGCATGCGCTCGAGGAGCGAGACCGCCTCGAGCTGCGACATCGTCTCCAGCAGCCGCGCCTGCACCTCGAGCGACAGCTGGACCAGGGCCTGGACGCTCATCTCGGGGTCGAGCGCCCGGAACAGGCGCAGGCGCCGGATCGGGTCGAGGCCCTCGAGCAGGTCGGCGACCGCGACCGGATGCACCTGGTCGACCTGCGCACGCGAGAGACTCAGCTGCAGGTGGTGCGCCGGTGTCCCGGGGGAGAGCGTCTCGATGAAGCGCCACGAGATCAGGTTGTCGGCGGAGAGATAGGTCGCCTGCGGGCGCAGGCGGTGCACGAGGCCGTCGATCAGGGGCTCGATGCCGAGCCGTCGCACCAGGCCGCGGAAGCCCACGTCCACGTGGACCGTGCGCAGCTCGAGCGCGGTGGTCAGGAACTGCACGTCGTTCACGCGCACGATCTTGAGACCGCTCGTGTCGACGACCTGCTTGTCGAGCACGTCGCGGCGCAGGTGCACCTCGGTGATCGCGTCCGGCAGGGCCGGCATGAGCTGCGAGGCCTGCACCCCGAGGCGGACGCTCGCGCCCCGGAAATCCGCGATGTCGGCCCAGCGTCCGACGAGGCGCAGCGGGCTGGGCCACGCCTGGCGGATGACGAAGTGCCTGACACGCGGGAAGGCCTCGGTGGCCGAGATCGTCAGATCGTCGAGCTGACCGAGCGGAGCGCCGAGCGCGTCCTCGACCGAGCGGTCGAGCAGCCGGGAGAGGTAGACGAAGGCGGACGGCGACGGCGCGACGCGCGCGCCGCCTGCGCTGGCGGATACGACCGCACTCGCTGTCCCGCGGACTTCCACTGTGACTCGCTCCTCCGCGTCATGGCCCCGTGCTGCGTGCTGCGAATAGAGTATCGGCCGCCATCGCGCAATCGATGATTCTCACCGGGTATGCGGCTCGCCAAGATCCCGTCCGCGTTGAAATGATGACAGCATGATGGCATCATCATGCCATCGTGCTGCGAGCGCAGATACAACTGACCCAGGAGCAGCACCGCCGGCTGCACCGGTGGGCCAAGAAGCTCAACATCTCCGTCGCCGAAGCCGTGCGCCGCTGTATCGATGATCAGCTCGCTCGCGAGGACGCCGTCTCGAGCCGCGAGGCGCGCATTCGGGCGGCGCTCGCCGTGTGCGGGAAGTACTGCGACCCGGCGGGTCCGTCGCGCGTCGCGCGAGAGCACGACAGGCACCTGGCCGAGGCGTTCGGCCGGTGAGCGCCTTCATCGACACGTCCGCCCTGTACGCGCTGTTGGTTCGCACGGAAGATGGTCACCGGGCAGTGATGAGCGCCTTCGAGACGCTGCTCGAGAATGGGCGCACGCTGCACACCACGTCCTACGTCCTCGTTGAGACCGTCGCGCTCCTGCAACATCGCATCGGTCTCGAGCCCGTGCGCGACCTCGAGGAGCATCTCGTGCCACTCTTCTCCGTCGAGTGGATAGCCGCCCCGGTCCACCAGCGCGCGACGCAGCGGCTCTTGCGGGCGAACCGGCGTGGACTGAGCCTCGTGGACTGCGTGAGCCTCGAGGTCATGGCGGCGCGCGGGCTGCGTGACGCTCTGGCGCTCGATCGACACTTTGCCGAGGCGGGTCACCGGTTGCTTCCGGCTGAGCGTATCTGAACGTTTCGATCTGGCCCGTCTCTCGTACGTGCAGGGTCCAGGTCTCCTGCAGCTGGACGATGCCTTCACCGTTCTTGTTCGCCGGCACGCAGAGGCGGAGCGGCTTCTTGATGTCGACCGTGATCGTGCCGAACTGGTCCGCGACCTCGAGGCCTTGCCGGCGGAACTTGGCGCCCCTCACGCGGTAGCACTTGAAGTGGTCGATCGTGGCTGGCGTCGGGAGCGGCCGGCGGGCTCCGGACGCGGGTCAGATCCGACCGAGGAGCGCGCGCACGAACTCGCGCCGCAGCGTCGCGATGTTCTCGATCGAGATCGCCTTCGGGCAGGCGGCCTCGCACTCGCCGTGATTGGAGCAGTTGCCGAAGCCCTCGTGGTCCATCAGCTCGGTCATGCCGAGCGCGCGGCGGGCCCGCTCCGGGCCGCCCTGCGGCAGGAGCATCATCTGCCGGACCTTGGCGCCGACGAAGAGCGCTGCGGAGGCGTTCGGGCAGGCGGCGACGCACGCGCCGCAGCCGATGCAGGTGGCGGAGTCCATCGCCGCCTCGGCGACGTCCTTCCCGATCGGCGTGTCGTTGGCCTCGGGCGCCGAGCCGACGTTGATCGAGATGTAGCCCGCGCGCGCGATGACGCGATCGAGCGCGCTGCGGTCGATCACCAGGTCCTTGATGATGGGGAAGGCCCGGGCGCGGAACGGCTCCACCGTGATCGTGGCGCCGTCGGGGAACTCGCGCATGCGCAGCGTGCAGGTGGTGACGTTCGGCAGCGGCCCGTGCGGCATCCCGTCGATGCTGAGGCCGCAGGTGCCGCAGATGCCCTCGCGGCAGTCGCTGTCGAAGGCGACCGGGTCCTGCCCCTTGTGCACGAGATCCTCGTTCAACAGGTCGAGCATCTCCACGAAGGAGAGCCCGGGGTCGATGCCCGTGATGCGGTAGTCGACCAGCTTGCCGGGCTGCTCGGGACCGCTCTGGCGCCAGATGCGCAGGCTGTACGTTCTGAGGCCGTTCTCCGCCGTCACTTGTAGCTCCGTGTCGCGAGGTGGACGTGCTCGAACTCGAGGGTCTCCTCCTCGAGGCGCGGCGGCGAGCCCTCGCCGGTGTACTCCCAGGCGGCGACGTAGGCGAAGCGCGCATCGTCACGCTTGGGATCGCCCTCGGGAGTCTGGTGCTCGTCGCGCAGGTGGCAGCCGCAGGACTCCTCGCGCTTCAGGGCATCGAGGCACATGAGCTCGCCGAGCTCGAAGTAGTCGGCGACGCGGCCCGCCATCTCGAGGTTCTTGTTGAACTCGGCGCCGTGGCCCGGGACGTTCACGTCCTCCCAGAACTCCTCCCGCATGACGCGGATCTTCTCCATCGCGTCGCGCAGCCCGGCCGCATTGCGCGCCATGCCGCAGCGGTCCCAGAGCAGCCGCCCGAGCCGCCAGTGGAAGTCGCGGATCGTGCGCTTGCCGCGGATCGAGAGCAGCCTGTCGACGCGCGTGCGCACCGCGCTCTCCGCCTCGCGGAAGGCGGGATGGTCGGTCGTGACCTTGCCGAGGGTGGTGCCGGCGAGGTAGTGGCCGAGCGTGTAGGGGATGACGAAGTAGCCGTCGCAGAGCCCCTGCATGAGCGCGCTCGCGCCGAGGCGGTTCGCACCGTGGTCGGAGAAGTTGGCCTCGCCGAGGACGTGCAGGCCCGGGATCGTGCTCATCAGGTTGTAGTCCACCCACAGGCCGCCCATCGTGTAGTGCGGCGCCGGGTAGATGCGCATCGGGACCTCGTAGGGATCCTCGCCGGTGATCTCGTGGTACATCTGGAAGAGGTTCCCGTAGCGCTCGCGGACGACGTCGACGCCCAGGCGCTTGATGGCGTCGGCGAAGTCGAGGTAGACGGCGAGGCGCGTCGTGCCGACGCCGCGGCCCTCGTCGCACACCGCCTTGGCGGCGCGCGAGGCGACGTCGCGCGGCACCAGGTTGCCGAAGGCCGGGTAGATGCGCTCGAGGAAGTAGTCGCGCTCGGACTCGGGGATGTCGCTCGGCCGGCGCTTGTCGCTGCGCTCCTTCGGCACCCACACCCGCCCGTCGTTGCGCAGGCTCTCGCTCATCAGCGTGAGCTTCGACTGGTGCTCGCCGAGGACGGGGATGCAGGTGGGGTGGATCTGCGTGAAGCAAGGATTCGCGAACAGCGCCCCGCGCTTGTGGCAGCGCCAGATGGCGGACGCGTTCGAGTTCACCGCGTTGGTCGAGAGGAAGAAGACCGTCGAGTAGCCACCCGTGCACAGCAGCACGGTGTCGCCCGCGTAGCGCTCGAGCGCGCCGGTGGCGAGGTTGCGGCACACGATGCCGCGCGCCCGGCCGTCGACGACGACGAGGTCGAGCATCTCGCGCTGCGGGAAGAGGGTCACGCGCCCGGCGTCGACCTGGCGCATGAGCGAGCCGTAGGCGCCGAGCAGGAGCTGCTGGCCGGTCTGGCCGCGGGCGTAGAAGGTACGCGAGACCTGCGCGCCGCCGAAGGACCGGTTGGCGAGCAGACCGCCGTACTCGCGCGCGAAGGGGACGCCCTGCGCCACGCACTGATCGATGATCTGGACCGAGAGCTGCGCCAGCCGGTAGACGTTGGCTTCGCGGGCACGGAAGTCGCCGCCCTTGATCGTGTCGTAGAACAGCCGGTGCGCGCTGTCGCCGTCGTTCTGGTAGTTCTTCGCGGCGTTGATGCCGCCCTGCGCGGCGACGCTGTGGGCGCGGCGCGGCGTGTCCTGGATGCAGAAGCTCTGCACCTCGTAGCCGAGCTCGGCGAGCGAGGCCGCCGCCGAGGCACCGGCGAGTCCCGTGCCCACGACGAGGACGTTGAACTTCCGCTTGTTGGCCGGGCTCACGAGCTTGAGATCGCCCTTGTGGCGATCCCACTGGCTCTCGAGGGGGCCCGTGGGTGCGTGTGACTCCAGGCGTCCGTTCTTCATCGTGGGGCTCGCTCCCGGGGTGCTCGCTCTCGTGCTTCCTCTCGTGCTCTCTGTCGGGGTGCTCGCTCTCGTGCTGCTCGCTCCCGGCGTACGTGCTCTCGCCCTGCTCGCGTCACGTTCGCGTCCTGCCGCTCCATCGCGCTCATGGCTGCCCGAGCGACGCCAACCCGGGTCCGCCGGCCGCCGGGGCGGCGAGGTAGATCCAGATCGGGAGCACCAGGAATGCGAGGGCGATGGCCGCACCGAAGACCACCCCGGCGGTGTAGGCGAGGGGGCGGAGGCTGGTGTTCAGGGCACCGAGCGACTGGAAGGCGCTCCAGAAGCCGTGGCGGAGGTGCACGCCGAGGAGCAGCATCACGGCCACGTAGCCGACGACGTACGGCAGCTGCTTGAACGTCTCGACCACCAGGCGGTGGAGGTCACGGACCTGCTCGCCGTGCAGGCTGATGGCGTAGCCGTCGGCCACCCCGGGGCCGAGGCGGAAGTGGATGACGTGCGCGATGGTGAAGCCGAGCAGGATCGTGCCGGTCACGATCATGCTGCGCGAGGAGAGCGACTGGCGGCTCGGCGCCCCCTTGCTGCGGACCACGGTGTTGCGCACGGTGCGCGCCCGCCGCTTGTCGAGCCACACCGTCGCCGTCGAGGTCGCGTGCGCGAGGAAGAGCGCGATCAGGCCGAGCTCCGCCACCAGCAGCAGGATCCCCTGGCTCTCGAGCGTGTGCGCGTAGGCGTTGAACGCGTCCTTGCCGACGAGGAGCGTGAGGTTGCCGAGGAGGTGGGCGATGATGAACGCCATCAGCCCGAGGCCGGTTAAGCCCGTGAGGAGCTTCTTGGCGATCGACGACCGAAGGGGAGCGCGTCCTGTCTTCATGATCCGCCCTGCCGAGCCTCTCTGCCGGGGCCTCCTTGCCTGGGCGCTGCACCGAGGCGCCCAGCCGGGGCCATCCGCGAGGCGCCTAGAGTACTCCCTTCTTCGGAGAGCTCAAGCCCGGCGCGCTCGCGAGGGCCTCCCGGCTTGCGTGCGCAGCGGCCTCCGATACCATCGGCTGGCGCGTCTCTCTGCTCGAGCGGTCAGGTCGAGTCGATCTCAGGCAGAGCGGTCTCGGTCGAGCGGGTCTCGGATCGAGCGCGTCTCGAATCGGGAGGGCGGTGACCATGATCTTCACTGAGGTGATCGAGGTGGCGCAGCCGGTGGCGGTCGTGCACGCGTTCGTGAGCGACTTCAAGAACCTGCCGCGCTGGGATCCGAGCATCGTGCGCGTCGAGCAGACCACGCCGGATCCCGTCGGGAAGGGGACGCGGTACGTGGTCGTGCTCCGCTTTCTCGGCGTGGAGCTGACGATGGACTACGCGATCACCGCCTACGACCCTCCGGCTCGTGCCGTGCTGCAGGGCACGGCCGCGACCGCGCAGGCGACCGACACGATGACGGTCGAGCCCACCGCCACGGGCTCGCGCGTCACCTGGGTGGCGGACATCGCCTTGACCTGGCCGTCGCGGATCTTCGACCCCCTCCTCAGGCTCCTCTTCTACCCCTCGGTGCAGACCGCCGTCGCGAACCTGCGCGCGGTCCTCGAGGGGCTCGGCGCGCCGGGCGAGACGCCGCCGGCTTGCGAGCACGAGGATCGCGCTGATAAGAGCGCGCCGGAGTAGGCTCCCGGGGCGCTCCCGGGGCCTGGCGGGCTCCACCGGGTGACCGGTGGGTTCTCACGGTTGAGCGCGTGGCTCCGCCGGGTGACCGGCTGATTCCGCCGGCTGACCCCGCCCG
>Ga0209253_10004025_pt1 | contig 12848 bp, 8 predicted proteins | sample FrelakmetBRP12BR_FD_187145 | JGI IMG/M metagenome (GOLD analysis project Ga0209253, IMG submission 187145) | Freshwater lake sediment microbial communities from the University of Notre Dame, USA, for methane emissions studies - BRP12 BR (SPAdes)... | ecosystem: Environmental > Aquatic >...
GGACCTTGCCCTTGCTGATATTTTCCAGATTCTGAGCATTGGGAAGAAGACAGGGACATTTCTTGTAAAGGGAACAAAGGGTACAGCGCTTATTGTTTTCAAGAACGGTCTTATTGTGAGAGCCGAGACCAATGACCTTGAAGGCACGCTGGCTGATTTCATGCTTAAGGCAGGCATGATCAGGGCAACGGTCTTACAGATGGCAGTGGAAGTCAAGAAAAAGCTGCCAAACCAATCCCTTGCCGACCTCCTCCTGGATCTTGACGCTGTCAGCAAGGAAGCCCTTGAGCAGGCAACACGAAGGCGGATTGAGCATGTTGTCTATCGTCTCCTCCTATGGGAAGACGGCGATTTCCAATTTGAACTTGACGACCTTAATATTGGAGACAAGACCGAGCTTCAGGATCTCGGTTGGGAGCTTTCAAAGGGTTTGAGCCCTGAATACCTCCTCATGGAAGGCGCCAGGGTTCAGGATGAATCAGCGGAGTCGTCCTTTGATCCAACGCATGCCTTTACAATCGGAGATCATGGACATAAAGAAGAGGCGGATGCAGGCACGGGCTGGGACGATAACTGGGGCGAGACCCCTGCTGTACAACGGAAGGACATTACAGCACTCAAGTCGCTGACTCAGGAACTCCGTTTTCCGAACTCGACCTCTGAGATAACGCTCCTGGTGCTCAGGCTTGCGAGTGATATATTTCAGAGGGGCGTGCTTTTCATGGCAGGAAAAAATCAGATCATAGGGCTTGGTCAGTTCGGTATTGAAGCGGACAGAGCTGACGAAAAGATACGCGGCATTGTGCTTTCCCTTGAAATGAGTTCCTTTCTGAAGAAGATCATCCTGGAACAGATGGCGTATAAGGGTCCTCTTGAGAAAGATGACATAACCGAGTATTTTATGGATGAGATCGGCGGCCCCTGGCCTGCAGAAGCCGCTTTTTTCCCGATCGTTGCAGAGGGCAAGGTCGTTGCTGTACTCTACTGCGACAATGCCATTTCCCGGGACCCTATCGGTGAGACTGAAGGGCTCGAGATATTCATCAGCCATGCAGGCCTTGCACTCGAAAAGTCGCTTCTCCAGAGAAGGATTCTTGAAATGGAAAAAGGCAGGGGTTAATAAGAAGGTCAAGAGAGATTTTTTTGAAGATGTTCTGGTACAATTTCAGCTAACATGGAGATTCTGTGAAAACTATTCTTATTGTTGAAGATTCAGCTACAACGAGGGCCCTGATACGGGCTATTATCGACGAACTCGGCGAGTTTGAGACGGTCGAGGCAGGTTCAGGCTTTGAGGCGTTAAAAATGCTGCCTCAGATGGAGTATGACCTGATCGTTACGGATATCAACATGCCCGACATAAACGGCCTTGAGCTTATCAATTTTGTGAGAAACAATCCCCGCTACAATCATCTCCCTATCATTATTGTCAGCACGGAGAGGAGCGAGGAGGACAAAAAACGCGGTATGGCCCTCGGCGCTACTGCCTATGTCACAAAGCCGTTCAAGTCATCTGAGCTGCAGGAAGCCATCAAGAAAACCCTGGTTCCATGAGTACTTCCAAGAAAGAATTCATCGGAGAAGCTGAAGATCTCCTGCAGGAATCACAGAGACTGATTCTTGAGATACAGGACTCCGTTTCCACTGGTATTAACCCGGACACTATTAATGCCCTCTTCAGGGCAATGCATACCCTGAAGGGTGTATCTGGCCTCTTTGGGCTCCAGGGCATCTCCAAGCTGAGCCATGCCCTCGAGGCACTTATGGACGATGTGAGGCTCGGCAAGGTCGATGTAACTGATGCTATCGTTGCGTTTCTTTTTAAAAACCTCGATATCCTCCGCAGTCTTGTTGATGGTATCAGCAATGAGCAGGAACATGATGACGTTGCTGCGTATCTCAATGACATTGAGAACTTCAGGAACGGGCAGAAGGGACAGGCCGAGGCAGCGCCGGCCGAAAGTGTCATTGACCCTGCCATCATGAGGGTGCTCTCAGAATATGAAGAGCACAGGCTTAAGGCCAATATCAAGGACGGTAAGGGAGTTTATCTCGCAAAGGCGGTCTTTAGTCTTGATATCTTCGACACGGCGCTTGAGTCAATGACGAAAATCATCAAGACTATGGGTGAGCTTATCTCCACGCTCCCGACATCATCGAATGTGCCTGACGGTTCTATAGGGTTTAACCTGATGTTCGGCAGTCTCCGGCCTCTTGATGAGCTGAAGAAGGAGATCAATTTCGAGATCGAGGTGCTTTCTGCTCCGAAGATTTCAGCGCCAGTGCCCGCAGCGGTCCCTGCTGCAGACAGCCAGAAGATACAGGACACACACCTCAAAAGCACTTCAACAACGGTCCGCGTTGACATCGAAAAGCTTGATCGTATCCTCAATACTATCGGCGAGCTTACGCTTACCAAGGGTGCCGTGAAAAGGATTGGCACAGAGCTCATCGATTACTATGGTCAGACATCTCTTGTTTATGATATTCACAAGGTATCCCTGACTCTGGAACGGAGATTGGCAGAACTTCAGGACCAGGTCCTTGAAATACGCATGGTCCCCATCGGTCAGATCTTTGCAAGGCTCTCGCAGATTGTCAGACGTTACTCGCGTGAGATCGGCAAGCAGATAGACCTTCATTTGTATGGAGAAGACACGGAATTGGACAAATTTCTTGCAGAAGAGATCGTTGACCCGCTGATGCACCTGATCAGAAATGCCATTGACCATGGAATCGAGATGCCTGAAGAGCGGAAGGCGATGGGAAAGAAGGAGCAGGGGACCATTACCCTTAGGGCATACCAGAAGGGCAACCATGTTGTGGTTGAAGTGAAGGATGACGGCAGCGGCGTGAGCCTTGAGAAGGTGCGGAAGAAGGCGATTGAAAAAGGGCTTATCGATGACGACGTTGAACTCGATGATAAGGAGATTATCAATTTTATCTTTGCACCCGGTTTCAGCACGAAGGATGTCGCAAGCGAGATGTCGGGCAGGGGAGTCGGTATGGATGTTGTCAAGGAAAAGCTCTCAGCCCTGGGTGGTTTTGCTGATATTGAGACGAAAACCAATGTCGGCACGACCTTCATGGTGACGCTTCCGATAACCCTTGCCATCATCAAGGCGCTTATCGTGAGGGTCGGAGCAGAGAAATTTGCGGTACCGCTGACTTCCATGTCCGAGACGCTCATTGTAAACCATAAGGATATCCAGACTATTGAATGGAAAGAGGTTATTTATCTGAGGGGCGAGATGCTGCCCATGATACGGGTCAGCACATACTTTGGGCTCACGGGCGATCAGAACGAACGCTCTTTTGCCGTTGTCGTAGGGTTCGGAGAACGAAAGGTCGGACTCCTGATCGATGAGCTTTTCGGCCAGCATGAGATTGTCATCAAGACGCTCGGTGAATACCTGAAAAAACTCAAGGGTTTTGCCGGCGCCGCAGAGATCGGCAAGCACGAGGTGATCCTCGTTCTTGATATTGAGTCGCTGATAGATGAATCGCTCCTGAAGCAGAAGGGGGCTGCCTATGTATGAGGAGTTTTACGGCCTGACTGCACGGCCATTCACCAAGACGCCTGACCCGAAGTTCCTCTTTTTGAGCAGAAGTCATGAGGAGGCCCTTGCACGCCTCCAGTATGCTGTTGAAGAGAAGGAACTGATCCTGCTCACGGGTGATGTCGGCTGCGGAAAGACCACACTCACCAGGGCACTGATGGACATCCTTGGCGAAAGTTACAAGATTGTCACGATCATCAACCCGGTGCTTACGCCTGCTCAGTTCCTGCGTGCCCTCGCAAAACGGCTCGATATTAATATTCCCTCTGTGTACAAGTCTGACCTGCTTGATGCGATCTATGAAAAAGTATACCAGGAGTATGAGGCCGGTACATCTATTGTCATTATCATCGACGAGGCACAGCTCATCCCGAGCAAGGACACGTTTGAGGAGATCAGACTGCTGACGAACTTCCAGCTTGATAACACAAATCTTCTCAGTCTTATCCTTGTAGGACAGACTGATCTCAGGAAAAGGCTGAACCATAAGGCCTATATTCCCCTTAAGCAGCGTATAGGTCTCTATTACCATCTCGGCCCTATTGGAGAGGATGAGATAAGGGAGTATGTTCAGCACCGGCTGAGGACTTCAGGAAGAGAGCATCTGCTCTTTACGGATGAAGCCCTGAAACTTCTTTACGCCTATTCCCAAGGGGTGCCGCGCCTTATCAACAGCATTGCCACTTCTGCGCTGCTTGACGGTTTTGCACATGAAGCAGTCATTATTGACGCTTCTTTCATTGACGGGGCTGCCCGGGAACTGAGTTTGGATGGATATAGCGAGAATTAGAAAAAAGGCGAAGGAGCGGGAAGCTGGGAAGCAGTCGGCAGACCAGCCTGCTCCCCAGGATGCCGTTATTGAGGCTCCGTCTCAGACAGAGCTGAAGGCAGAGATTCAGGACCAGGTTATTTCTGAAGAAGTTCAGCCTTCCGAGCCTGAGACGAAAAAAAACGAATCGTCTGCGCAGGAACCATCTGGCAGCAATAAACAGGAAGGTGACGACCGCTCGGTCGAGCTTCTTACCTTCAGCCTTGGCACAGAGGAGTTTGCCTTTAAGGTCGCAGAGGTTCAAGAGATTCTCAGACTGCAGAAGATGACTAAGGTGCCGACCTTGCAGAACTATGTTATTGGCATTACGTCGCTGAGAGGGAAGATCATCCCGGTTCTTGATTTGAAGGCACGGTTGAATCTGAAGCATTCAGGAGAGGCTCCGGAATACGGGACTGAGGAGAATCCCGGAGGCAACAGAAAAGCGAAAATACTCATCATCGACGGGCCCCAGGGGTTTATCGGTGCAACGATTGACAGAGTTATGGGCGTTGTCAGAATTGCGAAGGACAGGGTGCTCGAGCCCCCTGCTCATCTCAACGAGGCGGAAATAAAATATATTGAAGGCATTGTCATTCTCGAAAAGCGGTTCATTTCGGTTCTTCGCGCTGAAGACACGATGAACATCGAGATCGGATAAAGGAGGGCGTATGCGAGAAAGGCTTGAACTGAAGATCCTCACCGTAGTGATTGTTTTGCTGATCGTGGGGATCCTGTCAGCCGGGTTCATGGTGCTGACCATAGAGAAAAAGAGCCTATACGGTATAACCGAAGCGAGCCTCGATTCGACGGCGACTATTATTGCCCAGGACATAGCCCGCACCATGCTTGAGGGAAAAGCGGACGTGACAAAAGCGATGATGCAGGAATTGAAAGGGTTAAAAAGCATTGAAGAACTTATTGTTCTTCATTATGACGGTCATCAAGCCTTCAGTGGTGACACCCAAGCCCGCGAGAGTTCAGTGATGAAACAGCTATCAGAGACAAAAAAATCATTTTCTGTCCGCGATGTGAAGAAGTTGACCTATTACAAACCGCTATTGAATGAGGAGCGCTGTAAGACCTGTCATGCCACAGACCCTGTTGTACTCGGCGCGGTGAAGATATCGCTCTCGATCGAAAAAGAATATCATGACGCCATCGGAAATATTATTCTTGTTGTCTCGGTGACGATCCTTGCTGCGGTTTTCTTCAGTGCGGTGCTTTGGTTCATGATCAGGCGGATGGTAATCAAGCCGGTCAAGGCAGTTGAAAATGCTGCTCGAAAGCTGTCAGAGGGAGACATGGCCTTTGATGTCGAGATCAGGAGCAGTGATGAAATCGGCAGGGCGAGCAAGGCGATCAACCAGTCCATGTTCTCCTTATCCGATATCCTGAGAAGGATCAAGGACGTCACAATACGGGTCAACCATGTTGTGCTGGAAGTGGAGAGCGAGTCCAGGAAAGTTGTAGAAGGCTCAGTGATGGAGACCGAGGCGATCGCGGACATCTCATCTTCGATGCAAGAGATGAATGCTGCCATATCCGATATTGCCGAAGGCACCGAGGGCCTGGCCGCATCTGCTGAAGAAACTGCAGCCTCCATGGAAGAGATGGTCACGAGCATTGCCGAGATCACGAACAGCACCCAGGACCTTTCGGTTGCCATTGAGGCAACTTCTTCATCCATAGATCAGCTCTATGCTACGAGCAGGGAAGTGTCGAACAACTCTGCCACGCTTGTTGGCACTGCTCATGAGACCCAGGCAGCGATCATCGAAATCGCCGCTACGGTAAAGGAGGTCGATCACAGGGCAAAGGAGTCTGCAGCACTTTCTGCACAGGTCAAGCGCGATGCCGCGACCTATGGCATGACATCGATCGGCAAGACCATACAGGGCATGCAGGATATTAAGATATCGGTAGAAAAGACTGCTGAGTATATCGAGAAACTGGGAGGCAGGTCAGAGGAGATCGGCCAGATCCTGACGGTGATCGACGACATCACCGACCAGACTATGCTCCTGGCCCTGAACGCTGCAATCCTTGCTGCACAGGCAGGTGAGCATGGCAAGGGCTTTTCTGTTGTTGCTGATGAGATCAAACAGTTAGCTGACCGCACGTCTATCTCAACGCAGGAGATAGGGCAGCTTATCCAGTCTGTGCAGCAGGAGGTGAGCGAGGCCGTTGATGCAATGAAGGATGGACTGAAGTCGGTCGAGATCGGGTTCAAGGTGACGCAGGAGGCTGCCGACGCCCTGCGGAAGATCGTGGAAAGTGCTACGAGGTCGTCCGAGATGGCTACGGCGATAGAGCACTCTACAGCAGAGCAGTCAAAGGCAACTTTTCTTGTATCCGAGGCAATGGAACGGGTGCTGAACATGGTCGAACAGATTACGAATGCCATGGCCGAGCAGTTCAGCGGCATACAGCTCATCAAGTCGTCAACAGAGAAGATGCGAGATGTTTCCAATCATGTCAGGACGGCAACAAATGAACAGTCCTTAAACAGCAAGCAGATCTCGCAGGCAATCGAAGTAGTGTCTGACAAGAGCCAGCAGATATCGCGTGCGATCAATGAGCAGAAGATCGGTTCAAACCAGATATGGTCCTCTATCGAGAAGATCAAGGACATCCCAAGGGAGAACAAGGATCGTGCCTTCAAGATCAACCAGCGGGTCAAGGAACTGCACAAGGATGCTGAGCTTATTTCTACGGAGATGGAGCGATTCAAGTTTGCCGGAGAACAGGCTGCATCCGGCGGCGTCCTGAGGATGGGGGTTGTGCCGCTTGATGCCCCTGCTGTCATGTTTAAGAACTTCAGCCCCCTTGCTGAGTATCTGAGCAGGAAAATGAAGCGGAAGATAGATCTGAAGGTGGCCGTTGATTTCCAGGGAGCTATCAGGGACCTGGAACAGGGCGTGACCCAGTTCTGTTTCATGACGCCATCCACCTATATCGTAGCCCATACGAACTTCGGGGCAAAGGTTGTTGCCAAGGCATTGAAGGATGGGAAAGCAGTCCATCATGCGGTGATCATAGCGAAGAGCGACAGCAGCATCAATGCGGTCAAAGATATCCGGGGCCGTTCCTTTGCCTTTGGGGATGTCCAGTCAACGTCAAGCCATATTGTGCCGAGGGCTATGCTCCTGGCAGAGGGCATTGACCTCAAGGATCTGCTCTACTATAACTATCTGGGTCATCACAGTGATGTTCTGAATGCCGTGCTGAGCGGAGATTTCGATGCCGGCGGCCTGATGGAGAGCGGAGCATTAAAGCAGCAGGACATGGGGATTAAAATACTCAAGATTTCCGATGAGATCGCTGAATTTAATATTACTGCTGCAGCAGATATCGACAAAGAGGTCCTCGGAAATCTCAAAAAGGCACTGCTGGACCTTAACGACACAGATCCTGAGAACAAAGATGTGCTCAAGGCGATCAATGAGCACTACACCGGGTTTATTGATGCAAAGGATGAGGATTACAGCAACATACGCGTTATGATGTCAAAAATAGGTCTGTAAGACAAACCCGAAGAGAGGGAATGATGAAAAAGATTACGGTATGAGAAGAGGAGGGCCTGTATGAAATCAGCCAGGGCAGTGGCAATCAGATGATATTCAGAAAATCCATAACAGCAAAATTCATTGCAACGGTTATTGGTCTAATCCTCTTAGCACAGTCTGTAGGCACAGTCGCGTTCCTGCTCTCTAAAAGCATGATGATGATGATTTTTTACCAGGGCATTGCACTCGTGATGCTCGGGTTTGTCATGGTCTACTTTTTTAATAAGAACATCAAAAGGCCTGTGCAGGAGATCAATAGCCTCATTGAAAAGATCACGAAGGGCGATCTTACTGCAACAATACCTGATCTCGGCGACAATGAGATCGGCAGCATTGCGAAGGGCGTCGGGGTTCTTGAGCTGCGCCTTGCGCAGATGATTGCGAGGATCAATGAAACTGCGGTCAATGTCGGCATGGCTATCAAGCAGGTTGATCATACCTGCCAGATCGCGAGCGAAGGGATAAGCAGTCAGGCTGCTGCCGTAAAAAATGGTATCCACTCGATCCAGTTGGCGAATAAGTCCCAGAGAGAGGTGAGCGACAGCATCGAAAAGCTTCTGAACTTTTCGACAGAGAATGTCACGTCTCTTCTTGAGATGAAGGCAACGGCTGAGGAGATGTCGTCCCAGACAGAGCGTCTTTTTCGCTCAACAGAGGATTCTTATTCCGTGGTGCTCGAGATATCCCAGGCCTCGAAGTCCATATCAGCCAATTCAGGCCAGGCACTGTCAGCAGTGGAGGATACCTCTGCTTCTGTTGAAGAGATTGGTGTGTCGGTGCGGGAGGTCGAAAATTACGCGATTGACTCTTCCACCAGCGCCGATAAGGTGAAGGAGATCATCTCAGAAGCGGGCATGATGTCTGTGGTGAATGCCGTGGAAGGCATGGAGCAGATTACCGAACAGGTGCAGAAATCCGCAGAGATCATCCAGCGTCTTGGAGCCAGGTCTGTCGATATTGAGAAGGTACTCTCTGTCATCCGGGATGTTACTGAGCAGACTAACCTGCTGAGCCTTAATGCCGCTATTCTTGCTGCCCAGGCAGGTGAATATGGAAAGAGCTTCTCGGTCGTGGCAGATGAAATCCGCGCGCTTTCCGAGCGCACCGCAAGTTCAACGCGTGAGATTAGCGGTATTGTCAAAACTATCCAGAAGGATATTAAGGATGCCGTGTATTCAGTGGATAATGCAAAACTGAAAGTGGAAGACGGCAATACTCTCGTGATGAAAGTCGGACATGCGCTGAGGGAAATCCTGAATGCGTCAGTACAGTCTTCAGACATGACCAAGGCCATTGAGAGGGCAACAGGGGAGCAGTCGCTTGGGCTGAAGCAGGTTGCGTCTGCCATAGAGGACATCAAAAAAGTGATCGTCAGCGTTACCAAATCCACCAAAGAGCAGGAAAATGCGCTGAGCTACCTCCTTGAGGGAGTAGGGGATGTGAAAGAGGTTGCTGAACTTTCGAAACGCAGTGCAAGTGAGCAGGCAGAAGGAGCAAGGATCATATCAAGGAACATTGAATTTGCCAATGAGAGGATAAATCAGATCAACAATAATGAGTTAAATCAGAAGAAGGTGAACACCGAGATTGTCGCTGCCATGGAGAATATCAATGGCATCGGAGCCGTTACCATGCAGAACATGGAGGATGTTTCAAATTCTCTGAAAACGCTCTTCAGGGAAATCGAGGCCCTTAAGCAGGAGATGGAGGCCTTCAAGATCAGCTGATGTCCAAGTTCACGATATTCAACATAAGCGAGGATGTTTTCGGCATAGATATTTCCCGTGTTTTTGAGATCCTGCGGGTGCAGAAGATCTTTTCCATCCCTGGGCTCCCGGGATTTCTGACGGGAGTTATGAGCGTGCGCGGAGCCGTCATACCGGTTATGGATCTCAGACTGAGATTTGGGATGAAGCCTGCCGGCAAGAAGGAAAGGATCATACTTGTCAGATACAGCGAGGAAAAAATAGGGTTCCTGGTTGACGAAATCAGGGAGATCCTGAGTCTGAACCCGGAAGAGATCAGGCCTTCCCCATCCATTTTTAAGGGTTTCAAGACAGAGTATCTGACCGGTCTGGGCAAGAAGGGGGATCAGATCATCATCCTGCTCAATATAGACAATCTGCTTACCTCGGAAGAGAAAATATGGTTGAAAGAATCAAAGGAACTGTTGGAGGATAACAGTGCAGGAACTGGAAAAGCAGCTCAATAACGACAATAATATTGAGGTCAGGCGCCGGGCAGTCGAGCAGCTTCGCGGCATGAAAGATGCCAAATGCATCCCGCTCCTCATCAAGGCTATGACGGATGTGAGCTGGCGTGTCAGGAAATCGGCTGTTGACATCCTCTTTGAGGAGTATGGCCTGGAGCAGTATATCCGGGGCATGATCGATCTCCTTTATATTGAAGAAAACGCAGGTGCCAGGAATTCTGCTATTGAAGCCCTTAACAAGCTCGGCAGGAAGGCAACGCCCTTCCTTATTGAGGGGTTTAAGTCCTCGAACAGGGATGTGAGGAAGTTCATCATCGACGTACTGGGAGAACAGATGGACAGCAGGTCCCTGCCGCTTATCCTTGATGCATTGAAGGACGAGGACGAGAATGTCAGGGCAACCGCAGTTGAGCATCTTGGGAAAGCAGGAGAGCCTTCAGTCGTTGATGCACTGATCGAGATCCTTGACAGCGGAGACCTTTGGACCGCCTATCCAGCTGCAGATGCGCTCGGCAGGATAGGTAACAGGAAGGCGGTTCCCCATCTCCTTGAAGCCATGAAACGAAAGCCGCTTCGTGAGCCTGTACTCAAGGCGCTGGGCATGCTTGCTGATCCTGCAACGCTCGAACCGGTGATCGCGCTGCTTCAGGATGTGTCGAAGAACATCCAGGAACAGGCCTTGCGGACCATTGAGAAGATGTATCACCATGGGATCAGTGCAGAGGTCATTACTGAAGCATTCAGACGGATCCTTGGCGATAAGGCGATAGACCTTCTTGTTGCCCATGCCTGGTCAAACAAAAATGAAGTCAGAGTTTCGGCTATCCTGATGCTGGGGCTGATGAAGGACGAGGTTGCATACGGTCCGCTCCTTGATATATCCCACGAGGAAGAGTACGCAGAAGACGTAAAGGGAGCCTTTGTTTTTATCGGCAAAGACCGGCCGGATTCGCTCCTCAAGCTTTTTGATACCGGCAACGCTCATCAGCTCAGGTTTATTGCCGAAGTGGCAGGTGAGATCGTCTCTCCGGTGTACTATGATTTGTTCGCAAGACTTCTGGACAATGAGGATGGTCATGTGCGTTCCATAGCTGCACGGAGCATCGCAAAGCTGAACATGTCCGATGCTGTGTCCATGCTCATAAAACGTCTTGCTGATCCGTATGAGGATGTGCAGGAAGCGGCTGTTGACGCGCTTAGCATCCTGAAGCATTACCTTCATATTCAGGAGCTTCTCGTAATGCTCAGATCAGACTCCTCTGTTCTGAGGACGAATGTTGCGCGCCTTCTTGGAAAAATGAAGGCTGATCGTGCCGTGAAGGACCTTGGCTTTGCATTAAAGGACGAGAAGGTGGCTGTAAGGAAAGCTGTTGTGGCGGCCCTTTCCCAGATCGGCACAGAAGAGGCTGCGCGATATCTCAAATATGCGCTTACTGATGAAGATCCTGATATCAGGATCTCTGCGACGTTGAGCCTGGGCGCGATCGGCGGCGAGGGCATCCTTGATTCCCTGACCATCCTGACTGTTGACCCTGACAATTTTGTGAGGGTGTCTGCTGCTAGGGCGCTCGGTATGCTCAAAGACAGGAGCTCAATAATTATCCTGGTGCCTCTGCTGCATGACGAAAGCGGCTTTGTGGTCACAACGGCGATAGAGGCACTCAAGGCAGTGGGCGGCGCTGAGGCATGCAAGGCCATAGCAGGCATGCTTACCTCCACGGATGACGAAGTGAAGCGGACCGCTATAGCAGCGCTTGCAGAGTTTGAGGGGGTGAAAGACCTTCTTATGCCGTTTCTGCGGGACCCTGACTGGGCTGCAAGGATTGCTGCAGTAAAAGCCCTTGGGAAGTATAGACAGCCTGAGGTTCGGCGTGAGCTTGAAAAACTTCTTGATACTGAAGAGGATCCTACGGTAGTCAAGGCCGTGGAGGAAATACTGGGTGTTTGAGCAGGAAGAGATCATTCCTCTTCCGGAAGATGTCTTCAGACTGATCCGGGACATCATTAAGGACTATTGCGGTCTTTACTTTGACGATACTTCCCGCTATCTCCTTGAAAAAAGGCTTTCACGCCGCATCAGGAATCATTACCTGAAAGACTTCAGGGATTATTACCGCTTTATTCGTTATGACAAGAGGGCGGAAGAAGAGCTCACGGCGATCATGGATCTGCTCACGGTAAATGAGACCTATTTTTTCAGGGAACAGAACCAGCTCAAGGCCTTCAGCGAGGAGATTCTTGAAGAGCTGAAGACCGTGAACAGTGACAGAAAAACGCTCAGGGTCTGGTCAGCAGGGTGCTCGACCGGAGAGGAGCCCTATACGATAGCCATGCTCATCAATGAAAGGGGGCATTTTAACGGATGGGATATTGAGATCCACGGAAGTGATATCAACCAGCGCGTGCTCCAGACGGCACGCCGCGGTGTGTACCGCAGAAACTCCTTCCGGACAACAGAGCCCTATTTCATGAGCAAATACTTTATTGAAGAAGATGGCTCATTCAAGATCAGCGACGCGGCCAAAAAGCATGTGAACTTCAATTATCTCAATCTGCTTGATCCGTTCAAATCAAAATTTCTTGGCAAGATGGATGTCATCTTCTGCAGAAACGTCCTGATTTATTTTGATAATGCTTCCCGGAGACGCGTGATCGAGAACTTCCATGACAGGCTCGTTGATGGCGGGTATCTGCTTCTG